>Ga0206850_10122_pt1 | contig 25973 bp, 31 predicted proteins | sample Alteio_BWOrgCont_16_FD_152885 | JGI IMG/M metagenome (GOLD analysis project Ga0206850, IMG submission 152885) | Enriched cells from forest soil in Barre Woods Harvard Forest LTER site, Petersham, Massachusetts, United States -... | ecosystem: Environmental > Terrestrial > Soil > Temperate forest >...
GTCATGTGCTGGGGCGCGGCGTGAGTGGGCCATCGAACATTCAGGCAGTGGGAGTGGAGTCAGCGCTCCAGGCGCTGGATGCTGCAAGCAGAGAAGCGTTTGAAGCTGCCGGGTTGCAGTTTGCGCCTGTGGCTGCTGCCTCCCTTGGGCTCGCTGGGATCGATCTGAATGAGGGTATCGATCTGATTCGCAACTGGGCTGATCGGGTGAAGCTCACTGGAAGGCTATCGGTCGCCAACGATGCTACTTTACTTTTCGCAGCCGGCACACCTGAAGGCTGGGGGTTAGCAGTGGTTGCCGGGACCGGTTCGATAGCTTTCACTCTCGATCGAGAAGGAAAGGATACACGAACCGGTGGTTGGGGGTATCTGATGGGCGATGAGGGGAGCGCCTTCCGGATTGGTTTGCTCGGGCTTCGCGCTGCCTGTCGAGCAGCAGACAACATCGGCCCTCCCACGCAATTGCTTCCGGTTCTTCTGGCGAAACTTGGGTCGAAAGACCCCCGCGACTTTATTCCCGCCGTTTATCGCGGCAACTGGGATAAAGCGGCGATTGCGGGACTGGCACCGACTGTCATGGAACTTGCTGCACTCGGAGATGAGACGGCCCGGGCGATTTTCGAGAGTGAATCACTGGAACTCGCCCGGACGGCTGCCGGAGCGGTTTTCCAGGGTGGGTTACCGCGCGATGGGGTGCCGGTTGCTTTGACTGGCGGGCTGGTGTTGCGAAACGAATTATTCCGCGAGCGGTTCCTCGCGGATCTGTGCAACTGCGGCGTGAACCCGGATCCGGTGGGACTGGTCGATGATCCCGCGGTTGGAGCCGTCGTACTCGCGCGAAGGATGCTGGCGGATTGAATGTTGTTCTGCTCTTTTGAGTCGAATTGGGCGTATTACCCGATCGGAGTGCTATCCAAGCAAGACCGAAGGTACCACGGTTCAAGGCGTGGCGAGGAGATCATTCCAGTCGGTGGCTTCTAGAATCCGGTCACTGATACGCTCCAGGCGTTCGAGGTCGCTGATGGCGTGAAGTGCTAACTCAACAACGGCGGGTACAGGTCCAAACCGCTTCGCTCCGAACCGCAGCACCAGTGACCGGGCTTCCTCCACACGGCCTCTGGCTTCGCCTCTGGCTTCGCCCATCGCGATGAACTCATTGATGAAGGCAGATTCCGTCACGTTCCACCCCTTCAATTTGTCGTCCCAGAGAGATTTTCGTCCAACCCGATCTGCAAAGATCAATGCAATCCCAGCATAATCGCCCTTGCGCTGCGTGTCGGGCTCAATCCCAGCCAAGGCCATCCATCTATCGATGATACCAGGAACATCGCCGCCAATCATCAGCGGTATGAATGCCAGCACCGATCGTGGCAACTTACCCGATTCCACACCCTTGATCAGTTCATCGGCTTGTTCGTATTGCAGATTGCGTTCAACCGCGATCAGACTTGTGGTCAACTTGGCAGCAGGCCAGTGCATTTCCTGCGAGCAATTCCCCCGTCCGGTCAGATTGATGACCGCCGCACCCACGTAGAATCGGCTGCCGCGTTCGGGATCGGGGCGCACATAACGCCAGATGGCCGCGATTTGATCCAGTGCGCGACCGAACATCTCAGAATCGGGCACGATCTGAAACTCGAGTGGGAGTGCCCAGGGCTCGCCATGCTCGCCGAGATTGGCCAGATTGGCTACCATGTCGCTGGTTCGGTCGGATTCGCCTGGGTAGGCAATGGCCCGCGTATCGAGCCATCCCTGGAAAGAATAGTCTGAGCGTTGAAGTCCGAGCAACCAGTTGAGAAAACCCACTGGGTCGAGCATCACCAGATAGCGACATGCCTGGTCATACAGGTTTTGCGACATGAACGCTTCCGGGTAGGATCGCACTCGGGTCGTCACTTCTCCTTTGGATCGAAAACTCCTTCTTCTGTTCTACTTCATCCCCTCCAAATCACGGTAGTGGCACGTTTTCCATCGCAAATGGTATTTGTACAATCACCGGCTTTGGACCGACCACAACGAGTTTCGTGGGAAGCCCGATGTTGGGACGGAAAGTGAACTGCATTATCTGAATGTTTACGAGCCCATCGTCGCTCATGTCGTTGTAGCTGGTGCTGTTAACCGGAAATGGCTTGCCGGCTGCATCGAACGCTTCCACCCGTTTCTCTTGCGTGTTGGGTCGTGGGGGTTCTGGCCATCCCGGATTCCAGCCTCCCCGTCGCCGCGCGTTGGTGACCCACGGGGAGGGATATTCCAGTTGAACGCGGATGGTTCCGAGGCCGCCCGGCCCAGGCGCTTCCTTTACTTCGAGGATCGTGAACCGAAGTTCTCCGGGACCAGTGACCGCCACGTTCGTGTTACGTTTGGGGTCGGTCACCGAGATCAACTGCTGATTGAGGGCGTGGACTTCTGCAAACACTACTCCCTCCAACCGCTTGAGAGACCCGGCAGTGGCAGTGTTGACCCGGAGCGGAACGGCGAGTACCCGGGGGTTTGGAAGCGTCTCTGGAGGGATACTGTTGCCCATCGGATCAAACCGCATGGCAACCCCGGGTCGGACGAACATGAGCATTCCATTGGGATCGAAAGTGGATGGCGGATTCTTCTCGGTCCCGGATCCTCCAATGCGCCCTGCGGAGTCGATGACACGCGAAATCTTCACTCCCATCACTTCCTGCCAGGCAATCCCGGGGGCGGGAGTGACATCGAGACACAGAGTCACTTCACCCGTCCCAAGCGTGACTTTGTGTCCTGGAAATGAGGGTGGCAAGGCGACAACGCGCACAGCGGTAGAACGATCGCCTGGGAGTCGGTCGGGCTTGCCATCGATGAGCACCACGGGAATGCTATCGGCGTTCGGGGCGGGAGGTGGTGGGACGTACCCCCTGCGAGGAGAGTTCTGAGGCTTCACTATTTCGAGGTCTGGAGCGAAAACCTCACGGAGCCCAGCGGACACGCAGAACTCCTCCAGAGCTTCCCATATTGGCAATTCTTTCGTTTCGCAGGTGATTCGCCGCAGAGGGTTTGCAATCCGGTTCGGGTCCAGAATAATGTTCAGGCCGGTCTGGACCCTCAGATCGTTCAGGGCGGTGCCGATCGGCATGTCCTTGTACGACAGCTTCACGCGTTTCGCGGTCAACCGGACGCTATCGACAGCACGTTGGATTTTGCTGAGGACGATGACAGCGCGATCGCGGATCTCTTGGTTTTCGCTGCGAGCTGCCAATCGAAGAGCTTCCAGAGCGGGAGGACCGATTTTCTCCAGGCTTGCAGAGGCCGCTTCCCGATCGGCAAATCCCTCGGCCCCAAGCTGGTCGACGAGTGTCTGAATGGTGGCTGAAGATGGAGGAACCGAAGTTGGTGTGCCCGATGCACAGGCCAACCCAACAATCAAACCAGAGATGATAATCGACACAAGCAGCCGCCTCATGGTGCAATCCTTCCCGTGGGAGCGACCAAAATAATACGAAGTATCCTAACCGCTGGAGGTAGCCCAGAACAAGAACCTACGACCACAATCATGACGCTCACTTCGTCGATGTCCAACCCTCGAGCCAGCGGGAAAGTAACTCATCAGTGCGAAATGAGGGAAAGAGTGGCGGGACCCGCTCAAAATGGACAAAACAACTATCTTTGTATCACTTGAATTCTATGTCGCACTCTTCGTGAAATGGCGATTCTGCCGAACAAACCTAGATTGTCGCACGGAAAGATGCAAAAAAAGGCATTGAGTTGAATGGGAGGCGCGAAGGAGAAATCGACCAGCACAGATTGCGAAGTGCGGAGCGGATTACAGGGTACTGATGGCAAGTGAGCAGTTATGCCCGCCGAATCCGAAACTGTTCGAGAGGAGTTTCTTGACCCGAACTTCGCGGGCGATGTTCGGGATGTAATCGAGATCACACCCAGAGGCGATATCCTGATTTTGGAGATTGATCGTCGGGTGCAACACTCCGTACTTGAGGCTCAGGGCACAGGCAATAGCTTCGACCCCACCACTGGCCCCCAGCAAGTGCCCGATCATGCTCTTGGTGCTGGAAATCATCAGCTTGTGGGCGTGATCTCCGAATGCAGCCTTGATGGCTTTCGTCTCGGCTTTATCGCCTACCGGGGTGCTGGTGCCGTGAGCATTCAGGTACTGCACTTCTTCCCGGTTCCAGCCCGCATCACCCACCGCAGCCCGCATCGCTGCCGCAGCTCCCACTCCATCCTCGTGCGGATCGGTAATGTGAGACGCATCGGCTGTGTTGCCAACGCCGCAGACTTCGCCGTAAATCGTGGCTCCGCGGGCCTTGGCGCGCTCGTATTCCTCAAGGACAAGAATGCCGGCCCCCTCGCTTAAAACGAAGCCGTCTCGATCCTTATCGAACGGACGGCTGGCCAGGGTCGGTGCCTCGTTCCTGTCGGAGAGTGCTCGGCAGGCAATGAATCCACCGAGACCAAGAGGCGTGATCGCGGCTTCACTTCCGCCAGTCACCATGACATCGGCTTGGCCGTGACGAATGGCCATGAGGGAGTCGCCAATGGCGTGAGCTGCGGAGGAGCAGGCCGTCGAAACCGTGGTGTTGGGACCGCGAAGCCCGAACTTGATCGAGATGTTTCCGCTCGCGGCGTTCGCGATCATCTTGGGGATGAGAAATGGCCCCAACCGGCTTGGCCCGCGTTGCACGAGCGTTTTGGCTCCATCCTCGAATTCCGCCATTCCTCCAATACCGCTCCCCAGAATGCACCCACATCGGAATGGGTCTTCCCTGGAGAAATCGAGACCGCTGTCTTTGACTGCTTCGGCTGTGGCTACGAGCGCGAATTGAGTGAACCGGTCGGAGCGACGAACATCGCGGGCATCAAGGAAGACGGATGGGTCGAAGCTCTTCACTTCGCCACCAAAATGGACTTTGAAGTCGGTGGTATCGAAATGAGTGATGGGCGCAATCCCACTGCGCCCGGCAAGGAGTCCCCGCCAGTATTCCGGCACAGACAAACCGAGCGGGTTCACAGTCCCCAACCCGGTAATCACTGCACGTCGGCGCATCATGGGGGAGGTTACTGGCCCTGCTTGTCCTTGATCGCCTTATCGATGTAATCGATGGCTTCGCCAACGGTTTTGATCTTTTCGGCCTGATCGTCGGGGATCTGGATGTCGAACTCCTCCTCGAGTTCCATAACGAACTCGACTATGTCGAGCGAGTCCGCACCGATTTCCTCGATGAACGTGGTCGTTCGCTTAATCTTCTCTTTGTCGTACGCGAAATGGTCGCTGACGATGGCGATCACGCGTTGCTCGACGGACACGGCTCGACCCTCCGAGCGGTGGTGGAAGCCACCGCGAGTCTCCGCGGCCCGGGTTGGCTCCAACCAAACCCGCGGCACAGTGGAATATCTGTCGCTCGCCCAGCTTTGAGAAGTTCAACTCAACGCGAGGCGAGGTAACCATCACCCTGAGGAGCAGTCTCAATACTCTCCGTTCAGAATCTACTGACGACAGCCCAAAAAGGAAAGACGACCCGACAAAGGGTGAAGTACTGTCTTGTTCCCAATCTCTGGTTTCCGAGTTTCAGATTGAAGGCAGTTGCGGTGTTTTCCTGTCGGTTTTTCGTGTTTTGTATCTTCAACGCACAAAATCCGAGTAAAGAGAACGCCGCTCGATTTCTCGCATTTATGTCGGTGTAACCGGGAACGTGGCCAGATTTCGGCCATTCGCTCAGGCAGTCACATTCCGCACATCTGCCTTTCGGTGTACCCGCTTCATCAACCCGGCGAGGACGCGCCCGGGGCCGATCTCGTAAAAGCGATCTACTCCATCGGCCAGTAACCCCCGCACACTTTCTTCCCACCGCACGGGTGAAAGCACCTGCCGCACCAGCAGGCCACGAATTTCGGCAGGGTTCGTGTGCGGTTTGGCATCCACGTTCGACCAGACCGGCACAGTCGGGGCAACGATTGTGACGCCAGCCAGGGCTTCAGCCAGCTTCTCATCCGCTGGCTTCATCAGATTCGTATGGAAGGCACCGGCAACGGATAGCCGAATCGTCCGAATACCGCCCTTCTCCTGAGCCAACTGCTCGACTCGCTCAACCGCTGCCAGCGATCCCGAAAGCACCGTATTCCCCGGGCAGAGATAGTTGGCGATCTCGAGTGTTCCTGCTGCCCGGCCTTCAATCACAAGCGGTTCGATATCTGGGATATCGAGCCCAAGAACGCTGATCATCGCGGATGGGGTTGCTTCGGCAGCAGCTTGCATCGCCAGCCCGCGTGCCTGGACCACCTTGAGACCATCATCGAACGTCATCGCCCCGGCATACACGAGGGCGGTATACTCTCCAAGACTCAGTCCAGCGGCAGCAACCACCGTGGCCAAGGCATCCGGCTCGGCGATCTTCAGTTGCTCAAGTGCCGCGAGGCTGGCAACGAAAATCGCGGGTTGACTGATGTCGGTCGCACTCAGACGCTCCGCTGGACCACGAACGCATACTTCGAGCAAATCGTAACCGAGAATCGCCTCAGCGCGAGCGAAAAGAGCCCGGGCAGCCGGAAGCGATTGACACAACGCATCGGCCATGCCGACCGTTTGTGCTCCCTGCCCCGGAAATAACAGCGCAGTGCGAGGGCTGGATCGCACACTGATACTCGGAATCCCGGCGGCGTTGGTTTCCACTTTGTCTCTCGCTCAGACTTCGCCGGGTCTTTCTGCGATTGAGTCAGGTTACGCTAAAAGGGACTTCGTCCGCTACCCCGATCGCTCGACCTTACTCCGCATCGCTGCACGGAAGGGTTTCCAACTCCGCCACGATCGCATCGTTCACGCGCATCCGCACGCCTTGGGCAGCAACACCGATCGCGTTGGCAATAGCCCGTTCTTTCGAGGAACCGTGGCAGATGATGCATACGCCCGCGATTCCGAGCAAGGGGGCACCGCCAAACGCGCTGTAGTGATATTTCCCGAGCAATTCCTTTAGCGCTGTCGTCGCCTTGTCCTTTTCTACCGATAACGCACCGATGATCTCGCGCTGCACCATGCTCATCACGAACTCGAAAACACCTTCACTCAGCTTGAGAACCACGTTCCCGGTAAAGCCATCGGTGACCACCACATCCACGGCCCCACGGTGGATATCCCGACCCTCGATATTCCCGACAAACCGCTCTTTCAGTGGGCTAGCGCGGAACAAATCGTAAGTCTTCTGAACGAGGTCGTGCCCCTTGCCTTCTTCTTCCCCGACGTTCATTAACCCAATTGTTGGCCGCTCGATCCCGAGAATACGCTGGGCAAAAACAGACCCCATCACTCCGTATTCGAGCAGATGTCGCGGTTTTGGGAAGACGTTTGCCCCGACATCCACGATCACGCACCGCCCTCTGGCAGTCGGCATGACGGTGGCAATTCCTGGTCGGTGAACTGCCTTCAGGAATTTTCGAGTCCGCAAACCTCCCGCAACCACGGCTCCCGTATTCCCCGCGGAAACCAGACCATCCACTTTTCCCTCAGCAAGCAGTTGCCAGCACTGGAAAATGGAGGCGTCAGGTTTGCGGCGAAGCGCCTCGGCTGGCTTCTCCTTCATATCCACCGCTTGCGGGGCGTGGATAATCTCCAACCGGTCAGATGAGCAGGAGCCATCCGCGGAGAGCAACGATTCGATTTGGGGTTTATCGCCCACCAGGACGATTGCGATATCGGGGATCGCCTGGACAGCAAGAATCGCTCCGGCCACATTGGGGCTCGGGCCGTGATCCCCGCCCATCACATCGAGCGCGATCCGCATCAGTCACTTCCTTCACTTCCCCGATTTTGTGTCTTCTTCCATCGGGATTGCTTCCCGATTTTGGTAGAACCCACATTCCGAGCAAACCCTGTGGGGCAGAACTGGCTCGTTGCACCGAGGGCAGAACTGAATCTGTACGGGGGTAATCCGGTGGTGACTCCGTCGGGTACCCTGTTTTGCGTGGGATGTGCGTCGCTTGGGGACAGCCATGACAGTTCTCGCGATTGAACCAGAAAGCAATGTAAGACGGTCATGCTAGGACCGCCCCCAACCCCTGTCAAGCTGCACAAGTATCTGGGTTCCGAGCCTTCGCCGCGTATCGTTACTGTTAGGGTACCGATGCCATCAGTGAACGGACAGGGAATGCGAGCCTCCTCGCTGATGGCACAAATTCCAAAGTACAATGATTTCCGGGCTTCCTCTCCGGAGGTGATACGGTGGATCAGTTATGGGCACCGTGGCGGCTGTCGTATGTGGCTACGCCCAAGGAGAAACAGCCAGCCAGCGGCGATGATTGTTTCATTTGTCGGGGTGTGGCTGGAACCGATGACCGTGCAAATCTGGTTGTATATCGCTCGGAGTTGTCCATCGTGGTGTTGAACCGCTTCCCGTACAACAACGGCCATTTGCTGGTTTGTCCAATGGCTCACAAGGGACGACACGAGGAACAGACCCCCGAGGAATTGCTCGACCAGCAACTGACGATACGGAAGATGCTCGGAATATTGGGAAAGCGGATGAGCCCGGACGGGTTCAACGTCGGTTTGAACCTGGGGCGAGCCGCCGGCGCTGGCGTTCCGGGTCATCTGCACTGGCACATCGTGCCGCGGTGGAATGGGGACACCAACTTCATGCCCGTTCTGACCGACACGCGCGTTATCGTGCAATCCCTCGATGCGCTTTATGACTTGATCGCGGAAGAATTACGCGAGTGAAGGATGCCGACGAACCGAAACCTCTTTTTATTATTTTATTTGTATGAACGCCGGTCAATCTCTACGTTTACGTGCCGGATGTCGATATCCGTTTCCCAGCCGCAATCGCTGCCGGGGCGAAGGAGGTTTGGGGCGTCAAGACACACTTCTACGGCGACCGGTGCGGCACTCTGATCGACCCATTTGGCCACAAGTGGACGCTCGCAACTCATGTCGAGGATGTCAACCCAGAAGAGTTGCACAAGCGATTTTTAGAGGCGATGAAAACACCGACCGCCATGTAATTCCTGAGTCGGAAAACGGATCGCGAGGAAAACCGCAATCCATCGTGCAAGAAATGCCGTCATGAACGGATCATCTTCTCAGTGCTCTCGGTCGCGGGCGTGGGTGTCGCGACGACCTCCGACGCCCACCACTGCATTGCGAGAGTGGCGTTCCAGTCTGTACTACACGCACACGCTGCCAGTGCCGCATCCAGTTCCGCGGCTGACTGGAACCGTTCCTTGGGGTCTTTCGCCAGACACCTCGCAACCACAGCGGCGAGGTCGGCTGGTACATCCTGGCGAAGAGTAGAGACGACTGGCGCGATTTGCGTGAGGTGTGCGGTGAGCAATTTCCCCACGCTTGATCCCTCGAAAGGTGGCCGACCGACCAGTACGAAGAATGCGACCGCGCCGAGGCTGTACACATCGCCGCGAGGATCAACCGGCTCGCCCGCGGCCTGCTCCGGACACATATAGCTCGGCGTGCCCAATACCGTGCCGGCCCGCGTGATGCGGTCGCTTGCGGTCGCGCTGTGATCCTGCACCAACCCGAAATCGAGCAACTTCGCCACATCCTGCTGCCCGCCGAGTGAGGCAACGAGGATGTTGCCAGGCTTCAAGTCACGGTGAACCATACCAGATGCGTGTGCCTCGGCGAGCGCCCCACACAACTGACGGAGCAGGTACACAGCACGCCCCGGCGTGAGCGGCCCATGCTCGTTCACCAGTTGGTCGAGTGTCGGGCCATTGAGGTATTCCATCACGTAGTAGAAACTCCCATCGTCGCTGCGGCCATAGTCGTAGATTCGCACAGTGTTGAAGTGTGTGAGTGTCGTTACGGCTCGCACCTCACGCTCGAACCGCGCGGCAGTGGCCGACTCGGCCGCAAGTTCGACGCGGATGAATTTCACAGCGCACGGGCGTTTCAAGAGTCGATGCTCAGCCAGCCACACCTCACCCATCCCGCCCTCGCCAATCTTCTTTCTAAGCGTGTACGCGCCAAGTTGTTGCGCTTCACATTTGGCATCAAACACCTGCCGTTGGAGAGCGTTCGATCTTGCTGCGCTGAACACCGCGGGGTTGTTCGCGGCAGCCAGCGCAGTCGCGATGATCGGGACCAAGAACAGCAAACCCACACCGATCAGGCTCCGGCGGCGAGTGTTCGGGATCACCACACCGTACAGTATGATCGAAAAGACGATCGGGTAGTTCGTAATGATGGCGTCGAATCGGTAGAGCAGCTCGGAGTAACGCGGCTCGGGCGATTCGGGAGGGATCGAGTTCAGCACAACAAAGCGCCCGATGCCACCCGCCACGGCGATCATCCCGAACTGGCTCGCTTCGACCAAACGGAATGTCGAGAACGACGCATCAGGGTGCCGCAACAGAAACGTCAAACCGGCGACGCTCTGGCCGAACGCGAGCAGTGGCAAACCGATCGCCCACCGACCCAAGCCGGCCTCCGATGGCATCGCTGCTGCTCCGATCAGACCGAGGAATGTGATGGCGCCCATGGCGCAACCGATTGCGCCGTGCGTGATGAGGAGCCGCTTGCGCAGAAGCAACCGCATCTCTTCAGCGAAACCGGTTGAGCCCGACGATACTACCGGCTGCGAAGTCACCTGCTTGTCGCGCACGATCGTCTCGTCGGTCGCGCTCGACGCGGGGCGCACATCAGTCGCGCAGGGCGCTTCGGGCTCAGGCGTGCGAATTAAGGTCGGTTCCGAAAAATCAGACATCGGTGCGAAATCTCTTGGCGTACCAGTGCACTGGATACCTCATCCTAGCTCCGCAACTGCCGCATGTGTTCGCGATGAAGTCAATTCGGCCGATTGTCAAGTAAGGCGAGCAGAGGGCAAAAGGCTGGAGAAAGTAGACTCAGAGAGGATCGAATATCTGAAATCTCTGAAAGTGGGACAATCTACGAAATGGCCACTTTCGCCAAGTACGTCAAAGACAAAGAAATAGACTCTGACCGAATCATCGAACAGACTGAGAAGCTCGGAGGGAAGAGTGGGTACGTGGTGATGTTCGTGTGGGACATCGGCAGAGAATTCCCCCTGTGTACTGATCCGAATAATAGATGGGAGGCGTTTGTAGCGAGTGTGCCGAAGTGAAGATTGATTGGGCGTCATCCCACCGCTGACGCGAAGGTACGTTTTCGTTTCCCCATGAGGCTTACTTAGACCTAAAGGAGGGAATTTTGATGGGGCTGTTACTCGTCACCATGTTGCTCGCTCTGCCTGCTGCGGAGCCGAACGAAGCGGAGAAGCTCTTCCTGGATATGGACAAGAAGATCACAAGCGCGAAAACGCTCAGCTACGACCTCGAAATCAAGCTGGAGTCGGGCGACAAGAAGATGAGCGGCAAGGGCTCAGTCATTCTCGGGGAAGGCAATCGGGGTCGCACCGAGTGGAAAGTCACTTTGGATGGAAAATCAACGATGATGGTGACCGTCTCCGATGGCATGAAGATGGACTCGGTCTTGGACGGCATGACCCAGAAGCTGGACACCCCGAAAGCGTTCGGAGAACTCAACCGCGCTGCGACCTCGCGGTCCGGGATACTCGTGCTGTATCTCTTACATCCGTAATACCGCCATCGATGACTTCAAGGTCGCGGACTTTTCAACCTCTGATTTCAAGCTCGGCAAGAAGGAAAACGTCGGCGGGAGCGAGGCTCAAGAAATACAATACACCCTCAAAATGCCGGGTATGAAAGATCCGATCCCGGTCAGCCTCTGGATCGATTCAAAAAGCACCTTACCCATCAGGCGCGTTCTGGTCGCCACGGGCGGTTCTGAAAAAATCACCTTCACTGAGACCTATTCCAAATTCACCCCCGGTGCGAAGGTCGATCCCAAAACTTTTGAGGTGAAATAGGGATCGGTAGCGAGCTCGCCAGCGTTGGCTGCGCTGGCGATTCCCAACTCATCCAAGTGGCCGACCTGATTCACTCCAATACGAGAGCGACTGCGAAGACCCGACCCCAATTCCATACGTGGGCCCCGATGACCTTTCGTCCGTTTCCGGTCACCGTCCCTTCCTTGTCGTTCGGACCCGCTTCGCCAATCCAATCGCTCGTATAGGTATCCTTCGTGTCGAGAGTTTTGTCCGACTTGATCTTCATGTAAACTACCTGAAATGCTGTCACGGTACTGTTCGTCTTCACGTTCAGAGCCCCGACCGCGTATCCGTCCTTTGCCATCTCACGCTTCAGCCCGTAACTCGTCTGCCGCTCATGGAAGCTGGGGACCAGTTGAGAGACGCAACCGACCTTCTTCCCCTTTTCCGGCTCGAAGGTACCGAGGCTGTAGTGAAACCCGACCACCAGCCTCTTCTTGGGGTCGGCATACCGGGCTTCGGGGGTCAACTGCTCCACCAGTCCGACGTACTTCGTCTCCTTGCCGACAGTCTTGTTGGCACCCGGTTCCGGGCCTTGCGGCGGCGGGTCGTTCAGCTTCTTGGTCTCATCATCCGTCCACTCGCGGGCGAACTGCAAGGGACGGCCAAGGTCGCCGATGACCACCGAGTTCGAGATTTTCATCGAGGGCCGGAAATCCTCGTCCTCCCACCGCCGATCCCTGGCTATGAGAAAGGCTTCCAGATCCTTGGTGTCCTCCCCGACGCGAGCGAACCCCAGGCCAAAGCCGAGGTCCCCGGCCTTGTCCTGCAAGGGATTCAGGGCGCGCGTACCCAATCGCGCGGCAACGAACCGCTGTTTACCGTCCGCGGTGCGGAGGACCAGCACCGGGTTTGGGAAATCCCCGGCCTTTGCCAGTTCGTAATGCACCTTGAGGAGCGCCTGCTGGCCCGGTGCCGGGACCTCGAACCGGAGGTTCGACAACTTGAACTTCGCGAACCCCTTGAGTGGCTTAAGCGGCGCTTCGTTCGGAGCTTCCGAAGCATCGAGTATTTTTTCGTCGGTGGCAGATCCTTTTGCTGGTTCCTTTGGTTTCTGGTTCTGGGCAGTCGCCGTACCCATGCCGATCGTCGCAACCAAGGCCAGGACGCTAAGAACCTGTTGCATGATCAGTATCCTTTCGCCTGAATTAGAGTATCTATCAGCACTTTAGAATGAGTATCCACACTGTCAAGAACACTAACCTCGTTGCGGATTTCCTGGTGCATCTCGTTCTGGGTTTCTTGCTTGTCTGAGACGAATTCTCTCTAATTTATATCTGAAAATACGTTCGGATGTTGAACACTCCGGCCATCGGAAAATAATCCTAAGAGAAAACCCCCGGTCAGCGGCGACTGACCGAGGGCCAAAGAGTAAGCCTCGACTCCGAATGCACCTCACACTTCGAGCAGGTTGACGTCGCCCGTGTCGCCCACCGGAAGGTTGTCGTTGCCCAGGCCGATCTTGAGCTTGAACGCCACCTCGCCAACAGAGAACGCCGCGATTTCCTGCGCGACGAACCCGAATTGATCCTGGTTGTTGGCGGACGCTGGCGTGCCCAGCACCGCGCCGCCGATGCCGATGATGGCAATCGCGGCGGTGAGGTTGGCGTTCGGAAATGCCGGAGGCAGGGCGACGCTGCCGGTGCCGCCGAAGTTGGTGCTGGCGGCGACCGTCGTGGTGTCGTTGTTTCCGGACGCGCCGGCGATCACATTGCTGGCGATCCAGTCCTTGCCAACCGTGACAGAACCGATGCTCGCCTGACCGTTGACGCCGTTGAGATTCTCGTCGTAGCCAGCGAGGATGTCGGCGTACTGCACCTTGCCGGCAACGCTGAGACTGGCGATCGCCACGTCGCTCCTGGCCCCCGGCGCCAGGCTCGCCTGGCCGACGGCGGTGATGAACACGGGACTGGCGTTCGTGCCGATCAGGCTGCCGCCGATCGTGATCGCACCGATGCTGGTCCCGGCGCGAATGGCCCCGCTCTGAGTCATCGCGCCGTTGTTGCTGCCGGCGATGATGGAGTTGCCCACGTAGACTGCGGCGAGCGCGGCACCTGCGAAGATTTCTCCGGACCCGCTGCCGCTGCCCCCCACCAGGTTGCCGACGATCGCCACCGGTCCGATGCTGCCGCCGCCGGTGAAAGAATCCGTATCGATCTGTCCACTGTTAACGCCGGAGCCACCGATGATCGAGCCGCCGACACGCGCTGCTGCGATCGAGCCATTGAGGCTGGTGACTTGTCCGGTGTAGTAGCCGGCACCGCCGACCACATTGCCGCCGATGTTTACGATGCCGATGTCGGCACCTGCCAGGATTTGCCCGGCGTCCTGGCCGCCGCCGCCCAGCAGGCTGCCGGCGAGCGATACCGGTCCGATGTTGGCACCGACGATCTGTCCGCTGTAATCGCCGGAGCCGCCGATGACTGAGCCGCCGACGTTGGCTGCCGTGAGCATGGCCTGACTGAAGATTTCTCCAGAGTTCCAGCCGACGCCGCCAACCACATTGCCCCCGACGGTCACGGTACCCACTGGGCCGCTGGAAAAGATTTGTCCGGACCCCTGACCGCCTCCGCCGACTACATTGCCACCGACGGTCACCCTCTTCACGCCGGTCTGAGCGAAGACCTCGCCGGAAGAAGTGCCAGTGCCGCCGAGGATGTCACCGCCGATCGTCACCGAGCCGAGGGTGTGGCTGGCCTGGATGCTGCCGCTGTTGTCGGCGGTCGCGCCGACGAGCGAGCCGCCGACGCTCACGGTGCCGATGCTTCCCGTCACGTTGATGAACACACCGTCGAGATCCGAGGCGACGGTGAGGGCCCCGAGAGCGCCCGAGATGTCGCTTTCCAGAGTGCCGTTGCCCGCCTGCGTTGAGGTGTTGAATTCACCCATCGACTGCACCGTCAGGGCAGTCAGTGCCGTGGCCGGCCTTGACTGTCTCCCGGCGTCGATGGCGCCAAGGTCACCGTGAATCGTGAGGGCGCCGAGATTGATACCGGTCGCGTCGATGAAACCGACGTTGACGAAGCCATCGCCGCCGAGTGGGCCGGGCACCGCGGCGACCGTCAGGCTCAACCCATTGGCCGCCGCGCGGAGCGAGGTCAGGTTGATTTCTTCAAGTTGCTGCCCCAGGCCCTGGTTGTCCACTGTAAAGATGCTGCTCTCGTTGGCGTTGGTCAACAGTGGCCGAGAGAGGTGAACCCTGACCAAGCTGCCATCGACATTCGTGAAGGAAAAGTCATTGAAACCGGCCGGTACGAGGCGCGGCTCTAGTTCGTCCAGCCCCAAGATGGTTCGGCGAGACGGTATCTTCTTCGCGAGTAGCACGACGCACCCCGTGAGCGGAGGGGGATTGGGTTGGAGAATGGCAGTATAGTGGATAGTAGATGAGACCACCGGCCAACTCAATGCTGCCGCGGTTTATTTGGATGCCAAGGCTGCCTGCCACGCCCTCAATGCCGTCGTGCCGCACCACCGCCATGTAATACTTCAGCCCGAGGACGGATCGTGGACCGGAACAACTAAAGCCCGAGCGAACGGTGAAGGTTTCTTCACTCTGCGTTCCATCCATTGGAGAGAATAAAGCAAGTTCCGGATAGGCATCCGATTCATTCCTCATTCACACAATTTTATCGGGATGGACGTTTTGCTTCCTCACTGAGTATGGTATAGTCTTGCGCAGATCACTTGTACGTGCGATCACTGTGATCGCACGTACCAATTCTTTGGAGGCTGACTCGTGAGCGTGAAACCCATTCCGGATGGCTACCACACAGCAACCCCGTACTTGATCGTAAACGGGGGCGTCGCCGCGATTGAGTTCTACAAGAAAGCTTTTGGAGCAACGGAGTTGATGCGAATGCCTGGCCCAAGCGGAAAGCTTATGCACGCGGAAATCAAAATCGGCAACAGCCCAATCATGCTCGGCGATGAAGCGCCGGAAAGGGATGTCAAGGGTCCACAAAGCCTCGGTGGAACGACATTTGGCATGTGTCTGTACGTCCCGGATGTCGATGCGATGTTCGCCGCGGCGATTGCCGCTGGCGGGAAGGAGTTGTACCCCGTCAAAAACCAGTTTTACGGCGACCGGAGCGGCACTCTGATCGACCCATTCGGCCACAAGTGGACAATCGCAACCCACATCGAAGATGTCCCCCCCGAGCAGATGCAGCAGCGAGCCGAAGCAGCAATGAAAGAGCTCTGCACGAGCAGTTGAGGCGAACCACAAAAGCACATAATGCACATAAAAGAAGTGATTGTTGACGGGCTGAACAAGATCAAGAATTCATCCTCTCAAAACTCTCTTTGTCTTCTTTTTGTGCATTATGTGTTTTTTTGCGGCCATTGCTCTTTTCCTTTTTCTCTTTCATTCCGGTTCCGTGGCGTATTCGGACTCTGCGGAACCTCCCCGACTTCCCCATCTCGCGGGTGTCCCGGTGGGCTTTTCTTTTTCCACAACCCCGGCTATCTAATCATTGGCCAGCAGAAGTGTACAAGCTATCAGAATTCTGGCTGAAAAACCTGATAGCCGTGAGTCCACTGCCATGTCCGACACGATGACCGACCGGCTCCCGCCACACAACAAGGAAGCTGAACGGGGTGTTCTCGGCGGTATTCTTCGCGACCCCGATTCCCTGAACGATATCCAGGAGATTATCCGGGTCGATAATTTTTATTTCGATGCTCATCAAAAAGTGTTCCAGGCAATCCTCGACCTGACCAACGAGAGCCAGCCGGTCGATTTAGTTTTGCTTCACGAGCGGCTGAAGAAAAGCAAGCAACTCGAAGATGTTGGCGGCCCCGAATTCCTGGCCGATCTATGGGAATCGGTTCAAACGGGCGCGAACGTCAAATATCACGCCACAATTGTCCGCGATACAGCAATGGTGCGCAGCCTGATCCACGCCAGCACCGAGATCCTCCGCGATGCCTATGATCGTACTCAATCGGCTGACGAACTTGTGTCGCAAGCCGAGCGGAAGATCATGGACATCGCCAAGGCCGGGCTCGCTGGCGAAACAAAGACACTCACGGAGACCATCAAAGATACCTTCGACCGAATCGACGATCGAGTTGGTAGGGATGCCCTTACCATTAGTGGAATTTCCACCGGTTATGTGGATCTCGACACCATCACGGCTGGACTACAGAACTCCGAGCTTGTGATCGTTGCTGCAAGACCATCGATCGGGAAAACCGCCTTTGCTCTCAACCTCGTGCGAAATGTCATTGTCGAGGACAAGTTGCCTGTGCTGTTCTTCAGTTTGGAGCAATCCCGCAACGAACTGGCCGAGCGCTTATTATGTTGCCAAGGAAGAGTGGATAGCCACAAAGTTCGCCAGGGACATTTGAACTCGGACGATACCCAAAAGTTGATGGAGGCGGGGGATGTGCTTCGCAGGACGCGCCTCTACATCGATGACACGCCCAGCCGAAACATGTTACAAATCGCCGCGACTGCCCGGCGGTTGAAAAAGAAACACGAGAAGGATGGGGGCCTGCGGTTGATCGTAATCGACTACCTCCAGCTCATCGACCCAGAAAATCGACGCGATCCACGTCAGGAGCAGGTGGCGCAGATCAGCCGCCGACTCAAGTTCCTCGCTCGCGAACTGGTCATTCCCGTAGTTGCTCTGGCACAGGTGAATCGTGCTTCGGAAGATCGACAGGATCACAAGCCAAGACTCGCAGACCTTCGGGAGTCGGGCTCGATTGAGCAGGATGCCGATACGTGCATGATGCTTCACCGGCCCGGGAAGTACGATGGTACCCAGGACGACAACATCCTGGAGGTGATTATCGCCAAGCAGCGAAACGGGCCAACGGGCGAAGTGACGCTAACCTATCTGAAGCAGTTCATGAGATTCGAGAACTACATCGCGGATGCCAAGTATGGCGATGGGATGTAAGGGAGGGATTCACTCAGAAAGGATGAAGGATGAAGGAACTCTTCTTCAGTCAACCTTCATTCTTTCTGAGTGAATCCCGTCCCCAGCGGGGAAAGAAAATCTGGACAAACAAATAGAATGTGCGATCAGTGGATAGGGACCAAGCGACGACCAGACCGAAAAATCCTCGGTCATTCTTGCCCGCTCTGGGGTTAAGAGGATATAGTAAGAGAAGGTTTGCAAACCGCACTCTGGCGAGGTTACCTTCAACCTCCTCCCTTTTTTGGTTCCACCCATCCTAAACGAGGAGGATTTCACATGAGTTTACTCAGTCCGGAACATATTCTGTTAGTTCTTGTGGTGGGTATTCTGCTATTTGGTCGAAAACTTCCGGAAGTTGGCCGTTCACTCGGCAAAACGGTGACGGAGTTTCGCAAGGGCGTGAAGGGTCTGGAAGACGAAGTGAACGAGCCGACGAGCCCACGGGCCGCGATTGAACCCGAGCCTGTCAAGGCACCGCAGCGGGTCACGCCACCCAGTCAGAAGCCCACTTTTGATGACGCTCCCGCCCAGCCCGGCGTTCCGCCCAAGGTCTGACGCGCGAACCTTCCTGATTCGACAGCTATCAGTAATTTGTGAAAATCGGAATAAGAAGACCGGCCCACCCCTTCGTGGGCCAGTTGGGCGATTAACTCAGTGGCTAGAGTGCGTTCTTCACACGGACGAAGTCACAGGTTCAAATCCTGTATCGCCCACTGAACATAAACCCTTTCAGCCAAAGCAGTTTCTGCTTACTCCGGGTGTCCCGGGTGTGGCTTCCGAACGCGGGGTTTTGTGAAAACCTTTCACAAAACCCATCGGAGGTTATACCCGATGTCTCGTCCCCGCAAATCAATCCCTTCCTACCTGCCACACGCACAATCTGGTAAAGCCCGGGCTGTCTGGACCGATCAATCCGGAAACCGTCAGTTCCGGATGTTACCCGGCCTATTCGACAGTCAGGAGTCCTGTTCCGCGTTCGCACGGTTACAACTGGAACTCGCGGCGACACCCCACCAATTGTCCGAGCGTGCTACGGCCGTTCTGAGCATGAACGAAATGCTGGTTGCTTACCTTCGATATGCCGAACAGCATTATCAAGGACCGGACAAGCAACCGACCGACGAAATCCGCCACCTGAAAACGGTCTGCCGATATCTCAAAGAACTGTACGGACTAACCCCCGCGAAAGACTTTGGGCCACTGGCACTGAAAGCGGTTTGCCAGAAGTTTATCGCGATGGGTTGGTGCCGAACGACGGTAAACGCCCGGATCGAGCGCGTTCGACGAGTATTCCGTCGGGCTGTCGCTGAAGAGATGATTCCGCCGACAGTCCACCAAGCCCTTGCTGCGGTCACCGGCCTACAACGCGGTCGGACCACGGCAACCGAAACTACCCCCATCGAACTTGTCGATGACGCCATTGTTGACGTGACCCTTCAGTATCTCAACCGGCACGTTCGCGGGCTGGTCGAGTTCCAACGGTTGACCGGGTGCCGACCGAGGGAAGCCTGTCGGTTGCGTCGGTGCGATATCGACATGGGCGGGACTGTCTGGCAGTATCGGCCACCCCAGCACAAGGGAAGTTGGCGGGGGAAAGCTCGAACAATCTCCATCGGGCCGAAAGCACAAGCATTGCTTAGAGAGTTTTTCACCACGGACATCAACGACTACCTGTTCAGTCCCGCCCGTGCCGTGGAAGAACTGCGAGCGGAAAGATCCGCTAAACGCAAGACACCTCAGTATCCCTCTCACATGAAGCGGAACGCGAAGAAGCGTAAGGCGAAGCCGCAACGCACACCAACGGAGAGATACAATCGCGGGAGCTATGAGGTTTCCGTAGATCGGGCTTGCGACAAAGCGTTCCCACCCCCAGAACCGCTCGCAAAGCTACCGGGAGAGAGTCAAACCAAATGGTGGGCAAGGCTGACACCCGATGAGCGTATTGAAGTGAAGGCTTGGCAAAAGACGCACCGCTGGTCCCCGAATCAGTTGCGGCATACCCAAGGAACGAAGGTACGAAAGGAATTCGGACTCGAAGCGGCCGGGGCAGCATTGGGGCACTCAAAGATGAGTGCGACTGAAGTCTACGCCGAACGCGATGCACAACTGGCCGCGACAGTCGCGGCGAAGATCGGATGACCGAACCGACGCAATGCACCTTAACCATTTCAATGCCCGTCGCGGCTGGAAAGTTCCAGCAAAGCGATGGGTATTTTTATTATTTTATTTTCTTCATTCGTTGTTTACGGTTCTCGAAAAACGCGCTACGACCCATGCAAGGAGTGAAATTCGTGCGCGGAGGCTCAAAATGTCTGAAACCCGTCCCCAAGTGCTCGTGGAAATCCAAACAGGCGACGGGCTTGCCATGTCAGCGGCCGGTCGATTGTTTCCCGGACACCGGGGCAAGAGCAACGTCGATCCGTCCACGGTCTTCAGGTGGATTACGAAGGGGACCAGAACCACCACTGGTGCGATTGTGAAGTTGGAAGCCGTTCGCGTCGGTGGCCGCTGGCTCACATCGCGGGGAGCGGTCGCCCGATTCGTTCAAGCGTTGACCGATGCGGCTACTCCAGCCCCAGCGAGCCCAGAACTATCCCGTAGCGAAGTCGCCAGTCGTCGTGCTGCTGAACGATATGGTGAAGAACTAGACCGAATGGGTGTCTGAATGATTTCCCGTGTGACTCATCTTTTGCGTCATTTGGCTTTTCGGGTGGCAGTCTGACGACGAGGGATTTATGGCTATGCTTTCGGCTCTGCCATACTCCGTCGACACCAGCGGTCCTTGCTTAAGTCAACCATAGATGTTCGCAGTAAAATCTTTTACTGGCGAAAATTTCGGTTGACAAGGTCTTTAGATAATCTGTTCTTGTAATTAATGTGACACGCCGATATACTTGCGTCCGACCTGTCTTGTACAAGGAATAGGAGAATGCAAATTCCCTCAAATGAGCCCACTCTAGTCCTGCTATCGAAGACCGCTTTAGCAGCACTGGAGTTACTGCGAAGTGTGGAGGACACTGCTTCGCATATCGAAGTGAAACCCGCTAACGGGACCGAATTAACACACTTGTTCAAGTCGTCAGCCGAAAGCTCGGTTGAGCCACAGATTTGATATGTAAAGGCAGAAACCCCACCGCGGGCTGATGACCCATATGCGGTAGGGTTTCTAGGAACACCATGATAGTAACAGAGACCGCGAAGCGTGTCCAGACGTATTGTCAGAACTGGCCACGTCAATCAAACAATCTGAGTGATTGTTCCACCGTCCCGCCATGCCTTCGGCCGTGGTGTCCATGTCTTCTCAACGCGGACTCAACTGTCAGTCATGGGCTCAGTGAACGTCGATTTCAGTTCGATCACTGGAAGAGGCGATTCCCAGTTAAGACCGACTTCCTGACATGGATAGCACACTCACGTAATTCTCTGACAGCAAAGGAACAGACTCGCCTTGTCCATGTGGTGGACGATGCTGTTCGATCTTGCGAACCAGATGCTGTTCTGTGGACATTTATCCATTGGCGAGCGATCGAGAACCGTATCTTCCTGCCTCACTTGCACATTGGTATTTGGTCAGACTCACCTACTAACATCCTTGCTGCTTTTAGCAACCAATCTCTGCTGAGTCGTGTTAAAGAGAAAGGTTCATTTGTTAAACTCCTCCGAACTCGCGGTCGACCGACTGCCAGGACCTGTATTGGTGACGATCCCGCATTTTTAGTTCGATTGGACACTACCAACCTTTGGGATGGTGGCGACCCCGAACAGTGGCTTTATCATGTCATGAAGTGCAAAGTTGAACAGGACGTAGTCGCCGTTCCACCACCCAAACAACATCGCTGGCATTATGGCACTGCCTTGGTAAAGGCCAAGGCCGTGAGACGTTGGTCGAGCAAAATAAGCAGACTCGTCCGCTTGGTCGAAGACATCAGGGAAGGCACGATTATGAAGGATGAGGCCCAATTGATCGACAACTCGCCACGCCTCGGTCATTCTCAATCCGGCGTGTCGGATAACAGAGGCTGGTGTCTTGCTCCCGAGGCTGGTTGAGGAGTTGAAACATGACCCAACACACAACCATCCTCGGAAACCATCGTAAGGTGCAAAACAGTGAAGTGCCGCCGCGTCAAGGATCAATTGTGGCACGAATGCAGATGACATAACTCATTTTGGATTTATCAGTAAAATATTTTACTGATAAAAATTATGTTTGACACAAATGAAGAATCTATGTGCTTGGTAAGTAGTGAAGCGTTCAGGACAGTAACCCCAATCGGTTTTTCTGGGAAACCTTGATAGCCTCCGAATGGCATTAACCCACCCAGACGCAGAGACTTGCTTCCAAACCCGTCGATGCTGGCAACCCAGCCCGGCTTGCGGAAGAGAACTGCGATAACAAAGCGGTTGCGCCCTGCCAAGGGCCAGCACGGGGGAGGCAACTCCAAACTCAATCTAACCGCCGTTTTACGGAGTGGGGGCTTTGGGGGGGAGGCAACCGAACTGTGTAGTGGGCGAAGCACACGGATTGAGATAGCTCCCGAGGCGTGATTGTGAATTTTCATTGTTCAATGGTTTGAATCGGATGTCTCGAAGAAACTCATAACGGCGAATACGGAACATCGAGAATCGAGAAGATAAACCATCCGGTCTCGAACACGCAAAAAGAAGTGGTGAACGAAATGGGTTGTTCATCTTGTTTGAAAGAAATCCGACTCACTGAGCTTGGGAAATGGACACCGAGGAGAGAGGATATCTTCTTCGTTGGTGACCGCAGACCAGCACCGTGTAGGTCTCCAGAAAAAATCCACACCCACGGCCTCGGGATAGATAGCTCCTGCCAAGAAGAGAAGTGATGTTCGCTCAACCTGTCGCTGTCGCGTGTTGCTGTCATTACCCGGCATAGTCATCCGTATAAGATTATGTTTGACATGATGTAGAGATGCTGACATAATCATTCATGACACACACGATGATTTAAGTTGTTTGAAACACAGGGAGCAATGTTATGGCTATGGGAAGGCGTTTCAGTGTTAGTGGTGGTTCAATGAGTAGCCAAGAAATCGAATTAGCTATTCAGGAAGGCCAGGTTCTCTATGAAAGAATTAAACCCGAGGAATCCAGGCTTGAGAGCGTAGCAGGAATTCTCGAGAGTGCTGACTGGGTTTTTGCCAAGACTATGCCCGACAATCCGCACTGGTATACACTTAGAGATAAGTGGAAACACCCAGAGAACTTCTACGCTGCCGTATTGTTTATCAGGCTTCATGGAATGGCGGACTGGTGGCCCGATGTCAAGACTGGAAAAGCATATGTTGCTCTGGATCTGAACGGCTGGCATTATTGGACGATGGGCGATCCCCTCGTTAAGACATGGTTGATCAATCGTTGCAAATTGTCAGATAAGGTTCAGACGACGCAGAATCGTTCCTACGAAGGCCAGTAAAATATTTTACTGTGAAAAATTTCGGTTGACGGAAATCTGAAAGTATATTTGATGATTTCGAATCATCGAAAGCATCATGACACTGGGCAGAATACTCACCACCAGCATCGGTCTGCATCGAATTCGACCATTCCATAGTCCTTTGGTGGTTCCGTTGGCGGTTTGACACGATCCCCCTGCCCGAACTCCCGTCGGCCCTTGAGCTTCACCCAGGCACGCTCGGCCACGGTCTCCGGGTCAGATTCGTCGCGATCGACTTTGAGGAACTGTTCTTGCTCTGGTGTCGTTGGGGGAATGACGCCGGATGAGAGGGATTCCAGCAAAACTCCAAACTCGGTGAGAACGGCGATTTCCACAGCCGTGGAACAGCCGAACATGAAGGGGTACGTGTTTAACGGGTACCCGAACGGCTGGCGGCCGGAGGGTCAGAACCGCAGCCCGGTGTACAGGCTGATGGGGCTTCAATCCCGAGGGGCGACGTGACCGATGAGTTGGTCAGTCGGCCGACTGATCGCCAACCAACGGCGTGGTTCGTAGAACAGCCGCTCCCCACGGAGCTCAGCCATGTACCGCGCACTTCTGGCCGTTGTCATCACCGCCACACTCGCCTCCTCGCAACCTCCGAAGGACGGCAAGCCCGCCCTCTACTTCCCCACGACGAAGGGCGACACGTGGGTGATGGAGGTCAAGGTCGGTGAGAGAGTGATCGTGGTCATCGAGACCGTGGCGAAGGTCGAAGTCAAGGACGGGGTCTACACCGTAACCGTCGAGTCCGTAGACGACGCCGGGGGCAAGAAGCCGCGTGAGACCGTGTACGAGGTCTCAGAAAAAGGCGTGACGCGGACCAGCAACCGCGAGAAGGAGGGCGGCCCGTTACCCCTCGTCAAGGTCGGTGCGAAGGAGGGTGAGCAGTGGGTCGTGGATCGAGCCGGACCGGGCGGCGTGATCGGGAAAGCGACGTACACGGTCGGGAAGACGGAAGAGGTCACGGTTCCGGCCGGAAAGTACCAGGCGCTCCGCATCGACGTGGAGTTCAAGCTGCCGATGCGGACCACGAAGATGACGCAATGGTTCGCGCCGGGCGTCGGGAGCGTGAAGTTCGAGTCCGCCACCGGGGAGACCAAGCAGACGACGGTGCTCAAGTCCTTCACGCCTGGGTCGAAGTGACGCCGACGGAGGCGCTTCGGGGGTCTTGATGTACTCGGTTATCCCCCGAATAACACCGGGCGCGGCAGCAGCCGGTTGCCGAACCAGCGCAACGTCCGGCTGACGTGGTCCACGACCGAGAGCGTCTGGCGGCGGCACGTCTCGAACACGGACATCAACACGCCCTGCGCCTTCGCGCCTGCCGCCGTTCGGTTCCCGCCCCACACCTTCCGGTTCACCACTGCCGGGCGGATGGCTTGCTCGGCCTTCCAGTTCGTCGGTTCGATCCGCGGGTCGAACACGAACGCGAACCACTGCTCGAAGTGGTTCCGCAGGTGCTTCGCCAGGGTCGCGTATTCCGGCACCGCCCGCGGTCGAGTCACCAACTCTAGCAGGCGGTCGTCGAACATCTCCCGCTGCTGTTCCAGTTGGTTGTCGGTCCACGTCCCCGGCACGTACTCGTTCCGCCAGTGGATCGCCTCGGTGAGGAGCGCGATCACCTGGCGGGGGAAGCGCACGGGCCCGCGCGTCGCAGTCGCCAGCAGGTCATGGGCGCGGCGGAGCACGTGTGGAGCCAGGCCGGGTGTCCTCCGATCCGCCAGCTCGTCTCGTCCGCCGCGATCTGCTCGGACGACTGCACCTCGCCGAGGATCAGTTGGTAGTCCGGCTCCAGGCCGGCCGCGGCCCGCAGGTCGATCTGGGCACTCGCCCCGCGGGTCAGGTTGATGCCGAAGAGGGTCTGGAAGACGGATGCGACCTTCCCGTGCGACAGGCCCATCTGGGTGTGCAGGACCGCGGCCGCGGCCTGGGCGTCGGGGCCGATCTGACTGGCGGCCGCTCCCAGGGCGTCGGACGTCTGGAGCGGGTGCCGGCCCTGGGTCCGCTTGCCGCACGTCTCGCAATGCCCGACGTGGACGCGGAACTTGCGGATCAGCGGGACGCGGGGGATCTTGGTCTGGAACTGGTCGGCCGTGCTGGTCTCGACGAGGTGGCCGCGGCAGTGCGGGCAGGCGTCAGGCAGGTGGGCCTCGTGACACTCGGCGATCTGTTCAGGTGGCGGCGGAGGGCGGTGGCCGTGCTTGCCGTGGGCGTCACCCGACTTGCGGCCGGGCGTCTTCGGATCGGGCTTGGGCGGACCCTTGCGGAACGGGGCGGCCTGCCGCTTGCCGGCGCGCACGGCGTCGTCGAGCCGCCGGGTCAACTCGGCGACCTGGGCTTCGAGTTCGGCCACGCGATGGAGATAATCCCGACAGCCGGGACACGCCGGTTCGTCCATGACGCCATCGTAGTGACTGCGGGGGCGAGCAGGCCGGACGAGGGGCTAATCAAGTACACGAAGGGCGGTTGCAAGTTTTGGGAATTGGTCATGACCGCCTCGGCGTCTTCTCCTACTGGATGTAGATATCTGGGTAAGAGAGCGAAAACCCAGTGCCGGTTCGGCAAATTTGGTCTCAGTCTTTCCCACTTGGGAAAGGATTACAACTGGAAGCAGAAGATTTCCAGAGTTGCCGATGCTGCAAAACGAGCAGAAAACCGTGATATGAAGGAGTTCGGAGGAGTTTCGCGGTTTTGGCACGGAGCGTGCTTAATCTCTTCCCTCGAA
>Ga0206850_10082_pt2 | contig 25874 bp, 28 predicted proteins | sample Alteio_BWOrgCont_16_FD_152885 | JGI IMG/M metagenome (GOLD analysis project Ga0206850, IMG submission 152885) | Enriched cells from forest soil in Barre Woods Harvard Forest LTER site, Petersham, Massachusetts, United States -... | ecosystem: Environmental > Terrestrial > Soil > Temperate forest >...
GCCAATCACACGCTCAAGCGATCGCTTACCGATCCGCACATTTTCAGTGGCATCGGCAATGCGTATTCAGATGAGATTTTGCATAGCGCGCAACTCTCGCCGATCGCGATGACGCAGAAGCTGACGGCGGCGGAAATCGAGCGGCTATGCCGGGCGACGCGCACTACGCTGGCGGACTGGATCGATCGCCTGCGCAACGATGCAAACGGCGCTTTTCCGGAAAAGGTGACCGCCTTTCGTCCGGAGATGGCGGTTCACGGCCGTTACGGCGAGCCCTGTCCGCGATGCGGCTCCAGGATTCAGCGCATTCGCTACGCGAGCAACGAGACTAACTATTGCGCACCGTGCCAGACTGGTGGCCGCCTGCTGGCCGATCGCGCGCTCTCGCGCTTACTGCACCAGGACTGGCCGCGGACGCTCGACGAACTCGAAGCCCTCAAGCGCCGTTAGCCAAAAAAACAGGGTAGTAGTGATAGCGGAATCGGCAGAATTATAGAAAATCAAAATCGATTGAAATTACAAGCGTCGCCAAAGCGATTGGCTCCTCTGCGCGTATTGAGGAATTACTTCGTTGTGAGGGAGAAATGCCGATGCGCAGTGACTACAGTTCGCTAAGCGCGTGGGATTCGTCACCCGAAGTATTTGGTCTAAACTAACTGCATCAAGATGATGCGCTTTCTGAGCTGTGACGCGCACTCATCCGGAGGTTTCAAATGTTTGAAGAGGAAACCGTCGATATTTCATGCCCCAAGTGCGGCCATAGAAATTCGCTAATGGTGCGCGAGGTCGAAGCGCAAACCGAGTCACATATCGTTTGTGGAAATTGCGGAGTGGGCGTGAAAATCGAAACTCAGGGCTTTCGCGAAAGACTCGATCAGGTGCGCAAAGAACTGAAGGAAATCGAGCGGCAGGCACTCAGGGAGAGCAAAAAGCCCAAAGCGCGACCGACCAAGGACGACTACTCAATCTAGGATCTACGGCGATCGCAAAGCTGCCGATGCGGCCTAAGAGGCATCCGCGACGGTCGCGATAAAGTGTAAAGGGATTGAGCCCGGGCTCTAGCGCGTCACCAAACGACCATCGATACACCAATCGGGCTGCGCCAAAGCCTGCGTTGCCTTCGCCGGCTGTTTCGCCACCACTTCATAGGGTCGCATCATCTCGTTGTCCTCGTGATCGAGATTGTGGCAATGCCAGACGTAGCGGCCTGAGTAGCCCTCGAACTTCGCGATAATTCGAGTGACCATTCCGGGATCGGCGCGCACAGTGTCCTTCCAACCCATCTCGTTCGGCTCGGGTGGCACGACTGGCCCGGTGAACCTGAGCGTGTTGTGCATCGAGTAAGAGAATTTATCGAATTTACGGCGGTCGAGGATTTGAAAACGCACTAGATGAAGATGAATCGGGTGAGCGTCGTCGGTAAGGTTGATCAGGTTCCAAATCTCAGTCGTGTCGAGTACTGGATTCTCAGTAACCGGTTGATGCCAGTAAGTAGCATTAAGCAGCATCAAGATGGTATCGCCGGCGTCGTTGTCGTACTCATTGAGCGTGAGCATCCGCGTCTTAACAGCGGAGGCTTCGGGGGTCCTTTGGATCGGCCGCAAGCTGTGGGGCATGGCGCTTGAATCTTTGCTCGCCTGGTTGGAGACACGGAACTGCATCACCGGAACTGTATTGTCACTTAGTATTATGTGCTGGCCGCGAAACGCTTCGAAATCGATGATCAAGTCGGCGCGCTCAGCGGGCACGATGAATAGCCGTTTGAGTTCCACCGGAGCGGAAAGCAGGCCCTGGTCCGAACCGATCTGATGAAAGGGCATCTTGTTCGACAGGGAGAGTAAATACTGTCGCGCATTCGAGGCGTTGAGCAGGCGGAACCGATACTTCCGCGGTTCCACGTTGAGAAACGGCATGATTTTGCCGTTGACCAAATAAACATTGCCGAAAAATTCAGGAATCCACGGCGCGTCGGCCTTGCCTGACGTCGGATAGAGGAGTTGGCCGGTTTTGTCCAACATTCTGTCGCAAATAGTCAGCGGAATTTCATATTTGCCGCGCGGAAGATTGAGCGCGTCCTCGGCGTCGCTGTGAATGAGATACAGCCCGAACAGACCCGCGTAGATGTTGAGCCGGTTAATACCCATTGCGTGATCGTGGTACCAGAGCATCGCGGCTTCCTGGGCATTGGGATAATAGTAAGTCGCGGATTTTCCCGGTACGTACCAATCCTCCGGATAGCCGTCGCTCTCGGGCGGCGCTTTCGCGCCATGAACGTGCACTACTGCTCTGACCTGGGGCTCGCCTTTTGCGCCGTGGAGGCGATAGTCAATTGGCAGGAAATGTTTTGCCGGCAGGTCATTGACCCATTCGACCAGCAAAGGGTTGCCGGCAGTCGTCTGAATCGTTGGACCGGGGACGCTCGCGCCATAGCCCCACAACCGGGTTGGTTTCAGATCGCGATGCAGTTGATGGACGAACTCACGCATCGTGACGCGGTAGTACGGGATTTTGAGGCTCGAATTTGCCGGGCTGGGACGAAGTCCGTCAGGCCGAAGAATCGGCGGAATCGGCAGTACGTCGACGAAGGGAGTTGGCGTGCCCGGGTCGATAGCAGTCGGAGTTGCCGGCATCTCGTGGGGGTAGGCGGAGCGCGGCAGCAGCATTGCCGCACTCGCGAGGCCGGTCTGTTTCAGAAATTGTCGACGTGAAATTCGCAACTACACCGCCAGCAAATCAGGATTGGCGTAGTATGAACGGCTCTGCCGCAGGCATCTACAATTTCAGCCGGACGTAACACAAATTTAACGGGTGGCGTCGAATTGGGGGTGCGCTCCTTGCTTGTTGGCGGTCGCGCAAACCAGATCGAGGCGAGTTTTGCGCCAAGAGCGCGGGGTAATCTAAAAAGCTCTTTTGCAACCGGCGCATCCGCGTTACTCCTGAACCCTCAGGAAGACAAAGCTCCTGGCGATTAAAAAATGAATACGAATGCCCTGCTACACGATGGTGCCGACCGCGTCATCGCCTCGGATCGATTCGATCGCGTTTTCTGGAAGCGGCTGTGGCGGCTGGTCCGCCCATACTGGTCATCCGAAAGACGCCCGCGGGCTTTCGCGCTGATCACGGCAATGACCGTACTGAGTCTCGCTGCGGTCGGAATGCAGGCCGTTTTCAGCTACGTGTCGCGCGACCTGATGAACGCGCTGCAGGCGAAGGACTCTGCTCGCTTTTATCATCTACTGACTTTGTTCGTGGTGTGGATCGTCGTGTTCGTGCCAATCGCTGCGGTTTATCCGTATCTCACCCGGCTCCTTGGGATCGACTGGCGCGAATGGACCACAGATACCTTTGTACGAAAGATGCTGCGGCACAACTCGCTCTATCACATCATGCGCGATCATACGGTGGATAACCCGGATCAGCGCATCAGCGAGGACGTCAATAGTTTCACCAGCGGCGCGCTAAATTATTCGATGACGGTGCTGCAGGCGATCGTAACCGCGATGACTTTTTTTGGCATCCTGTGGGCTATTTCGCGATCGCTCGCCCTAAGTTTGATCGGTTATGCGCTGGCCGGCACCTGGCTCGCGATCATCATCGGCCGCCGGCTGGTGGTGATCAACTTCAATCAGCAGCGATTCGAGGCGGATTATCGTTTCGCGTTAGTTCACGCGCGCGACAACGCGGAAGCGATCGCGTTGTACGATGGTGCGCGGGATGAAGCTGCGCAACTGGATCGACGGTTTGCGCGGGTCGTCAGCAACTTCAAGCTGCTCATTCTGTGGCAGCGGCACCTGGCCCTTTACACGGCAGCATTCGACAGTGCGGCCGGACTGGTTCCTTATTTCGTGCTGGCGGGAGCTTACTTTTCCGGGCATTTCCAGTTGGGCGAATTTACCCAGGCAGCCTACGCCTTCTCAGTGCTGCAGAGCTCGCTCTCGTTGGTCGTCAATCAATTCCAGGCACTCACCGAGTATGCGTCAGTGGTTAATCGGCTGGCCGTGTTCGACGAGGCTTGCGAAAATGCCGCTGGCGATCAGCGCCGGGGCGACCGTCAAATCGAATTAGTAGAAGGTGGCGCGCAAGTGTCACTGGAGGATGTCACGTTGATGACGCCCGATTGGTCGCGGGCGCTGCAACAACATGTCTCGTTTTCGCTGGGCCAGAGCGACAGGATCCTGCTGAGTGGGCCAACAGGAGCCGCCAAGACCTCGCTCATGAGAGCGATCGCTGGCCTTTGGAGCTTTGGTAGTGGACGCATCCTGCGGCCGTCGCGCGAGGAGATCATGTTCATGCCGCAAAAGCCCTACCTGATCCTCGGCTCGTTGCGGCAGCAAATGCAGTATCCACACGCGGGCGAGGTCAGCTCCGAAACCTTGATGGAAGTGCTGCGCGAAGTCGATCTCGCGTATCTGCCCGAGCATTTCGCTGGCCTCGACGCCGAGGTTCATTGGGCGGACGTGCTGTCGGGTGGAGAGCAGCAACGGTTGGCCTTCGCGCGCCTCCTGCTGAATCGTCCGCGTTTTGCGATTCTCGACGAGGCTACCAGTGCGCTCGATGGTGACTCTGAGGAACGCCTGTACACGCGGCTCGCACGCGAGCCGATCGCGTTCATCAGCATCGGGCACCGGGCGAGCCTGCACAAATTCCACAACGAAGTGATCGAGCTACCCCTCGTCCTCGAACCCGCATCAGAACTGAGTGATGCGCCAACAACGACCGCTTGATTTGAAATCGCTTCGTGACGATGCCCGGCTGGCCGGAGCAATCGGCCCGATCGATCGTATCGCGATCTTTCACGGCATTATCTGCCTCTGCCATCTCGATGCAGATTCTTACCGGCGGTAGATTCACGCTCATGCTCTATTCTTCGGTACCGGCTCCCAGATAAAATCCGCGAGGCGGCACTGGCGATCTGCCTCGACGCCGCGAAGGACTACCGAATGCCCCGGTTCGACACGGTTATCAAGAACGGCATGATCGTTGATGGGACTCGCGCGCCCCGCTATCACGCCGACATCGGAATCAAGGATGGCAGGATTGTCGATATCGGCAGAATGAACGCCAGCGATGGGGCAATCGAGATCGATGCCTCTGGATTGGTGGTAGCGCCCGGATTCGTAGATTTACACACGCATTACGACGCCCAGGTGTTTTGGGATCCGCACTGCACGATATCAGGATGGCACGGCGCGACCTCGGTCGTGATCGGCAACTGCGGCTTCGGCTTCGCCCCGGTACGCCCGGATCAACGCGAGCGCGCGATGTTGACGATGACTCGCCTGGAATCCATTCCGTATGCCTCGATGAAGGCCGGCCTGCCGTGGGACTGGATAACTTTTCCGCAATTCCTCGATAGCCTGGAGCGACAGCCACTGGGCGTCAATCTGCTCCCCTGTGTTCCCCTGGGTCCGCTGATCACGTGGGTGATGGGAAGTCCTGAGGAGGCCAAGGAGCGCACTCCCACGGCCGCCGAGGAACGCGAGATCGTCCGTCTTTTCAGCGAAGCGATGGATGCTGGCGGATGCGGCTGGTCTGCGCAGCGCTTGCATCCCAGCGGTCCAGTTTGCATCCAGCGCGATTACGACGGCACCCCGATGGTCACCGATGTGATGGGTGATGAGACCTGCCGTAACCTCGCTCGCGAACTGGGCCGTCGCAATTCGGGGTTCATGCAGTTGTCGATGGCGACAGACGATCCCTTTCGCGACCTGCAGGAGATCGAGAAGTTGGCCGAGCTGAGCCGGCGCCCCCTACTCTACCAGGCGCTGGTTTCGTTTGATCGCGAGCCGCAGATTCATCGCTTTCTGATGGCGTGGTTCGACCAGTGCCACGCAAAGGGCTTGCGAGTCTATCCGCAGGCTCACACTAACACCACCAGTTTTACCTTCACACTTGCGGACTGGAACCTGTTCGATGACTCCGACGCATGGCGCGAAGCCACGCTCGGCACCGTAAGAGAGCGCCTCGCAAAGCTGAGCGACCCTGCACGCCGGGAAAAACTCAAGGAGTACGCTAACGGTCAGCGCATGGTGACGGGAGATCTGGAAAATTTCGTGATCGAGAAGATCTATACTTCGCGGTACCGAAACCTGGAGGGTCTAACGCTGAAGGATGCGGGGGCACAAGCGAACCTGCATATCGTGGACGCGATGCTCGACATCGCGACTGCCGATGAATTGCGGACGGTGTTCGAAGCGCCGCCGCCGCATACCCGTCTGGATTTTCTGAAGGAAGTAGTCAACTACCCTTACACCATCCCCGGCCTCTCGGACGGCGGCGCGCATACCAAGTTCTTTTGCGGCGGGCGCTATCCAACGGAATTCCTGGCTTCCTTTACTCGTGACGAGGGTATGCTCAGCCTGGAAGAGGCACATTGGAAATTGAGCGCGTGGCCGGCGCTGTGTGCCGGGCTTTCGGACCGCGGCATACTCCGCCCGAGTTACGCGGCGGATATCGTCATGTACGATTATGAAAGTCTGGAAATCCTGCCCATCGAAGTAGTGCATGACCTTCCGGGCGACGAATGGCGACGCGTGCAACGGGCACGGGGCTACCGCTACATCATGGTAAATGGCGAGGTCACTTTCGTGGATGGGCAGCCAACCAAACGCACTCCGGGACTGCTCTTGCGCAACGGAAGCGGCCTCAAGAGTACCCAGATGCGCCGCGCGATCTAGCTCCGCAAATACTGATATCCCATATCGCCTAACAACAGAACGAGACGCATCGTCGCAGCCAAGAAGGAGGTCCATTATGTCCGGATCCACTGCATCAGCAGACGTCGTCGCTCAACTCGTGGCCACCATGCGGACGCTAGCCGGCGCGCATCCGGGGTATCGACCTGTTCACGCCAAGGGAATTGTCTGTTCGGGTACGTTTCGGGCTTCAGCGGTTGCGCGCTCTGTGTGCCGGGCGCCTCATCTGCAAGGGCAGGCGGTTCCAACCATAATGCGTTTCTCTAATTCGAGCGGGGATCCGGAGGCACACGACGGCATCCCCAACGCCCGCGCGCTGGCGGTAAAATTTCAGTTGCCCGATGGCAAGAACGCAGACATCCTGGCGCTCCATATCGAAGGGTTTCCTGCGCGCACACCCGAGGAGTTTCTAGCGTTCCTGCGTGCGCAACTCCCCGACCCCGCTACTGGCAAGCCTGCGCCCGACGTCGTCCCACGCTTTCTGGAGAGTCATCCTGCGACGCGTGCTTTTATCGAGCGCTTGATGCAGAAACCGATTCCGGCCAGCTACGGGCAGGCCTGCTATTTTGGTGAACACGCCTTTAAATTCACTGCGGCGGATGGCAGTAGCCGATTCGGTCGCTATCGCTGGGTACCTGAGGCCGGGGAAGCCTATCTCTCTCCCGACGATGCGGGAAAACGCGACGCCAACTTCCTGCGCGACGAACTGAACGGACGCTTGAAGAAAGAGCCCGTTGCGTTCCGCCTCCTCCTGCAACTGGCGGACGGGAGCGATCCGACAGACGACGCCACCGCCTTGTGGCCCGCGGACCGGCCCCTGGTCGAGCTGGGACGGCTGGAGATTTCCGAACTCTCCCCGACCAGCGCTACCGATGAACGCCGTCTCGTGTTCGATCCGACAAACGTGACGGACGGTATCGACCTTTCGGCCGATCCAATTTTGCTGGCGCGGTCAGCCGCTTACTCTATCTCGTACGATCAACGCCGCAAGAGCGAGTGAGGGCCACTCGAACTACCCAAACAAGGTGGTGATGGAAATCGACGTAGCACTCACGTCAGGCGAAGACACAGACAAGGTTCGGGCATAAGCGTGCGGTCGCTGTCGGCGTCATTTGGCTGCATCTATGCGGATTCTGAAGACCGCCCGGAATTGCTCGCCCCGACCCACGGAGAGTTCGGTAAAAAATACTCGAACTCCTCGCGCTTAAACTCGTTGCCGCGAAATCCTTAGGATAGGGCCACGTTCCGATTGGCGCGTTACTTGCGATCAGAAATCGAAGCATCTTTCTGCGAGGAGAGTTCCATGCTCTTAATCATTCTGATTCTTCTCTTGCTGTTCGGTGGTGGTGGAGGGTATTACGCGTACGGTCCGGCCGGCGGAATTGGCATAGGTGGCATAGTCCTTATCATCCTCATTGTGATGTTGCTGACTGGAAGGCTTTGAGCCAATCCACATAACGAAGAGAGTTCCGCAGAACATTTAGGCGAGCTTTCTCCTATGACATCAGCGTCATGATCGGACCTGTTAGGCACCGCAAACTCTCATATCGATAAATGCGGCGGCCGCAACTCTGGTAAAGTGTGTGAGGTGCGCATCGAGAGCATTTCGCTAGACCATCCGCTCAATGGGTCTCGACTGTGCGCGCAGATGTCGAGCACTGATAGAACTGTCAGTTGTGTCAGCAGCGCAATCAGTAGGAAGAGAGGCTCTCATGGCGATTTGGGACAAGGCCGCGGTCCTCAAAGATACGCGAGCATTCATCGAGCACCTGCAGAGATTGGATGCGGAAGGGTGCCGCTGGCTCGTTGTTCCGCTCGCCGAAGAGGAATCTTCAGGATCGTTCAGATGCAGCAAGTGCGAAATGCCCGCGGCGGATGCGGCGCCTCTTTACTCATTAGCCACGCACATCGCTTTTGAACAGGAAGTACTATGCGCAATCGAGGCGAGCCATTCGTTCACTGAATACGAAGATCGTATTTCCCGCATAGTCGAAGAAGAACCAACTCCGATGGTATGCGGAAACTGTTGTCCTCGCGCCAAGCCTCACCGACATGACTTGAACCATGCCTTCTGATTATTGATTGACGGCGCCGCCGCTTAATGGCGCGCGCATTTGAACATATGTCACCGATGGGAGCGCGCGTCTTTCGAAACGTGGCGGCGACTTCGGGTAATCTGCGGCGCACCGGCGCGGGCTATTTATATATCGCCGAGAAGGTGTTCAATCATTCTAACTGCTTCCGCAGGGAATCGATCGAGGGATGAAGCGCAGGATAATATCCGGCCAGAAGGGCACCGAGCGTCGAGGGCGGCGTAATCAAACCGTCGAAGGAAGGCAGAGTCTCGACGAAATGATAACCATCAGCCGTCCATAGAAAGGGGCGCCTCGAGACAACGACGTATGCTCGTCCGAGCGCCGCAATCATGGCCCCATCTGGTAGATCCTCAAACGGTGACGTCAGAGTGTGGATGCGCTTGGTTCGGTTTTGCAGTCTTTCGCGATGCAGAATAGCGTCGATGCATGGTGCGGCAGGCGGTTTGCCACCATTGCCCTTGGCCCAAGCCCTACGAAATGCTTCAGCATCCGCTCGTCGACAGAAGAAGCAGGGGCGATGTCCAGCGGCGAGTGCCGTCGCTTCGTCGAGAAAGAACAATTCCGTCCAGCTTTGCCGGGCCATCACAACACGACGAATTCCTTTGTAGTCGCGGCGGCAAGTAATCCAGGCTTTGGTCGCCCAGCGTCTCTTCAGCAAGGTCTTGTTGGCCGGATTATGTATGATCCCGCGATTACCAATAAGGAGACCACGCTGGCTTATCGCGATGATTTCACCGAACGGCGTGACGCGGTTTTGCAGTGGCCTTGAAACTCTCAATTTCGTCCGAAAGCGCGATGTTTTCGCCCCTCTTAAATTGCATTCGCCGTTCTGAATCGCAAAATTGCTGCGCCTATATTTTAGTAGTAAATATCGGCCACGGAATGGCGGACAATGCGAGTATTTGACGATCTCGATGACGCATACGCCTCAACCCAGGAAAGAAGTGACGCCGGTCAATACGTGGCTTTATCAAACAATCAGCGGGGCACGTTCGAATCTATAACGAACCGAACGAAGGTACGACCGTTAAGATCTATTTGCCTCGTTTTCTCGATGAGGTCAGCAAGAGCACTGACCAAATCACACCATCAGCGCTTCCAATAGCTGCAGAAGAAGAAATTATCCTGGTGGTTGAGGACGACGAAGGAGTACGCGCCAATACGGCAAAGATGCTTAGTGAATTAGGTTACCGGGTCCGTGAAGTGCCGGACGGCTTCGCTTGCCTCGCCTTCCATCGCTTATCGATTTAATTTTCAGGGCCCGGGTCAGTGTAGTAGGGGTCGTTCGGCGGCGCCTGTTCTATCCTCTGATTAGGATTGGAATCTGTCTCCGAGTTATTCTGCTCTACACTGGTCTCCTGCCTGTGATGTTTTCGCTTGTGCGGTTTGTTGGGAGCGGATGGGACGCCATTTCCGCAACTCGAATCTCCGCTCGGACAAGGGAACGCTCCCATGGCCTGCTGAGCAGTGGTGCTCGCGCTCTGTGCGCACACAATTCCTGCTCCTGCCACCAGCACAGAAATAGAAAGTAGAATCGATAACGACCGCCTTAGTGATGACATGAGCATCTCCCTGCCTTAGTCTGAGTTGATATAATCACAATCTAACCTTAGTTAAACAGAGCCTCCGGCGGTGTCAGTCTGACCGCACAGTGTCCCCGCGCGACCTATATTCAGATTGCACCGTCCTGCTATTGGCCGAATGACGACGGATCTCCAAAGGGTTACGTCGGCGCGGGGTCGCATTGAAGCATCCTCTGGCGGATCTGCAATCATTTAACCGAAGGGTTGACCATCTGGAAACATGCGCGTATATTCAACCATATGGTTGAACTAGCTGCACCTCAGCTGAATTCCATCTTTCACGCGCTCGGCGATGCCACCAGACGACGGATGCTTCGCGAACTCGCTCTTGGCGAGCGCTCGGTCGGCGAACTTGCGGAACCCTTTGCTATTTCGCTGGCGGCCGCCTCGAAGCACATCAAGGCGCTGGAGCAAGCCGGACTGATTCGTCGCGAGATACGCGGCCGCACCCACTTATGCCGCCTCGACCCTGGACCGCTCGCCAGCGCCCATCAATGGCTGAGCTTCTACGAAGGTTTCTGGACGGCGCGTCTGGATGCGCTCGAGCAGATACTCCGCCACGAGGACGAACGTCAATTGCCGACCCCCAGAAAAAGGAGATGACCCATGAGCGAACGTGCAAACCCGCCCGCGTATGGCGCGCTGATCGAACCTGCAACGTTGAAGATCCAGCGGCTTCTGCCCGGCCCCATCGAGCGTGTCTGGGCGTATCTCACGGAGAGCGATCTGCGTCGCCAATGGTTGGCGGCGGGCCCGATGGAGATGAAGATTGGCGCACCCTTTGAACTCGTCTGGCGCAATGATGAACTGACCCACCCGCCCGGACAGCGGCCAAACGGCTTCGGCGAGGAGCGTCGGATGCAGACCCGGATCATTGAACTCGATCCGCCCCGCAAGCTCGCGTTCGCATGGGACGGCAGTGGTGACGTTTCCTTCGAGCTGGAGCCAAAGGGCAATCAGGTGCTCCTGACCGTGATCCACCGCCGCCTGCCCGATCGCGCAACTCTACTCAGGGTGGCGGCCGGCTGGCACACGCATCTCGACGTGTTGGTTGCCCGGACGACTGGCACAGAGCCGCTGCCATTCTGGGACGGTTGGACCCGTCTCCAAGCAGAATACGACCATCAGATACCGGCCTGACAGAACTACGGATTGGGGAGTCGGCTCGGTCAAAAGGGGTGGCGGGCTGATGCCTGCGATGTAACTACCTGGAGGATAGAAGAGCGATGACGAAGCACCTGACTGGTACCCGTGAAGAATGGCTTGAAGCGCGACTGAAGTTGCTCGAGGCCGAGAAGGAGCTAACCCGGCGCAGTGACGAGCTGGCGCGGCTGCGGCAGGAACTGCCGTGGGTTCCGATCAGCAAGAAGTATCGATTTGAAACCGACGAGGGGAGTGCTTCGCTTGCAGACCTCTTCCGCGGGCGCTCGCAACTCCTTGTTTACCACTTTATGTTCGGCCCAGACTACACGGCGGGGTGTCCGTCCTGCTCGGCGATCGCCGACGGATTCAACGGCTTCGTGGTTCACCTGGCCAACCACGACGTTACGCTTGCGGCGGTGTCGCGCGCGCCGCTAGCGAAACTGCAGGCATATAAGCAGCGGATGGGGTGGACGTTTCCCTGGGTATCGTCACTTGGCGGCGACTTCAACTTCGATTTCAGTGTCTCGTTCACCGAAGAGCAACAGCGCGAAGGCATCGAATACAATTACCGTCGCGAGCCTGGATGGGAACTGGCCGGGATCGGTGAGTCGCTGACGAAACGCGGCGCGGGGCCCGTCGCCGAGGTCGCGGCTATGACCGGAACCGACGTGGCTACATATACGCGTGATCGGCCGGGTGTAAGCGCATTCGCGATCGAGGAGGGTGGCGTCTACCACACCTATTCCACCTACGTGCGCGGATTGGACAGCCTCTGGGGCATGTACCAGTGGCTCGACCGCGCCCCCAAGGGGCGCAACGAGTCGGGCACCTGGTTTCGTCGCCATGACGAGTACGAGCAGGGATCTAAAAAAACCGAGGGTTAACCCTGCGAACTCAAGCTGGATCGAGCTAAGAATACGCGATCTGCGTCGCCGGCTATTTGACCGTGTAACCCCGGCCTTCGAGGCACGCAGCCATTGCGCGGTTGTAAGCAATTTGCTGATTTTGCTGAGCCGATTGAGCATCGGCCTGCTGCTGAGATGCTTGTTGTTTTCTATCGTCTCGCCGGCGAAACCCGCCCGCAAGTCCGCCCATGGCCGCGCCAGCAGCTGCACCTTTCCCCGCGTCGCCCGTTATCGCACCACCCACCGCACCCAGCGCTGCTCCGCGCGCTCCACCTTTCAGAACGTGACGTTCCGAGGGGCGGTATTGTTGGTTCCCGGAAGAGCCTGGCGGCGGATTCGTCTGTGATTTGCTGGGATCGAAGCCGGTCTGGCTGACTGCCCATGAATGGCAATCGTAACGATCCTCATTCTGTTTGTTCTGGTCCTGCCCTTTCGCAGGATATATATACATCCCGCCGTTCTGAGCCGCGGCCGAACCAGCAAGGAAAATGACGGAATACACAAGGAATGCGAATAACCGGGGGATGAAGTTCAATCGAACCTGCGTGATGATTGTATGCCGTGACACCATTTTATCGCTCGGGGCTCCTTTGCATCGGTGCTATCGCAGTATCCACGTTTACTGTGGGAATTGGCAACGGCGACGCGACAATGCGATTCGGTGTGTAAAATCTTCTGAGTAACGGCGACGACTCTCCAAATCAGAAAGGGTTTCAGGCAACGACCGATCCTGCTCCCGCTTTTATGAAGCCGTCTTCAATAGCCACTTCCGGATCCTCCAAAGGATTTATTGCCTTTTAATCAAACAATTGCTGCAAGGTCGCGGATAGAATCATCGGATCTATGGAAGCCTTTTAGAAGTGGCTCCCTTCTTGCTCGGATTCTCTGCGGAGCTCGCATCCACGTTATTCCCAAATCTCGGTGTTTTCGGAACAGCGTTAAGAGGGCTGACTTTCCACTGTTAGCGGCAAAGTCGTCACAAAAATCGGGAGCACTTCTCAGACTCAACAAAGAATCAAAATGGCAAAAGATAAGAAATCCGTTCAATTGGTCGACCAAAAGATTATTCGAGGCAAAGGCGGTGAGACTCATCAGACGGCCACTGAAGACGTGCCCGAACTCACCACACAACAGGGGATTCCAGTCGCCGACGACCAAAACAGCCTGAAGATCGGTTCACGGGGGCCAACGCTCCTCGAAGATTTCCATTTCCGTGAAAAAATCTTCCATTTTGACCACGAACGTATTCCCGAGCGGGTGGTGCACGCGCGCGGATTCGGGGCGCATGGATATTTTGAGAACTATCGATCGCTAGAGAATCTCACCCGCGCTGATCTCTTTCAGCGCGCGGGAGAGAAGACTCCAGCTTTTGTGCGGTTCTCAACCGTAGCTGGTAACAAGGGATCTCCCGATCTCGCGCGAGATGTCCGCGGCTTCGCGGTGAAGCTTTATACCAAGGAAGGCAACTGGGACATTGTAGGAAACAATATCCCGGTCTTTTTTATACAAGACGCGATCAAATTTCCCGACCTGATCCATGCGGCGAAAGAAGAGCCCGATCGCGGGTTTCCGCAGGCACAAACCGCGCATGACAATTTCTGGGATTTTATTTCGCTGACTCCGGAAAGCATTCACATGGCGATGTGGATCATGTCGGATCGCGCGATTCCTCGTTCTTTGCGCTTCATGGAAGGCTTCGGCGTACATACCTTTCGGCTGGTTAACGCGCGCGGTAAATCGACCTTCGTCAAGTTTCATTGGAAGCCCAAGCTTGGGATGCAGTCGGTGGCCTGGAATGAAGCGGTGAAGATAAACGGCGCCGACCCTGATTTTCATCGGCGCGACTTATGGAACGCGATCCAATCCGACAATCCTCCCGAATGGGAACTTGGGTTGCAGCTCTTCGATGAAAGCTTCGCCGAGAAATTCGCATTCGACGTACTCGATCCCACCAAGTTCATTCCCGAAGAAGAGGTCCCGATAAAAATAGTGGGGAGGCTGGTGCTTGATCGCTGCGTCGATAATTTCTTTGCCGAGACTGAGCAGGTCGCCTTTTGTACGCAGAATATCGTGCCGGGAGTGGATTTCAGCAACGACCCGCTGCTTCAAGGACGAAACTTCTCCTACCTTGATACACAATTGAAAAGACTGGGTGGCCCGAACTTCACTCATTTGCCAGTGAATGCGCCCAAATGTCCGTTCCGCACGCTTCAACAGGATGGCCACATGGCTCTGGTCAATCCCGCGACAAGGGTGAACTACGAACCCAATTCGTGGGGTGGGGAGCTGGGCGGTCCACGCGAATCACCCGACCACGGTTTCCAATCGTATCCCGCAGCCGAATCAGGTGAAAAACTGCGCGTTCGATCGGAGACATTCGCTGACCATTACAGCCAGGCGCGGCAGTTCTACATCAGCCAGGCACCTATCGAGCAGCAGCACATCGCCGACTCTTTCACTTTTGAACTTAGCAAGGTGGAGACGCCCGCGATCCGAAGCCGGATGGTTGCTCATCTCTTGAATGTCGATAAGGGTCTGGCCGAGACGGTCAGTAATGCGCTTGGCCTCCCGGCCATGCCGAAGGCGGCGGAGCCTGCGCGTGCGCCTCTCACCGAACTGAAGGCTTTGCGATCGCTCAGCATTTCGCTCAATTGTCCGAGCAAGTTCACTGGCCGGAAAGTCGGAGTGCTGGTTTCAGATGGCGTCGAAAGCGGGTTGCTCAAGGCGCTACTGCGCGAGCTCGAAAAAGAAGGCGCATCATTCGAGGTGATCGCACCAAAGATTGGTGGCGTTAAAATGAGTGACGGCTCGTGGCTGGAGGCTCAGCAAGCAATTAAAGGCGGTCCGTCAGTGCTCTATGACGCGGTTGCGATACTGATCTCGCCTGACGCGGCGAATCAGTTGGCAGGCGAACCCGCGGCCCGAGATTTCATCGCCGACGCATTTGCGCACTCGAAGTTCGTCGGTTACGTCGACTCCGCGCGGCCTCTAATCGAGGCGATCATTGGTAAGAACGCTTTAGACCAAGGGTTCATTGAACTCAAAGCCGCCACAGATGTCTCGAACTTCGTCGAAACCTGCAGACAACTCCGGTATTGGCAACGTGGCAGCAAAGCAGAAGCACCCAAGAAAGATGAGCGTAAACCGCGCGGCCGCGGATAAGGGTCGTAGGGTGGTTTGTCGGTGTTGTCACAGTTACCGCAGAAACCGCCGTGCCCTGTGATGTCGATCTGAGTGCGACTTTGCAAGAATCTCCTCGTATCACAAAGTTGTTACAGGATGCGCGCGATCTAGTGCCAGCGATGAGCGGCCGCGCTCAGATTTTGGATAGCGAAGGACGCTTCCCGGCTCTCGATTTCGATCTCTTGCGCGACATTGGTGCGTTATCGTCCTTTATACCCCAGCGTTTTGGTGGACTGGGTTTAGGTGTCGATCCTGGCGGCGCTTCGGAGCTATTCGCCTTGCTTCGATTGATAGGACAGGGAAACCTCGCGGTGGGCCGTATTTTTGAAGGACACGCAAACGCTATCAAACTAATCCACACCTTCGGTAGCGAAGCTCAGATCGAAAGGGCATCGGCAGATTTAAGGGCGGGCCATCTGTTTGCGATTTGGAGCGCCGAGACCCAAGCCGGAATTCGGATTCTGGATGACAACAAATTAAGCGGTTCCAAAACATTTTGTTCCGGCGCGGGCTATGTGACGCGAGCTCTCATAACTGCAAAGGATCGTTGCGGAACGCGAATGTTGCTGATTCCGCTTGAGCCCGGAGAACGGGTCGGGTCCACCGGTGTGGCTATGCATGGGATGCGAGCGACCCACACGGCCAGTATGCAATTCGACGGACTAGTTGTTTCGACTCATGATTTCATCGGAACGACCGATGATTATACGCGCGAACCGACTTTCTCTGCCGGCGCATGGCGGACCTCCGCAGTAACCTTGGGCGGACTGGATGCTTTGCTTGCCGAAATGCAGCAGCAACTTCGTGCACGGAATCGTCATGAAGATCCGCATCAGTTGGCACGAATGGGAAACGCCCTGATAGCGCGAGAAACAGCAAGGCTGTGGATTGAACGGGCGGCTCGGATGGAGGAAAGCATCGAAAGCGCTCCGGCTACAATTACTGGCTATGTCAATCTAGCGCGAGTCGCAGTTGAGTCGGCTGCCCTGGAGATTATTCGATTAGTACAGCGGAGCCTTGGTTTATCGGCTTTTCTTCAAACCAACCCGGTCGAGCGTTTGATGCGGGATCTAGCGATCTATCTGAGGCAGCCGGCCACCGACGAGGCTTTGACCGAAGCGGCGGCATGGTTCCTGGAACGTGATTTTCCCGAGGATGACTCGTGACACCCGCATGCGAGGTTATTTCCGCACTCACTAAACTACCTTGGGGCGACCTCGATCAGATAGCACCTGGAACTGCTCTGATCGCGGCACCCCATCCCGATGATGAAAGTCTCGGCTGCGGTGGGTTCATCGCGGAGGCTTGTTCTCGTGGCCGTCCCCCGGTGGTAGTGATCATGACCGATGGCACTGCGTCTCACCCTAATTCACTCATGTACCCTATGGATCGCCTACGGGCTTTGCGAGAGCGTGAGACATCTGATGCCCTATCAGCGCTCGGCCTGAGCGCGGACAGATTACACTTTTTGCAATTGCGCGACAGCGCGATGCCTCCTCTCACTTGCGCTCTCGCCGAGGCTGCCGTCGCGGAACTACGCAAACTCGCACAGCTCTATCAGTGTAAGACGATTCTGGCTCCCTGGATTCACGATCCTCACTGTGATCACGAAACCACCCAGATGATGGTTCGTGCGGCCATAAGAGGCTTGACGGTATCAGTATATTCTTATCCGGTGTGGGGGTGGCTGCTACCACCGGAACAGCTTCTCGAAGACGGTGTAATCGAAGGATGGCGCCTCAACATCGCGAGTCATATGGACCGTAAAAGACGTGCGATCGCCAGCCATCAATCGCAATACTCCGATCTCATAAAAGACGATCCGGAAGGTTTCCGGCTGCCGCCAGAATTACTCTCCACCTTCGAACGCCCCTACGAAGCATTCATACGAACGCTGCCATGACCTCCGAAACAAAATTGACAAAAAATAGAAGGTCTTTTTCGTCGAAATATTTCGATGAGCTTTACTCCAAAGATCAAGATCCGTGGCGCTTTGAGACTAGTCCGTATGAGCGCGCCAAATACTCGGCTACGCTGGACATATTAAAAGGGCAATCGCTTGGAGCGGTATTCGAGGTCGGCTGCTCGATCGGCATACTTACGCGGGCGCTGGCATCGAATTGCGATTCAGTACTTGCCATCGATGGTTCGGCGATTGCCTTGGCTAGTGCAAAGCAGAAATGCGGTGATCTTGGCAATGTGACGCTCGCACAGATGCGAATTCCAACCGAATGGCCCTCCGGCAGTTTTGACCTGATCTTATTTTCTGAAGTGCTATATTTTCTCGGCCCTGATGATATTCATATGACTGCACGCAAGACGGTGCAGTCGTTATCATCGAGTGGCGGAGTACTACTGGTTAATTGGTTGGGTGAGACCGATTATCCTTGTAGTGGCGATGAGGCCTGTAGTGTTTTCCTCGCAGCGACAAAAGAATCTCTTAAGGTTGTTCAATCGCGGCGAAATAAGAACTATCGGCTGGATTTACTTGGGCAGGTGTGACCACGCCAATGTGACGTTTAACAGACTCGAGAATTTCCCGTGCAATCTGCATTTCGTTGGACAAGTCGGAGACTCGCACCTGTGATTTGCGCAGTGCCGGACTACGCGTCTCTAGTTGAACCCAAGCTTCACCGAAGTACGATGACTTGAGGAGGGCTTCGATCTCCGACCCCATCACGTTCGAGAGCCGGGATAAGAGTGCGACCGCGTCGGGCGTGGCTCGGCCGGCACTCCAGATTCTCCTGAAGAAGCCACGAATCCACGCTCGCTGTGTTGCGATTCGCGCGGGTTCGAAGCGTTCGTCCATCACCTCATCGGACTTGGCAAGCCGCCGCCTGATCGTGTCGGCCATACCCCCGACTGCTCGCCCATCGATTCGCCCTGATACCATAACGCGTACATCCGGAGAATGGCGAATTCGCGCATCGATCCGTCTAAGAGCCGCAATAAATGCCCTATCCTCGCCCATCGGTACATTAGGGAAGCCACCTACTTTGAAGTAAGCGTCCAAAGTTACTGCAATGCTCGCCCCGGAATCCTCGGTATGGCGTGGCCATGGATCGGCGGGATCGGGATCGAGAGTCGCGCGTATCTCATCCAGGAGCTGGTCGTACTCGCATTCACGCGCATCGTCTTCTCGCAATCTTGCCGGGAGTTGCCGGGCGTCTTCGCGATCGAGTTCGGCGCGCCCGGCAACGGCGTCTGCGCCTGCGCGTATGGCAGCCAGGTTCGCCGCGATCCAGTCAGCACTTACTTGTCCATCAGCATCGGTCGTCATTAGGACACTGCCGGGCGAGGCAAGCTGGGCGGCATATTGCATCGCGAGGCGACGAGCGGCGCCAGCGTTAGCCATAGACGGCGGCAAGGTTGTGTTGATGGTCAGAACAGGCGTCGGTAAGCGAGGGACGAGCTCGCGAACGATCGTCGAGGTATTATCTGTACAGTTGTTAAGAAGTAGTACGATGCCATGTCGATGGGCCATCGGCTGACGCGCCAAGGCCAATACACAGTTCGCAATAAAGTGCTCTTCGTTTTGGACCGGAATGGCGACTATAACGTCGCTCGAGCGCAGCGCTTTCAAAGTTGCATCGTTAATCGCTTGTGATGGATGATCGAAGTAATTCTGAGGTGCTGGCAAGTCGGCGGGACAAGGTTTGAGGATACTTTCACTATCGGTGGATTTCATGTGATTGTCTGGTCAGAGAACGATCGCGAAGGCGCGAATGCTTTCGCGAAATTTCAGAGGGACTCCTTAATTTGGGCACTAATGGCGTTGTAGCGAACGCAGGCGCGAGAGGGGATCCGCGCGATAGTTCATCGCGCGGATCCACGCTTGTTTACTTATGGGACTCTTCGTGTCCCTTCTTCCCATGCTCTACCGCGGCGGTTCCATGCTCGCGCGCCTTGCCGGCATGCTCCTTGGCCTTATCATGGTCGCCGGCTTCATGGTGGGTGGCCGCCGCATGGTGGTGCTTGGCGGCCTCATGATGGCGCTCCGCTGCATCGGTATGATGCTTTGAGGCAGGGTGTTTTAAAGGCATCTGGTATCTCCTCTGTTTCGAGTTGTGCTATTCAGCTGCATCGTCAGCCTTGGCTCTCGCACTATCGACGATGCAGGCATTGAGAGAGCAACAATAGGACCAGATCGATTGGAGCAGGGAATGGATTGCAAATACTGCGATTCGCCAGGAGTTTCAGATTGAAAGGAACAGCGAAGCGCTTAAGTTGAGGCTGAGATCTACACTACCGAAGAGACGGAGAAGATTGTGCGGACGCCGTAAGATATGCTCGCTTTTTCTAGCCTTTAGCCAATTGGATCATTGCACCACATCGATGCGTGAACTGATTTAACGGCAGGCTCTATCGATCTGAAAGGTTCAAAGGATTTGAGTTCGGACCTGATGATAATTGACGGAGGGCCTCAGAGATTGGGAAAGGGGTTGGCGAATGCGCGCAGCAACGAGATTTCGTCCGATAAAGCGTCCGATTCTCTAAGTACCCCTTCGAAGAGATTACTCAGTCGCGCAAATATTACCGACAATAGATTATCTGGCTGCCCAGTTTTCCTGAATCGTTCCTATTGATGGTAGTTTCGCGAATGGCGTCGTTTTTGCTCTAAACCTACACCGGAGGACAACGACGATGAATATTAAGCCCAGAAGTACGTTTACCGGGGCGGTAGTAGTAATGACTTGGGGGATGTTTGCGATTCCATTTGGAGGAACTGCTTCGGCGGGTATGATTCAGACGCCTACTGAGTCGGTCCAATACGCCCAGGACGATCACACGCAGGTCCAGGTGAATACCGAGCGCGACGTCACCAACTCAACCACCGGTGTTACGAATACTCCGTTAACCACGGAACAAAGACATGAGGCGCGTGAGACCACCGAGACTGATCATCGGCAGGTTGGCATGGATGGCACAGTCAGTGAATCCCGCAGTAAAACGAAGCATGTGGTAAAGAAAGAACAGACAAATCTGGACGGCGATTCATCCACAGAGAATCATGAGCAGGAGCAACAGCAGACAACCACCGAAAAGTCAGTACAAAATTGACGATTCGCTCAAGGTCACGGGAAGCGTCGAGCTTCTGCTAAAACCAGAGGTCTGACTCGGTTCAACAGATGAACGCTGTTCACGATGCCTTTCGCAAGGGGACACTATGATCTTAATAATTCTGATTCTTCTCTTATTGTTTGGTGGGGGTGGTGGATACTACGCATATGGCCCTGCGGGAGGACTCGGCATCGGTGGTATCGTCCTTGTTATCCTGGTCGTCATGTTGCTCACCGGACGGCTTTGAAAGTAACGCGGAGTTCCAATGAGATTGCTACTTGTCGATGCGCGAGACTCATCGGGCGCCGCATGACCTTAAGGGCAGAGGCGTCGATCGCCGCGCCTCGCGGCTTCCGGAATGAGACGCGATCGGCGCCACGGCTGTATAAATCAAGATGACTCGGTTAGGGTTTACTTTGAGAATGAAATACAGCGAAATGATTGAGGAGTCGAAACTGAGGCGGGTAGTGGGAATCGCGCTCGTGCTGATGATGATCGGGGCCGCGGCGGGTCTAACATCATGCGGGCCGAAACCGCACACGGTCGGCTCCGTCAACACGGAGTTCAAACTAATCGGACCTGATCACAAGATCGTAATCGAATCCTACGACGATCCGAAAATCGACGGCGTCACCGTTTTCATAAGCAAGTCACAGAAAGGCGGAATCAAAGGTGCCCTCGGGCTGGCGGAGGATACGTCCGACGCCTCAGTGGCCGTACGGCAGACCGGAGCGATCAAAGTGAAGGACGCCTTCGAGAACGGCGAAGATGTGTTCACAGAACAGCGATCGGTCTTATTCAAGCGGCTGCACGTGAGCCGCTTCTGGGATGCGTCCCATAAAGCAATTGTGTATGTCGCGTGGACGGACCGGTTTATTAACGGCTCGCCGCAGAATTCGATTTCGGCGGTGGTAGCGCAGCCTTGGGGAACGCAAGAACCTGACCTAGCTCTGATTGGACCTCAAGATGCCGCGCCAGCGCAATAGCGGGGCTTCCTTGCACCGAGTTAGATCATAACAGCTCATCACTCGGCTCTCTGTCGCGATATCGCATTTCTAGAACTTCTCTCGCTTCGCTCACTGGATCCAGCCACGATCCTGGAATCTAATTTCGAGCTGCTCTGCGATTGCCTCGGCGGTTGCCTTGGCTCTACCCTCAAGCCCACTCCTGCCGCTCGCCTCGCCATAGATTTTCGCGCCACCGACGACGATCAGACCGATCGGGTTAGCGGTTGCGATCGCCACAGCTGCGGGCACAATCATTCCGGGAGTTTTGTTTCCTGAGGAGGTAAGCGTTCCGGAACCGAGTTTGCGCCATCCTTGCGATGTGACCGCGTAACCTTCAACCACCGTATCCATCTCCGAAGTTCCCGCACCGAATCCGATCACGAAACGCTTGACCGCGCTGCCTCCCTGCACGGAGACCAGGTAGCCGCGGATCACCGCATCACCCACTTGAGGCATCGATCCGGGTCCCGCCTGCGCTGCAGAAAGTCCCATCGCTTGAATATCCGCTACCAGGTTCGACGCGATCAGGGCGCCGAGCTGACGCCCCTCATCTATTTCCGCCGCAGTCGGTGGTGCGCTCGGCGCGCTCACTTGACCGCCGATCGAAGAATTGGGGGGCATGTCGGCGGGATTCGCGACGAAGTCATAAACCCAAATCTGATTGGGCCGCGGGAGCCCGGCGTTGCTAATCGGCGTTTGTTGGGTGACGTTCGTCGAAGCGCACCCGGCCACCAGCGCCAAGGCGATCAGATACAGTGCGAAACGGGCTAAAGACTTCATGGAGATTTCCTCAAGGTTACCGAAAAACTACGTGCAAGCTCAGCCCGGCGACCAGATCGATCGCAGGCGATCAGCCTTCCTCACAACAAACTGATTCTAGCGCATCCCCTGCTTCCACTTTACATTGCCATAGCTGATCCTCAGTTAACTCCGATTGTACCGAGCCTTGCATTCGTCGCAGGTATATTTGCGGTCGTCATACCCGGCATTCGTACAGCTGCGCTGTATCCAGCCAGTTTTTCGTCAGCCGACCGCGGCTGCCCAACCATTCGTTGTTACAGAAGATGCCTGGGATCTACGCTTGATGGAGACGCCGCTTTGGGCAAACGGCCGTCGGTGTCGTAAACGAGAAACCCTTTCTGGCCTTCAGCCCGATTCGGTGGCAGACCGAGGTTGAAGAGCGTTTCCTCGACGGTGTTGTACCAGGTCCCGATCTTGAGGATGCGTCGGGCTTCTTTGGCCGTCGCAATTTCGCGTCCGAGCTCGTGTGCCATACGGACGTTCTTCTCAATCATTTGTACCGAGGTCAGGCGCTTACCACCCTTGCGTGCATCCCAGAAATTCTCTTCGATCCCGGCGCGCGTATGTTGTCCGAGCGTGATGCAAAGGCTGGCGAGCGGCCAACTGTGCCGCATCATCGTCTGATAGGTGAATACAGAGCCGTGCGGCGTGCGGCGGATCAGCTCCATCAAATCGAACGGGTTGACCCCTGCCACGCCACCCCCCACCATGCTGAAGAACCCGTTCATCGGCCCCATGTAGAGACCGTTGCGGATGAGACGCTCCACGATCTCGACCTGGTGGACGTGCGCCAGCGCAAAGTAGGGCTGTATCTCATGTGCCCGTAACCGCTTCAGGTGCTCGACGTAGAACTCAGGCGTCGCATCGGCGACCATGTTGGCAAACTGCCAGAGCGCCTTCGGGTTCGCGATGTGAGTCCCTTGGACGTCCTCGAGCGACATCAACGGCGTCGGGTCATAAAGGCTCGAGCCGATCGCGACCGTGACCTGGTCGGGCTTCGGATCGATCTCGGCCAGCATGTGCCGGGTGTCGTAGGTCTGCCAGTGCGCCACTTCGTCGCCTTCGGGGGCGAAGGAAATCGAACCGCCGATCTGCAGGATCATCTTCGGCACCGCTGCACGCAGCCGTCCGATCTGATCAGAGTATTCCTTAAAGTTCTTCGAGATATGCCCGGTCTTGGGATCGCGCACGTGGACGTGGAGGACGGCGGCTCCGGCGTTGTAGCAATCGACCGCTTTCTGGACCTGTTCAGCCCAGGTAACCGGAATTTCTTCCGGGTAGTCGGGCGGCATCCAGATCGGGCCGTAAGGTGCCGCCGTGATGATGAGAGGAGCCTGGTTCTCCGGAAGCAGTGAATCGTCAGTGAAGTACATCTCTCTCCTTTGCAACAAGCAAGGTCAAAAAACACTCTGAGCTATGGATCTAGGTAAGACCCGACCAACCGGGATCAATTTCTTTCAAATGTGGCGCGAATTTATTCCATATTTTTGGAATACCTGAAGGCCCAGTAACGAGCTGTCGTCCGTGATTCCGCGGAATATCGATGCGCACGCGCAAGTACGACATCTCATTTGCCGAAGACTCCAGTTATGGCCTCGGTCGCTATCGCCTGTGCCTCATTCCATTTAATTCCAAGCGATCTCAGTACCAATCCTGACAATCCCAAAGCGAGCTTTCGCACCGCATCCGAATCGGGCAGTTGCAGCGCACGTAATATTCCCGCTTGCACGACGCCTATCGTCATTACGACTGCAGCAGGCAAATCTGCGGTGGAAAAGCGTCCGAGGCGATAGCCGTCTGCCAAGTCCGTTCGCAGCATCTCGTTGCCGATAGCCTCGGGATGAAGCCATTGCGCGTACATCTGCCCCGTGACGGCGGCGTGGTTCGGGGCGGTGACGGCCGTATGCAGGAAGACAGTCATCCCGAGCGTCAGTCGCCGGGCAGGATCGTCGATCCCCGTCTGCGCGAGCGCGACGGCGGTTTCAATTTCCTGGCGAATCATCAGCGCCAGTTCTGCTGCTATTTCGTTCTTATCGTCGAAGTAGTTGTAGAAAGTCCCTTTCGCCAGGTCTGCAGCCTCCGCGATTTCATCGATCGTCACGCGCTCGAAGCCCTTTGCCGCTATGAGCGTTTCTGCGGCGCCCAACAGCGCTTTGCGATTTCGCACCATCCGCCTGTCGGCTCGCGTCGGCTTGGCTTTAGTCGCGGGTTTCCTGATTGAACTCATACTCCACAGTCATAATTGACTTGACAGTCATTTCTATCCGATATAGTTCATTCGTGCAAGCTTGCGAAGCGGAAGAGTAGCCTCACGGCTGTTATTGCGAAATGTTGACAAGCAATAGCGCGTCGCAAGATCCGATTGAAATAAATCGATGTACACCACGATTTCCGCATAGCGCATCAGACCCAACGATCATGTATCCAACAATTAAATCCAAACTCGCCGAGAGGTCATTAAGCTCTTCGTGTCAATCTTAAGGTCACTGGCCAGTTGGGCAACCGCGCTCGCCATCTGTGCCGTTGTTACGAACGGATGTGCTACGCCGGTTGGAGTCAAGCACGTCGACGAAGAGACCGCCTATCGCACGCTCAATGCGAACATCCTTTCGAGCGGCAAGCTCAGCGCGTATTCGATGCAACTGCTCGAGCGTCACGCATTGGTAAAGAGCTACCAGAACCATCCACAACAGGTGATCGCCGAACTCTATTCCGGTTTGGGGAAGCCTGACGAGCATGACCGGCTATTCGCTCTTTCTGAACTCTGCTTCGCGTACGCCATGACGGCGCAGGACCAGTCCTATTACCTTGCTTCGACGGTTTTTGCGTATGCATTCTTGTTCCCTCAAGATTCAAAGAATGCACCCGACTCCTACGATCCCCGCTTGCGGCTAGCCGTCGATCTGTATAACCAGGGCTTGGCTGAAGGCCTCGCGACCAAGGATCAAAAGGAGATCGATCTGAGTCAACGCCAGTTGGCTCTGCCCTTCGGATCACTTGATTTGCTGGTCGATGGGGACGGATTCAGCTACGGCGGATATCATCTGACGAAGTTCATTTCGCTCTCCGATTTGAAAATTCGTGGACTGCGTAATCGTTACCGCGATCCCGGAATCGGCGCCCCACTCGCGGCGCGCGTTGAACCGATACAAGCGATTGCTGCAAACCGCTGGATACCTCCTACAGCGAAGGTGCCAGTCACCGCATTTGTTCGTTTTGATAATCCACGGCGCGGTATGAGCGAGGGCAAGATCAGTGGGACGCTCGCTCTTTATGACACCAACAAGGAACCCGCCGTAAAAATCGGTCCGCAAGTGGTGCCGCTCGAATCCGACAGTACGGCAGCGCTCGCATACCAGCTGGAAAGCGCGCCAATTTGGGACTTCGAAATCGCCGGGTT
>Ga0206850_10124_pt1 | contig 25792 bp, 25 predicted proteins | sample Alteio_BWOrgCont_16_FD_152885 | JGI IMG/M metagenome (GOLD analysis project Ga0206850, IMG submission 152885) | Enriched cells from forest soil in Barre Woods Harvard Forest LTER site, Petersham, Massachusetts, United States -... | ecosystem: Environmental > Terrestrial > Soil > Temperate forest >...
CAAATGAGTTTGAAAAAGGCTCTATTGACATTGGGGAGTTTGGGTTCTCCTCTAATTTTTTAAGATAGAATTCTGCAGGTGGATAATGTTGCGCGGCAGCTCCATCGATATATTCGAGGCCCCTATCCCGATAAAGTGGTGTCCCCCATCCACGTATGTGAAATATTCCGAGGTGATAGAGCGCAGCATTGTTTGTCTTTGAAGAAGACTCTAGTTGATTAAAAACTGCCGTTGTAGCCTCTTGAGAAGTCCCTCCAATTTGCTCATAAAAGTAATTTGTGACGTCGCAAACCTCCACTGCAGGTTTTGTTAACATAATAGAAATTAGCTCCGGCAAAACGATCTTCGCAGTGCTCAAATCCATCCGATTCATCAATGAATTAAGGGTTGTATTATACAAGCCCTCTTCTTGAAGATAGTCTGCGAGTTTATTAAGTCTTATGAGTCGATATAGGGAGATCTCTATATTAGAGGGTATGCCATAACATTTATAATCTAAAAAGAGGTTTACCGTCTCACTATCAAAGTCTAGATTTACAACGTTCCCCTGAAGTCGCAGGGCAGTAGAAAAAAAATCAGGTAATATTGCCAAGGGCGCTTTAAGAGTTTCTCCGTCGGTAGTTCTTATGAATATAAAGCCGGGATGTTCTTTTAATTTTTTGTTGATCTCTTCTGTGTTTGGCTGTAAAACCATTGGCGTTACAAGCGTTGCATACAAGGGATTACTACTTAGAAGAGCGGAGCGCGCGGTTTTAATTTTAACTCTTCCTTCTAAACCCGAAGAAGCTGGTGCAGTTTCTAATACTCCATTGTATATTCTTACCCCAACATCTTTCCTAGCTATCGATTCATCAATAGCTCTTAAACGATCCTGAAACTCCTCGAAATTACCACACCTCTCTAGACTAATATGCATAATCTATTCCGTATAATATTTAAACTTGGATGTCAATTTTTTTATAAAAAAAAGCCTCCTAATTTCTTAGGAGGCTTGATTGAGGAGCATTAGGCTCAATAGTTATATCTCTCCTTATTTAGGGAGCGAGATCAACTTAAAGGAATTGACGAATGCATTATAGTGGGTCTCGTTGTAGTTTTGCATTTCGCATTCCATCGCCATAAGGTAGAGGTGGTTCTTCACCATGAGGGCTCTTCCTTTAAAGTAAACGCTGCCTGTCCGGATGAAAAAGTCTAATGCTTCGTGCCCTTCGACGAGAAGCAGGTCTGCGAAGATGAGTTGGTTACTAGGATTATGACTTAAAATCCCGTTTAAGAAACCCTCGAGGCTCATATGAGCGTAGCGCTCATCGACAAACTCAGGGTATTGGGCTATAAGCAACATAAAGACGGCCTGTTTTTCAACTGAGGAGATATAGGCATCGTAGCGGAGATCGTATCCTTCCTCGGGAACGCTCATCTTTTCTGAAACATGCTCAGGTTTTGTAGGAAATTGCATTTTGCAGCGCCCGCCATTGCAATGGACCTCGTCCCAGTTGCTAGTAGCAACTGCTTTAGAGGGTGTGTTTGCTGATGATAAATTTTGGTTTGACAAGACCAAAATAAATGCAGCAGATGCGAAAAATATCCCTTTTATCAGATTCATTATCCCTTGTGCCATTTTCACCCCTCTTTTAAAGTTTTAATGCTGTTAATATCCATAATAAGACTGAAATCATTGCTATCGGTATCAGTAAATTCAAGAGTGCTTTCCATCCTGAAAAGCCTTGAACTTCACTCAGTGTCGTGATCAATATGACAAGAGACCAGATAGATACGGCAAACTGTATAAGAAATACCGGGATTACAATATAAAGGTCGATCCCAATGAAGGGTTTTTGCGCAAAGGTATTACTCAATACTGAAGAGCCAAAATATCCAACCAAAACAAGCCACATGAGGATGTTGATAATATTGGGCACATTTGCCCAGCTAACTGCCGCGCGGATCTCGTGGAAGGAGGCTGTCCCCCCTATCCACCCTCCCGTCCATTGTAACAACCAGCTAGTAATCGAGATCCCCAGAATCCCCAAAGGAAGGGCTAAAACGACAGTGCCAGCGAGAATTATCGATAGGGATAGATCTGCCCCCAAGGAGAAATTTTGGGAAGTATGCATGATGGATACAAAACCATAAACCCAAGCAAGGATCAAAAAGCGAAATTTTGGATCAAAAGCGACAATCTCTCTGATCGTAGCTCTTGGCTGAGTCCAAATTTTTACCCACGGATTACCGCTCAAATTCTTGGCCACAATATCCTCCAACCCTATGGTCTTAGAATATAACCAATTTATTTACTTTTCAATATAAAAATGTAATAAAAAAGAATAAAGGATATAAGAGGTTGGAACTAAGAAGAAAAATAAACGCAAAACGCAAAACAAGAAACGCAAAACAGAAGAAAACTAAGAATTCTTAACTCTTTCTTCCGTTTTGCGTTTTTTGTTTTGCGTTTTGCGTTTTCTTCCTCTACGAGCGTACGTCTTCGTTTTCTTCTTCTAGATCTTCTTCGAGTTCATCATCGCTCATTGCAATAACATCGTCTTCAGGAATTGCAGGTTTCTCTGTTGCCGCTACTGCAGGAGCTGGCAATTTTGCGGCTTCTGGGGCGTTTGCGAATGCGCAAACATTTAATGCTAAGATAATTAACGGTAGAATCTGTTTCATAAATAACCTCTTTTAGTTTTTGGTTCACGGGACCATCATAAAAATTACTCGCATATATTGCAATATTAATATAATTGAGGTATAAAGTAATTATTAGAGGGGTAGCTATGAAAAGAGAGCATCTCAGAAGAATGAGGCCTTATTATCCAAGACGGAGAAGAAGCGCCAAAAGCTCTGGAATCCAAGAACTTAAAGATTTAGAACACAAAATTAGTTCTGATATTGGCGACTATATCATATTGATTGCTGAAGGGACAAAAGAACAGATTGAACTAGCCAAACAAAAGGCGCGCAGCGACTTTCTCAAATTTGGCCCCGACATGCAAAAAATTGCCGAAACAATGGGCGTTCCTATGGCAAAATATGTCGAAACCTATCTAGGCAGCATCAATGCTATACTTCATGCCTCTACAGATTGGATTGACGAAGCGACTATTGCGGAGTGCTTCCAAGCCACAAAAAGGCTAGATGAAAAGTTGGTAATCTAACGGGAAGAAGATCGGGCACGCACGCGGGCACGGGCACGGGCACGAAAGACAAGAAAACTTTAAGCTCTCTTTCTTTCCGGATTTGGTGCCCGTGCCCGTGCCCGCGTGCGTGCCCGATCTTCTTCTTAAAGAATCGGATGCCTAAATACATACCCCGACTTTATGAGTTTTTCTGGGTAAACACATGAGGAGGAAAGAAGCATTTCCTCTCCCATTTGCCCAAGGAGGAGTCTTACAAGGCATGCGGGAATGCGCAAGGGTGTTTTTATAAGCTCTTCCTGAATGACAGGATAAGGAGAGGTAAAATTTACCGGACCAGAAATTTCTTCCACTCTCAGGCAGTAATCGATGCCGCCAATCACATCGCCTAAAGCGATCCATGAAATAATCTGATTGGGGTTTCCAAAAATAACAGGGAACTTATTCATCTTTTTGAGAATACCCCCCGAAGGGTGGAGAATGAGGCCAAAGCGGGTATGGATGACGCGCGTCCCCCGGTTTTCAATTGGAATCGTAGCCTCTTCCCATTTTTTACAAAGACAGGAGAGAAATCCGTTTCCAGGAGGACTCTCTTCAGTGAGGATCTCATTTGGGCGATTGCCATAAAAGCCCATGGCTGAAGCGCAAATAAGCGTTTTTGGAGGGCGGGCCAAGCGTAGGAGGACCTGCGATAAAAACCAGGTATCTCGAACCCTACTTTGAAAAATTTTATCCTTTTTCTTTTTTGTCCATCTCCCGGTAGCTATATTCTCCCCTGCCAAATGGATGACAGCGTCAAACCCCTCAAACTCCTCAGGATTTAGCTTGCCACTCTCCGGATCCCAACATACGGCCCCCTCCTCCTTGGAACGAACAAGGGGTACAACTGTATGCCCTGCCTCTTGCAAAAAAGAGGTAAGAGCTCTCCCCACAAATCCATGGGAGCCGCTGACTAAAATACGAAAAACAGCTGTTTCCATTACATTTTGCAGCAGCCGCCGCCTGTAGAGCCAGAAGGACCTTCCCCCTCTTTTTTACAGCAACATATAGCTTTACAGCATTTACCAAAGCACTTAAAACTCCAAAGGCCTGCAAGGCCAATAATGGCATAGACAAGTCTACTCATCGCTGTGGTGTTTCCGTTAAGTAGCCAAGCTACCACATCAAACTGGAAAAAGCCCCAAAGCCCCCAGTTCAAAGCACCCAAAACAACCAAAAGCAACGCTAACACATTTAAAAATTTCATAAATACCTCCATTTGCCTAGTTTAAAAAGAAGATTAACTTTTGTCACTAAAAATCGGATCTGCTATAATAGCAGGGCATTAAAAACTTTTTTTGGAGGAAATTATGTCGTCTATCAATTATGCAAACAATCATGAAGCATCAGTTCAAGGAATGCTCGACTTCCAAAGAGGAATGAGCAAAGCTCAGGCTACACCTCTTGTAGGTTTTGCCATTATATCGCCTATCAAAGCGGTGGTTAGCCTCGTTCAGATTGCTGTTGGTCTTGTATTTGCTGTCATTTGTGCTATTTTCTCAGCTTTCACAGGCGGCTGTGGTACTCCCTGCGGCAAAGGGTTTACAAAGGGAGCTTGCACTAGTATGGCCCACGCCGGATTGGGAATGATAAGCCTTACCTACAGTATTGTAAATATCCTAAGTTTTGGCATAGCTAGCCTTGTACTTGAAGGCTCCTGCTTGGGCTGTAAAGGGATCGAACATCTTTTCTAATTGCAGATTTTTCCCAGTATGTTTAACATGATCACACCATGAAAAACTTTAATCAGGAAGATCTCGATAGACTGACAAAACTTTGCCGGATCGCGTGCAATGAAGAGGAAAAGAAGACCCTTTTTGAGAAATTGGGCAAAGTTCTCAAGTTTATGGAGCAATTAGAAGAGATAGATACGACGGGGATTAAGGAATGCGATCATGTCCTTGAAACGATCTCCAATGTGATGAGGGAAGATGTTGTAGGTGAACTGCTTCCTCGAGAACTTTTTCTAGAAAATGCCCCTTCCCATGTGGGTGGAATGATCCGCGTCCCCCCTGTCATCAAATCTAATAACTAAGGCTTTTATGCACGACACCTCCGCCCATGAACTTGCAGATCGTTTTAAGAAGGGTGAGCTCTCTGCAGTGCAAATTGTAGAAGCTTGCTTGAAAAGAATTGCACTGCATGAGCCCAAAATTGGGGCCTTTTTAAAGGTCCTAAATGAGCGCGCGTTAAGAAAAGCAGAAGAGCTCGATAAAAAAAGGAAGGGAGGAAAACCCCTCGGCAAATTGGCAGGAGTGCCTGTCGCCCTCAAAGACAACATGCACATCAAGGGGGAGATCACCTCCTGCGGCTCCAAATTTTTGTCGAACTACAAGGCACCTTTTGACGCCACTGTCACCCGCCTTTTGGAAGAGGAAGATGCTATTTTAATCGGGAAGACCAACATGGATGAGTTTGCGATGGGCTCTTCTACTGAAAATTCCGCCTATCACATTACAAAAAATCCCTGGGATCTCAAGTGCACTCCGGGAGGCTCGTCAGGAGGGGCAGGCGCTGCGGTTGCTGCTGGATTTTGCCCCATCGCTTTAGGGAGCGACACAGGAGGCTCTATTAGGCAGCCAGCCTCTTTTTGTGGGGTTATCGGATTTAAGCCTACCTACGGGAGGGTGTCAAGATACGGTCTTGTCGCCTTTGCCTCATCGCTCGATCAGATTGGCCCTCTTACTACCAATGTTCAAGATGCAACCCTCGTTATGGAAATCCTCGGCAAACACTGCGAGAAAGACTCGACAAGCTTGAACCTACCTTGGAAGCCTCATAAAGAGGATAAAAAAAAGTTGCGCATTGGCGTACCCAAAAAGTTCCTGGAAGACCTCCCTGATGAAACCCGCGAGAACTTTGAGGATGCCTTAAAAATATTTGGAGCTCAAGTAGTTGATGTTGACCTCGATATCTTAAAAGCCTCTATTGCAATTTACTATATCCTTTCCTCTGCAGAAGCGTCGACCAATCTCGCCCGTTTTGATGGGGTGAGGTATGGGATGAGATCGGCAAGAGCAACAACCCTCGAAGAGGTCTACGATTTTTCCAAACAAGAAGGTTTTGGCCCTGAAGTCAAACAGCGGATTTTGCTGGGGACCTATGTTTTATCCTCTGGTTATCAAGATGCCTATTACAAAAAAGCACAAAGAGTGCGCACCCTTGTGATCGAGCAATTTAGAAAAGCCTTTGAGATTTGCGATCTTGTCGCCATGCCGACCACCCCTTCCCCTACATTCCCCTTAGGCTCCATTGCGGATCCGGTACAGATGTATCTACAAGACATTTACACCATTTGCGTTAACATCGCAGGCCTCCCTGCCATTAGCGTTCCTTCCGGTTTTAGCAAGGAGAAAAAACCTTTCGGCCTCCAACTGATCGGGCCGCTCCTCAAAGATGCCGAGGTATTGCACGCAGCCCATCTTTTTGAACAAAAAGCAAACCTAAAATTGAGTCCACAACTATGACTGATATTAGATACGAACAATGGGAGCCTGTCATTGGGCTTGAGATCCACATCCAGCTCAATACAAACTCGAAGCTTTTTGCCCCGTCGCCAAACCGGTTTGGCGATGAGCCCAACACCAACATATCTGAGGTTTGCACAGGACAACCAGGCTCACTTCCCGTGCTCAATAAAGAGGCGGTAAAAAAAGCGGTCCAGTTTGGCTGCGCAGTGGGCGCGAGGGTAGCTCATTTTAGTAAATTTGATCGAAAATCGTATTTTTATCCCGATAGCCCTCGCAACTTCCAAATCACCCAATTCGATAAACCGATCGTGATTGGAGGGACAATCGCCTGCGACGTTGACGGGGCGATTAAACACTTTCAGATCAACCGCGCCCATCTTGAAGATGACGCGGGGATGCTCAAACACTTCACCAATTTTGCAGGGGTTGATTACAACAGAGCCGGGGTTCCCCTCATAGAAGTTGTCTCCGAGCCTTGCATGCATGCTCCCAAGGAAGCCGTAGCCTACGCGATGGCAGTCAAAGCCATTGCAGAATACCTCGATATTTCCGATTGCAACATGGAAGAGGGCTCCCTCCGTATCGATGCCAACGTCTCGGTGCGCCTAAAAGGGGAAAAAGAACTACGGACCAAGGTAGAGATCAAAAACATGAACTCTTTCCATAACATGGAAATGGCGATTGAGGCAGAGATCCGCCGCCAATGCCGCGCCTATACTCTCAAAGAAGAGATTAAAAAAGGGACCTACCGCTTTGATATCGATAAAAAAGAGACCATCCTCATGCGAGAAAAAGAGGATGCCGATGATTACCGGTATTTTCCCGAGCCTGACCTCGTCCCCATTGTCCTAACAGAGGCCTACATCGAAGAGATCAAAAAATCGCTCCCCGAACTTCCAGAAGAGCGCTTCAAACGCTACGTCACCGAGCTCCACCTCCCCGCCTACTCTGCAAATCAGCTCGTCATTGACAAAGCTCTTTGCAACTTCTTCGAAGAATCGCTAAAAATCTGCCCCAATGCCAAAAGCCTCTGCAACTGGCTCACAGTCGAATTTGCGGGCAAACTCAAAGATACAGACAAAACCCTCACCGATTTTGGGGGCAATATCGCCAGACTCGTCAACCTCATCGACAACGGGACCATCACCGGCCGCATCGCCAAAGATGTTGCAGACGAAATGATCCTCCACCCCGACAAAAACCCCGAGCAGATCGTCGCCGAAAACCCCGACTACCGGCCCATGCACGACACCTCCGACATCGAACCCATCATCGACCAGGTCCTTCTCGAGAACCCCGCCTCCATCGCCGACTTCCGCGCCGGCAAAACCAAAGCCTTCGGCTTCCTCGTCGGCCAAGTCATGAAACACTCGCGCGGCAAAGCCTCCCCGTCGGTCGTCAACGACCTCCTTGCGAAGAAATTGCAGTAGACCAGGGATTTCATCCCTGCAAACGCAAAACGCAAAACAAAAAACGCAAAACGGAAGAAAGAATTAAGATTTCTTGAAGTTTCTTCTGTTTTGCGTTTTTTGTTTTGCGATTTGCGTTTCCCTAAGGCAACGTAATAGTTGCAGGCAAGCTTATTGCCCCTCCGCTGCTTATTGCTGTAACGGTGTAGAGGTATTTCTCCCCTTTCCTTCGATTGTGATCTTCAAATGTAAGCTGCGTTGCCGGCACCGATCCAATCAGGGTCCCATTGCGATAAATATTATACGACGTCACGAAAAACGAGGAGCTTGCGCACCATTTAATGGTGTTGTATAGGTCAGTTTGGGTTAAAAAGCGGTCCTTCTTCTGAAATCCACTAATGCATGAGGGTGGCTGAAGGAATGAAGGCGTGGCAATTCCAAGAGGGCCCATACCAACAGCTACAGTTTCCGTTACTGTATTTGTAGAAGTATTGATGACGCTTACGGTGGTGCCGATGCCACTGTCATAATTTGTTACATAAGCAAATGAGCCGTTTGGTGTTATGGCAACTCCCCCATTGGGTGTGAACGTGGGTACAGTTGCCACTATTGAATTTGTAGAAGTGTTGATGACGCTTACCTTGTTGGTGTCTTGATCTGTTACATAAGCAAATAAGCCATTTGGAGTAATGGCAATTTCAAAAAGGCTACTGCTTGAAGTTACATTTATAGTTTCTATTACGGAATTTGTAGAAGTATTGATGACACTTACGGTGTCATCCAGCTGATTTACTACGTAAGCAAATGAACCATTTGGTGTTATAGCAACTCCAAGAGGGGCTCTGCCCACAGTTACAGTTGCTATTACTGAGTTTGTAGAAGTGTTGATAACGCTTACGGGGCCTCCAAAATTTGTTACATAAGCAAATAAGCCGTTTGGGGTAATAGCAACTCCACTGGGCAGTAAGCCCACGGTTACAGTTGCCACTATTGAATTTGTAGAAGTGTTGATGACGCTTACCGTCCTTAAGTCTTGGTCTGTTACATAAGCAAATAAGCCATTTGGTGTTACAGCAACTCCAATAGGCGCTGAGTTCAGAGTCAAATTCACAGTTGCTGTCACTACATTTGTAGAAGTGTCGATAACGCTTACGGTACTACTGGCTTCATTTGTCACATAAGCAAATGAGCCATTTGGTGTTATAGCAACTCCTCTGGGCTCGGAGTTCAAGTGCACGGTTGCTGTCACCACATTTATAGAAGTATCTATGACACTTACGCTGTCACCGCCAGAATTTGTTACGTAAGCATCTATTGGCCCTGCATGCAATGCGCTTGCAACGAGAAAAAAAGCAGTTAAAAAATTAAAAATCCAAAACCGTTTCATCGAAGCCTCTCCTCATTTTTTGATACACATCAATGTATCTGTAGCTGTCTAATTTATCTAGCTTTTTCCACCTCCCTTCTCCTCTTTTGTTTTGCGTTTTTCTACGGTCGCGGGTGAAACGCCTCAAAGGATGCCTTGAGGTGTTTTTGGCTGATGTGGGTGTAGCGATCGGTTGTGGCGATGTTGGAGTGGCCGAGCATTTCTTGGATGACGCGGAGGTCTGCGCCGTTTTCCAGGAGATGGGTGGCGAAGCTGTGGCGGAGGGTGTGGGGGGAAATGGGTTTGGTGATTTCTGCTTTTTGAGCGTAGCGCTTGATCTGTTTCCAGATGGTGATTCTGTCGATTCTTTTGCCTCGGGCTGAGAGGAAAAGGGCAGGATTGTCGTCTGACCTGGTATTAAGATATTGATCTACTGCCAAGACAGCTGTTTTGGCAATGGGAACAACCCGCTCCTTTCCCCCTTTGCCTTTAACGCGGACGAAATCTTCATCGAGATCAGAGATGTTAAGGCCGCAGAGTTCAGAAACCCTAAGCCCTGAAGCGTAGATCACCTCTAAGATGGCCTTATCTCGGATGTTATCACTACTAGAGGTTAGGAGCCTCTCCACCTCTTGGTAGGTCAAAACTTCAGGGATTAACTGCCAAATGCGGGGACTATCAAGCCGGAGTGTCACATCCTCAGCTATCAGCTTCTCTTTCTTGAGGAAACGGAAGAAAACCTTGATGGCCACAAGCATCCGGTAGATCGACGAGGAGGAATACTCTTTTGCTTTAAGATAAGACAAGAATTCAATGACCGAGTCTTCTTTGACATCGACGTAGGAGACAACCCCTTTTGCCTCCAAAAGGGAGTTAAACAGCTTTAAATCCCGTTTGTAAGCTTCAATAGTATTGTGAGAAAGCCCCTTTTCAGAGGCAATATAGGAAACAAAGTCTAAAATCATCTTCTGCATGTCATGCAGACTACTATTTAAACTTGGTTTGCTGCAAGAGTGTTCTCTTCTTTTAAAAGAGCCTGTCTGTTTTGTTCTTCTTTAACTGCATAGATTTTTTTCAGCAGCAGATAAGAGTAATACAGACTCATTCCCCCAACGATAACAGCACAACCTGCGGTCAGGCCGATATTTGGAAGATTTGAAAGAGATAGAGATCTTGCCTCTGGTCCTCCAAAGTAAAAGAACAAAAAGAGAAACAAGGCAATAGATGCAGCCGTAGCAATTAAGCGTGCACACGCAATTGACTTATCATATTTGCCAATCTCAATCTTACTGCTATCTGTTTCGTTAATAGCATCTTTCATCGGAGCTCCGTCAGCCAAGTAATAAGCACTTAGGTTGAATAAGAACCACATTCCCATACACGCGATCGAAAGTGGAGATCCAAGAGCCACATCCCCTCCATTTGATATTCCGCAAATGTATAAAGTAAGGGCTATAGTTGCAAAGCCTATCAAGAGAGAGATCAAAATCTTATTATTAGCAGTAATTTTCTCATCAGTTTTTTCTACAAGCTTTAGCTTAATCTGCGCTATAGATGCAGGGGTATAGACACCATCTTGCAATCTTTTCAGATCTTCAGGAGCCATCATCTCTTTTAAACAATAGAATTCCTGTTTTTTAGAGTTTTTTGCAGCTTCCCTTAATTTGTAAGCAAGAACATCTAACTCAAGCAATTCTTTCAATTTTTTTCTGTTGCGAATCCTCAGCAAAATCTCTCCCGCAAATATGAGATAAAATACCCCCATAATCACTGTAGAAGCATTTCCAGACCACTGCGCGGCATCTGCTAACATGCCTGAACCTGGGACAAAGTGGGAAGCAATAGCAAGCGCTCCAAAAACTACAAGAGCTAGCCAGTTGATTGATTGAGCCCAGTGTCTCCATTTTTTATATCTCAATTCAGCAGAAGGGTTGCTTCCCTGTGCCTTCAATTGTTCATTATAGTCCAAAGCTAGTAAGGCACTTACTCCAGTGCTTTCAGCTCGCCCTACGGCAGGCAAAGGAGCTAGAGCAAATACAAATAAAGCGCCTAGCGTAGGCGAAATAAGATGGGTCATAACAAAGACCGCTGCCATCGCAGCAAAGAACCAACGAAAGCCTTGTATGTCTCCAGTACCGTACATTCCTTCATTATTCAAAGTTCCTACATAAGGCACTGCTTTAGTTTTTGGAGCTTCGATGGTAACGTTATGCTCTGCTAACAAAGGTCTCTGTTCTACACTCCTTGGTTCTTGATGAAAAATAGACTCCTCGAAAGGTGAATCCGGAGAAGAGCTAGAACTGCTTCGGCTTAAACGACCACTAGGGGAAGATTTTCCATCGCCCGTTTTAGTACGAGAGGGTACCCCAGCGCCTAGCCTACCCAAACGGATAGGTTCGAGAGGAAGAGAAGAAAATGTACCGCTCATAAATGCCTCTTATTAATAAAGTTTATGCCAGGTAGTTACACCTCAGCATTTATATTGTATAATAATATCATTAAATAGTCAACATATATTTTATTTGAAGTTATATTTATTTGTTATTTCAAGTCATTGATAATCAACATACTATGTTTTTATTGCTTGATATGAAGGATTTTATTATCCTTGGCATCCTATGGTTAGCGCAAAAGAGCTCATTCCCAAGTTCACAGGACCCTATAGATGCATCCTGATGTTTGGCCCTCCCGGCTCGGGAAAAGGGACCCAGGCCAAGCTTCTTTGCGCGGCCGGACGGCATGTTCACCTCTCATCGGGAGACATATTTCGGAGCCTTTCTCCAGAGTCCCCTGCGGGCAAGCTTTTTGAGCAATATGCCCATAACGGAAACCTCGTTCCAGACGATGTGACCATCGAAATTTGGCGCCATTATCTGGAAGGACTCGTTGAATCTAATCGTTATTTTCCAAGAGAACAGTTCCTCTTTTTAGATGGGATTCCTCGTACGCTAAACCAAGCAGAAGTCCTCGATAAATACATCAAAGTGGAACATGTGATTGTCTTGGAAGTCAAAGACACTGAAACTCTCGTCGAGCGGATCCGTAAACGGGCTATCATTCAAAGGCGTCACGACGATGCAGAAGATTCTATCCTCCGCACACGTATGGAGGTCTACGCAAGGGAAACCTCGCAAGTCCTCTCCCACTACCCCGAAAAAATCATCTCCCGCTTTAATGGCGACCAAAAACCCTTAGAAGTCCTAAGAGATATTTTAATTAAATTCGCCACACTTCTCTAAGCTTTAATACCTTCCATCTTTATATTTATTTAATAACTATTTTAGTTTTATTTAATTGCGCTAATAGTAAAATAGAGGTACCCCACATAGGGGCTATAATAAATAATATTAATAACAAAAGGTAAAAATATGCATAATCAAGCAATCATAGCAAGTCTTGAAAGTAAGATAGACCATTTAGAGACTGAGCTGACAAATCTCAATACCCTACTTATAGAAAATGGCTTCCCCGACGGAATCAACACTCTGAAAAGAGCCCTCCTCGAAATCGCAGAAGAAGACAAGGCGCGTTTGGCCTAAAACATAAGATCGGGCACGCACGCGGGCACGGGCACGGGCACGAAAGAGGGAAAACCTTAACCTCTTCTCTCTTTCGTGCCCGTGCCCGTGCCCGCGTGCGTGCCCGATCTTATCTATTGCAAATTGAAGATAATCATGTTAAATTACCTTATAATATCATTTTTGAGGTGCACCATGGGCAAGTTGATTTTTAGCCACAGCGGCGAAGAGGCAGAAGTTGAGGATGGAGAGCCCCTCCACGAGGCATGCGAAGAAGCGGGGGTCCCCTTTGCCTGCACAGAAGGGGTTTGTGGGACATGTGTGATCGAGGTTGTGGAAGGGATGGAAAACCTCTCCCCTCTTACCCAAGAAGAAAAAGATTTTTTAGGCGAACAAACTAAAGAGCGGCTAGCTTGCCAATGCAAGATGAAAAGCGGCAAAGTGAAAATTTTATTTTAATCCAATGAGGTACATTTATGATTTCAAGAGAGATGACCATCGAGGAAATTTTATCAAATTTCCCTCATAAAAGCCAAAAGCTCGCTCAAGAGCTCACAAATACAGGCCTCCATTGCGTGGGCTGCGGCGCTGCCGTTTGGGAAACGCTTGAAGCCGGGATGCTCGGCCATGGATTTCCAGACGAAGAGATTGACAATCTAGTAGTGCGACTCAATGAAATTTTGGCAGAAAAAATGGACCTTTCAACGATCTCCATGACCAAAAAAGCTGTAGAGAAATATCAAAAAATTCTTGCCGAAGAGGAGAAAGCTGGCTGGGCGCTCCGCTTTGGCGATAAAGCCGGCGGATGCAGCGGTTTTGAATATTTCCTCGACTATTCGGAAAAAGCTAAAGAAGATGATGAAGTTTTCAATTCCCACGGTCTTGAAATCCACGTCAATAAGAACATGGTCCCTCGCCTCCTTGGCGTTGAGATTGACTACGTAGACGGGCTCAATGGCTCTGGCTTTAAGATCTCCAACCCCAACGCAAAAGGCTCCTGCGGCTGCGGCAAATCCCAAAGTTATTAGCGAGACGCCAAACGGAAGAAGGAACGGGCACGCACGCGGGTACGGGCACGGGCACGAAAGAAAGAAGAGGTTAAGGCTTCTTTTCTTTCCGGATTTCGTGCCCGTGCCCGTACCCGCGTGCGTGCCCGTTCTTTCTTCCGTTACTTATTTGTGTATCGCTTTGCGATGCACCGCCAGCGCCGCCTCTTTCAGCGCTTCGGTGAGGGTTGGGTGCGCGATACACATGTTGCCAAGCTGCTCGGCGGTCATTTTAGTGGCCATAGCTATGGAGGCGGAGGAGATGAGTTCTGAGGCTTGAGGGCCGATGATATGGACGCCTAGGATTTTGTCAGTGGTGGTATCTGCTAGCACTTTAACGAATCCCTCATCATCATCGACACAGCGTGCACGAGAATTGGCCTTGAAGGGGAAATTCCCTATGTTGATGGTAAGGCCAAGATCTTTTGCTCCTTTCTCCGTGAGCCCTACTGAGGCTATTTCTGGGTGGGTGTAGACGACGTTTGGAATGATCATATAGTTTACGACGGGGTTATGCCCTGCGATGATCTCAGCGGCAGCAACCCCCTCTTCTGAGCCTTTATGTGCGAGCATGGGCCCATCGACGATATCCCCTATCGCATAAATATTGGGAACCGAGGTGCGGAATTGCCCATCAATGGGAATAAATCCTTTGGGGGTGGGGGTGATCCCCACGTTTTCAAGGCCGAGATTGGCTGTATAAGGTTTTCGCCCGATGGAAACAAGGATAACGTCTGCATCCATATGGGGAGCAAGATCTTTTGAAGAAAGGAAAAACTTCATCCCCTGCTTTGTGAAAGCCTCTAATGCGGCCTTAGATAGCCCTTCATCAAATGTGGAAAGGATCCGATCTGATAATTCTACAAAGACCACCTCTGAGCCGAGGCGCTTGTAGACTGAGCCTAATTCTACTCCAATCACACCGGCACCTATCACGAGTAATTTCTTTGGGATTGTTGTTAACGCAAGAGCGCCAGTTGAGGAAACGATCCTTTTTTCATCAAAAGGCAAAGAGGCGAGAGGGGTAGGCTCTGAGCCGGTTGCTAAAATGATGTTTTTAGTTGTGATTTCTTTCACGCCGTCGACGCTGATCTTATTTGGAGAGAGGATTTTTGCAGCCCCTATAATGGGAGTGACTTTATTCTTTTTAAACAAACCCTCAATCCCAATGTTAAATCCCTTCACTACCTCCTCTTTCTTCCTCATCATTTTATCGAAAGAAATTCCGTGCATGGTTGCATGGAGCAGTGTCTTTGAAGGAATGCAGCCGACGTTTAGACAGGTGCCGCCAAGCTCTTTTCTCCGATCGATACAAGCAACCTTGAGCCCAAGCTGCGCCGCCCTAATCGCCGCAACATAACCCCCGGGTCCTGAGCCTATAACTACAACATCGTATTCCATGATACACTCCTACATTCCTAAGAGAAAAGATCGGGCACGCACGCGGGCACGGGCACGGGCACGAAAGAGGGAAGAGGTAAAGGCTTCTTCTCTTTCCGGATTTCGTGCCCGTGCCCGTGCCCGCGTGCGTGCCCGATCCCCCTCTTCATGCCTTACAAGTCCAATAACAATCTCGCCGGTTCTTCCAGGTTTTGTTTCATATGCACTAAAAAGAGTACCGCTTCTCTGCCATCGATGATTCTATGGTCGTAGCTCAGCGCTACGAACATGATGGGGCGGATCGCGATTTGGTCTTTGACCACTGTTGCCCGTTTTGTGATGGCGTGCATCCCTAGAATAGCGCTTTGGGGAGGGTTCATGATGGGAGTGGAAAGTAGAGAGCCGTAGGTTCCCCCATTTGTGATGGTGAAGTTCCCCCCCTTCAAGTCGTCAACGGCGATTTTCCCCTCACGCGCCTTTTTGGCGTACTCTTGGATCTTCTGTTCGATCTCCCCAAACTTAAGTTTATCGCAATTTTTAATGACCGGGACAAATAATCCTTTCTCTGTACCAATGGCCACACTGATATCGTAAGTGTTAAATGTCACGATCTCATCCCCATCGATAAAGCTGTTAATCTCTGGGTAAGCCTTTAAAGCTGCTACGGCCGCTTTCATAAAAAAGGACATAAAGCCTAGCTTCACCCCATATTTTTTGGTAAAACTCTCCTGCTCCTTGGCGCGGATCTCCATGACAGTGCTCATGTCAATCTCATTAAAAGTTGTGAGCATCGCTGTGGTGTTTTTCACCTCCACAAGCTTTTGTGCGATGACTTTGCGCAGGCCGCTCATCCTTTTTCTTGAAACAGTTCCCTCTGCAATGACTGGTTTCTCTTTTTCTTTCAGCTCTTCCACAAACTCGGGAGTCATTTTACGAGACGATCTCCCTTCTTGCTTTTTAACGGGGGCGGGCGGCGGCGGCGGCGTGGGTGCAGCCCCTTTGACTTCTGTGTCAACAGATCCTATCACCTGTCCAATCTTAACCACGTCGTTTACCGCAACATTCCACGTGATCGCCCCCTTTTCAGGGGCATAAAGAACCTGGTTCACTTTGTCTGTTTCCAGCTCAATCACTTCCTGGTCTTTTTCAACATAGCTTCCACTGGTTTTAAGAATATTGCTAATGGTGGCCTCGGAAACCGACTCGCCTAAAGTGGGGACTTTTATTTCAACTTTCATATGCCGCCTTTAACACTGCTTCGTGTTGTTTTTGGTGCAAGGTGTGCGATCCTGTTGCAGGAGATGCGCTTCTTGATCTTCCTGCATAGAGTAATTTGACTTTTCCCTCAAGACTTTGTTGCATATATTCCCAAGCGCCCATGTTTTGAGGCTCCTCTTGCACCCAGAGTATTTTCCCCTTGTATTTAGTCAAAGGGGCTATATCTAAAGGATAAAGCTGCTCGATTCTGACAATGGCCGCATTTGCTTTTCTTTTTTTCTTTTCTTCGAGTAAATCATAGTAGATTCTACCTGAGCAAAAGATCACCCTTTCAGGATTTTCAGTGGGATCGTCGATTGTAGTTTGGAAACCTTTTTGAGTGAAATCGTTTAGGCTGCTTTTACAAAGAGGATGGCGCAAGAGCCCCTTAGGACTAAAGATGATCAGCGGCTTCTTTACCGGATTTAAGCTCTGCCTTCTGAGGAGATGAAAGAGCTGCGCAGGTGTTGTGCAATTACAAACTCTCATATTGTCATCCCCGCAAAGCTGCAAAAATCTTTCCATGCGCGCTGAAGAATGCTCCGGGCCCTGCCCCTCATAACCATGAGGCAAAAGAAGGGTTAACCCCGACTTATGGCCCCACTTCTGTTCACAAGCTGCAATATATTGGTCTATGACGATCTGAGCGCCGTTGCAAAAATCCCCATACTGAGCTTCCCAAATCACAAGCGCTTCCACGTGGGCAAGGCTGTAGCCAAATTCAAAACCTAAAACAGCATACTCAGATAAGGGAGAATTAAAAATATCGAAAAGTCCTTGCTTTGCTCTAATATGGGATAAAGGAAAATACTTCGCGTCATTGACTTGGTCTACCCAGATCGCATGCCTATGAGAGAATGTTCCCCTTCTACAGTCCTGGCCAGATATGCGGACATCTTTTCCCTGATCGACAAGACTGGCGTAGGCGAGGGTCTCTCCCATTCCCCAATCAATAACGGGAGCGTTTGGATCAAGGCGCACCATCTCTTTTCTCTCAGTCAAAAGCTTTTGTATTTTTGGATGGATATGGAAATCTTCTTTTACAGTGGAGGATTCCTCTGCGAGACGGACGATTTTTTCTGTAGAAACGGCTGTTTCGATTTTTTTAAAGGGATCTTCTTTTTGCAAGGGAGTCGGAGTTGGAGCAAAAGTCTTTGCCTTCACAGCATCTAGCGCTTGATTTAAATTGTCCTTAAGATCTTTTTCGACCTTTTGGGCTCCAGCCTCATCTAAAACCCCTTCCTGGATCAGTTTTTCTGTATATTTGGATAAGATCGACTTTTTCTCTCTGATAATCTTGTATTCAAGAGGTTGAGTGAAAGAAGGCTCATCCCCTTCGTTGTGGCCGTATTTGCGATAGCAATAGAGATCTAGAAACACATCACATCCGAATTGCTCCCTAATTTCTATTGCCATGGTTGCAGCAGCAATACAAGTTTCTGGATCCTCAGCATTGACATGGAACACAGGGGAACCAAAACTTCTAGCAATATCGGTACAATACCTCGTCGATCTAGTATCTTTAGGAAGAGTTGTAAACCCGATCTGATTATTGATGACAATATGAATCGTTCCGCCTGTAGCGTAGCCATTCAAAGAGCGGAGCTGCATCGTTTCATAGACAACCCCTTGACCAGCTATCGCCGCATCCCCGTGGATCAAAATGGGAACGATATCTTTCCTTTTTTCCATCTCTTGCCACGCGCGCGCTTGCCCCTCTACGACCGGGTCAACCGCCTCCAAATGGCTCGGATTAGCAGAAAGGATCACCCCAACTTCTTTTCCATCTTTCGTCTTTGCACTCCCCCCAAAACCTTTGTGGTACTTCACATCCCCCGTCCCCTCAAAAATTTCAGGAGAATAAAAATCTTCGAACTCATGAAATATATGACCGTAAGATTTATTTAAGATGTTTGCGAGGACATTTAATCTTCCTCTGTGAGCCATCCCCAAAATCACTTTAGATACTCCATGATCGATGATAGCCGCTAACATGGGGATAAGGGTTTCCCCTCCTTCGAGAGAAAACCGCTTTTGCCCCACGTATTTAGTATGGATAAATGTCTCAAACCCTTCCGCTTTAGAAAGCTGGTGTAATATTCTGATTTTATCATCGTTTGAAAGGTGCAAATCAAAATAAGGCTCGATCCTCTTTTGGATCCATTTTTCAAGCTCCGGCTCCTCCAACCCCATATATTCGATCCCGATCTTGCCAGAGTAAGTTTTTTTCAAAGCATCGATAATCTTGGAGAGTTTTGCTGTCGGTTCTTTTAAAAAACCGCAAGTGGGAAAGAGCTTTTCCATCTCCTCTTTTTTAAAATCAGACTTTATTACCTCTTCCTTTTCTGCCTGATAAAGGGGATTGAAATTAGCCATTAAATGGCCATAGGTGCGGTAGTCTTGTATTAAGTGAAAGACCCTTAAATCATCACTCGAAGCCGCCCCTTTGTTCTTAAAAAGAATGGAGGCAAAGTCGATCCCCTCAAAAAAATGGCGCCAGGAAAGATCGACACTATTTGGGTCGACTAAAAAACGGTAATACGTCTCCTCAATCAAGGAAAGATTTGATAGGTCCATATAAGTTTTTCTATTACACACCATCTGTTTATTTACAATAATTAACCACTCTTCTATACTGCGGCGCAAAAACATTTGAAATAAATAGCAGGCTCAAGTACATAAACGAAAAACACCTGTAAGGAGCTCATGAACATCAAAAGCGAAAGGCTTAAAAAATTAGAAACGGAACTTCAAGATTTGGACCAGTGGTTAAAACTGGGCCTAGTTCCGAAAAAAGATATGGAAAAACATAAAGAGGAGATCCACCTTCTTCAGAACAAAATCCAAGAAGAACGGGAGCGTCTCCGCTTCTTAAAAGAAAGTGGCGAGATGGAAGAATACACCCCACCCAAACGCCCACCCCATGCACGTCCTGCATTCCAGGAGGCTGCAAGCCTCCCTGACATCGATATTGGGGAAGAAGGGATGACAGATGCTGGTCTTGACATGGAAACCGAATCCTTTGAGCTCGAAACAGCCAGCGGGGAAGAGGAGACAGAAGAAGGGGGCGCCGGCGAAGAGGAAGAGGTCGTAGAGGAAGAAGAGGAAGAAGAAGACCCCTTCAGCGACAAGAACAGATGGCGCAGAGGGGTTTTGGAAGATCCCGACCAAAGCGAATGGTAAAAGGAAGATCGGGCACGCACGCGGGCACGGGCACGGGCACGAAAAAAAAGAAGCCTTAACCTCTTCCCTCTCTCGTGCCCGTGCCCGTGCCCGCGTGCGTGCCCGATCTTCCTCTTAGAAGGTAAATAACTTGAACACCCCAATAAGTCTCTATTTTCACATCCCCTTCTGCTCAAAGAAGTGCCCCTATTGTCATTTCTATGTTGTTCCAGACAAGCAAGAGTACAAAGACAAACTCCTTGCCGCGCTTAAGCTTGAATGGAAGATGTGGGAAAAAGAGATGGAGGGGAAAGAGATCGCCTCTGTTTACTTTGGTGGAGGGACCCCCTTCTTGTTTGGGCCAAAAGCGATCGGCGAGATTTTGCCTAAGTGTTCTGGCGAGGTGACCCTCGAAGCCAATCCTGAAAATATCACCCTCGAGCTCATGCGTGAGTACAAAAATGTTGGCATCAACAGGGTCAGCATTGGGGTGCAGTCTTTAGACGACTCCTCTCTTTCCATTCTCGGAAGAAATCACGGCGCAAAAGCAGCTATTAAAGCCATTGAAGCCACTTATAGTGCCGGCATTGAAAATATCTCGATAGATCTGATGTATGATTTGCCAGAGCAAACATTAGCCTCTTGGGAAAACACCCTGAAACAAATAGAGAAACTACCCATCAAACATCTTTCCCTTTACAACCTGACAATCGAGCCCCACACCGTTTTTTTTAAGTACCGGCAAAAACTCATCCTTCCCAACGCTGATGATAGCCTAAAAATGCTTGAGATGGCAGTCGATTATCTTGAGGGCGCCGGACTAAAGAGGTATGAGATATCCGCTTTTGCGAAAGTTGGCTTTGAGGCAGTCCACAATACAGGCTACTGGCTAGCCCGCCCCTTCCTCGGCTTTGGCCCATCCGCCTTCAGCTACTGGAACAAAAAGCGTTTCCGCAACATCGCTAACCTGAATAAATACGCAAAACTTCTCGAAGAGGGGAAAACCCCCATCGATTTTGAAGAAGCCCTCCCCTATCCAAACAATCTCTTTGAGCTCTTTGCCGTCGAACTACGCATGCTAAAAGGGATCGACCTTGCAAGCTTCCAACAAAAACATGGTCAGTTGCCTCCCGACTTCTTCCCCAAACTCCACTCCCTCGAACAAAAAGGCTGGATCACAACCACCCCCACCATCTCCCTCACCCCCTCCGGCCTCCTCTTCTACGACTCGGTCGCAGAAGAACTCCTCTAAAATCTGGGGTGGGACAAATGCTCGTCCATCGCATTCTTTCCAAATACCATCATTCAATCCATCTTACGTTAAAATTAAATAAAAATTTACAATATTAAATATATTAATTTGCATGACTATAAAGTAAATAATTAATATTTTTTATTTATTGCAGTTTAGTTATTATTTAAACAATCATTAATGATAATCAAAAGGTTTTATATGTCAGGCAGAGTAACAGCTATGGTGCCAGCAGGGGGTCGCTATTTTTCTGATGTGGGGCCTTTGCTTATGAATAAACTGATCCTCTCTAATGAGTCTAATTTAGTTAAAAATATTGAATCTCTTAGCGAAGAGATTAGGAACGAAGTTAACGAGCTTGAATGGATGTTTGAGCCCAAAGAGGAAGATCGGGTCCGGATTATTAACGCATTTCCCCATCTCCATAGTTCTCGAATATCAGCAAAAGTTCAGACGGACGTCTTGCCAAATGAAATGTTAATCTCTATCTTTAGTTGTCTCGGAACACAGGAGATCGCTGGTATTAAATCAGTAAGCAGGCGCTATTACTGCTGCGCCAATACAACGATGGATAGAAGAGTGGGGCAACCTACAATGCATATCGATGATTTTACAAAAGAAGCTCCATTTTATGGCTGCCACAAAAATGCAGGTGATCCTTTTATTAGGGATATTTCTCCAATGTCCCCCTATTGTAAACTAAGAGAGCTTATTTTAAACGGAACTACTGATGAGGTGCAGCAGCTTGAAAGCCTGACCCTTCGGGCAAGAAGAGGAATTACGGCACTTAATATAGACGATAAATTTTTTGGTATTTCAGATGAGAATTTCACGAAAATTTTTTCCGCCCTTCCAAATTTAGAAGAGCTAAGCTTATTTGTGGCAAAATTAAGGGTTCCTTTTATCCTGGAGCATTGCCATCAACTAAAAAAAATCACGTTACGACATGGTAATGCATCCATTTTTTCATTTGCAGATTTCCAACTGCTTAAACAAAGGAACCTTACAATCGATTTGGCAGGAGAGTCAATCGATTTCTCATTTCTGGAAACATTAGCAAACAGAGTGCCCAGAGGTGCCGATGAACGCCATTTTGGAGCTCTCTCTCCTTATTGTCCTACTCTTAGAAAAATATGTGTTAGCGCAGGAAGCAACAATGAAGGTGACCTGCTAAACTATTTAAGGACTCTAAGCTTTGATGTGCGCAGTAAGATAGACACTTTTGAATATATGCTAGATAATGAGCCAGGAGTAGATCATCATGCCATCTTACGCTCTCTTATCCCCCTTTTTCCCAACCTTAATAATGTTACGATTAAGAAGGGATATGTGCGACGTCCCGAAGAACTTATAAACAATCCATTTGATGACGAAATCCTCCTCTTTTTGGCAACCACATGTAGACAATTAAAAGAAATTTATTATTGGAACAAAGACCCTAGGAGTCTTGATCTCCAGGTTACCTCTGAGACACTAGAAGAGCTTCGGCATAGATTGCCCAGTGGGTTAACAATAAATCTCCACGTTTTTTCAGGAATATTTGAAGGAGTCAGCGAATTTGAAAATTCTCGGCAGGATCTTGATATTACTAATATTCACTCTCTTTTGACACTTGCAAAAATTTACGATCATTCGATAAACCAATTCACTTATTACAGGCGCCACGATTTAAGTAAAATCGTTCCATTTCTTGGCAAGATCACTCGCCTTAAAATCGTATATTCTAATTTGCCTAATGGAAGTATTATAGTTGACGGGGCAGCTTCTTTTGCTACGCTGCCTCTTTCTGTAAGAAACAACATTGGGCATCTTCTTGTTAGCACTTTCGCAACACCAAATGCACTCACTCGATTGCGTGCTTGGAGAAATGACTTTTTTCCAAATGCCATCATTCAACCCATCTTACGTTAAAGCTAAAGAAACTTTTAAGGTTCGAATTTAAGGGATGCGAATGCTGTCAGGAATCCCCCTCTACTTTGGGTAACTGCGCTAAGCATTCTTTGGAAGGTAGGCGTAACTCCTGGTATCCGTGTCTGAAAATCTGAGATACAACGCGTTACTATTATCCTTTCAGCCGGGTAATATGTCATGAGGACTGGAGCCACAGAAATATAATCTTTTTTTCCTAAAACCCGTTTAGCTAAGAATTGCTTTACCCCCGGTTTGATCTTATTAAGTATGGTTGCACACGAAAAATAAATCCTATAATTCATTTCGTGAGCAGTGCCATGATCGCTAAGAGTTTTTGGGTTTCCTTCACTATTTAGGAAATGAATTTCACCGGGGCTTATCCTAATTTTCATCTCTGAGCCGCATACAACATAGGCATCAGATAGCATGCGATTAGCATAGTCATGAATTTCTCCAAACTTCCCGACAAGTCCTTTAATTGGTTGTTTTATTTTTTTATTGTCAACCTTGGTGCCTTGAGGAATGATTGTGTTATTTCCTTTCAACTTAATGGTATAAATCCCTTCCCTCTCCTCTATGCTTTCGAAAACATTTTTTGGAAAGAGTTGTTGAACAAGACCCTTAGCTAAAAACCAATCCTGTAAAGCTTTGTCGAAAAGGAGAACAACACCATTAGAACCCCACCTTACTAGTACAGATGTGGGATTCTCAGAGGGAGAAGCTGGGGCTGCAGCGAGCTCTTCATAGGGTTCATTTATGACGGGTGTTGGAGATGGCTCTCGAACTACAGGGGGCGGTGCCTCTATTGTAGCCTCTACAACAGGTATAGCTGCTTCCAAAACAACGGGTGCTGCAACTACTGGAGAAGGTTCTTCATCTGGTACAGATACAACGGGTGAGGGAGGTTGAGGTGGAATGGGTGAAGGAAAAGGAGACGCCACCTGAACAACAGCTGGCTCTTCTGGTTGTTTATCTTCTTCTTTTTTGCGCGACAAAAAGTACCCGGCCGGAAGCAAAAGGGTAAAAAGACCCGCAATCCCCGTACCTATGCCAAAAGCAGTAAGGTTGTAAGACATAAATAAAGGCCTTATAGGAGACGCGCACAAAATGATTCCTACGTAAGTAATGAGAGCTAAAACCAGTGTAGTAATGACAAGCGCTCTCTTCGCGTATGGCGAAAAGGATTCAACCCAGTTTTTCGGAGTAGACGCTGCAACAGGTGATGGAGAAGAAGCCATATTGTTCTAGCTTAGATATTATTTAAGATATTTAATAGAATTAAAATAGGAGTTTTACATGTCAGCTCGAAATCCCTAACGGGATAAAGATTAAATATATTTATTGATATTCGTGTAAAGCAAATAATTAGTATTGATTTTTTTATTATTATTTAGTATAGTTAATAATAATAAACAAATAGGTTTATATGCCAGATGGAGTAACAGCAATGGTGCCGGCAGGGGCTCCCTATCCTTCTAATGCAGAGCGTTTGCCCATGACTAAACTGATCCTATCTAAGGATCCTCACCTAGTTGAGAATATTGAGGCTCTTACCGCGGAGGTCAGGAGAGGGGTGAACGAGCTTGAATGGATGTTTGAGCCCAAAGAGGAAGACCGGGTCCGGATTATTAACGCATTTCCCCATCTTCATAGTTCTCAAATATCAGCAAAAGTTCAGACGGACGTCTTGCCAAATGAAATGTTAATCTCTATCTTTAGTTGTCTCGGAACACGGGAGATCGCTGGTATTAAATCAGTAAGCAGGCGCTATTACTGCTGCGCCAATACAACGATGGATAGAAGAGTGGGGCAACCTGTAATGGATATGCAGGATTTTGCAAAGGAAGCTCCATTTTATGGCTGCCGCAAAAATGCCAATGATCCTTATATTAGGGATATTTCTGCAATGTCCCCCTATTGTAAAATAAGAGAGCTCATTTTAAACGGAACTACTGAGGAGGCGCAGCGGCTTGAAAGCTTGACCCTTCAGGCAAGGAGAGGAATTACAGCGCTTAAGATAGACGATAAGTTTCATGGTATTTCAGATGGGAATTTTACGAAAATTTTTTCCGCCCTTCCGAATTTAGAAGAGCTAAGCTTATCTGTGGAAAAATTAAGGGTTCCTTTAATCCTGGAGCATTGCCATCAACTAAAACAGATCACGGTACGGCATGAAGATGGATACATCCTTTCTTTTGAAAGTTTCCAATGGCTTAAACAAAGAGGCCTTGCAATCGATTTGGTAGGAGAATCAGTCTTCTTCTCTCTTTTGAAACCCTTTGCATACCGTGTCTCTGACGGTGCCGATGAATCCAATTTTGAAGCTCTCTCTCCTTATTGTCCTACTCTTAGAAAAATATCCGCTGGAATTTTAATCTCTACAGCTGATCAGATTGCTGAGCTAGCCTCCTTAGGAACTCTAAGTGCAGATGTGCGCAGCAGGATAGACACTTTTGAATACAAAGAGAGTCGGCCACGGGTGGATCATCGTGCAATCAGACGCTTTCTCATTTCCCTTTTTCCCAACCTTAAGAATGTTACGATAACGAGATATTGGAACATACTTCCAAATGAAATCCTAAGCAACGCGCTTAGTTATCTCAGAACAAAAGAGATCGCCACTCTTAAATCTACAAGCAAGCAATATCGCTTTGCTGCCAATGCAACGCTGAATAAAAGAGAGACTCCACTCCACATGAGTATGGCTGAATTGCGATATTTCTCGATTCTAATGCCAGGTGTGAGGCAACAGCAATGAGGCAATCAGGCAAGTTGATTTTTCTTGGCTGAACTATACTTGGTATTTTGAAAAAAATATCCCTGACAAGGCTTAGCAGTCCTGTAACAGACA
>Ga0206850_10125_pt1 | contig 25761 bp, 18 predicted proteins | sample Alteio_BWOrgCont_16_FD_152885 | JGI IMG/M metagenome (GOLD analysis project Ga0206850, IMG submission 152885) | Enriched cells from forest soil in Barre Woods Harvard Forest LTER site, Petersham, Massachusetts, United States -... | ecosystem: Environmental > Terrestrial > Soil > Temperate forest >...
GATCCGCAGAGTGGACACAGCGCCCATGGTGAGTATCAAGTGAAAGCGCGCGGTCTGGACCTCGTCCAGGTGCGCGGCCGGGTCGTCCATATCGGCCGGTTTTGGTACCGGGGCCGCGCGGGCGACCGGGATCATCGGGGCAGGCTGCCCCGCACCCGTAGCAAGGCCGACCAGGGCCAAGAGGCCGCATATAACCACCGCGACAAACTTCACGGATTTCGTCGTCATCACGTTCAACACTCCTTCGGTAAGGGCTTTGACTGCCGGTGAGACGGTCGCTGTGGAACCGGCCGCGAACCCGACTGCGGCCTCGACTGTAGAACCCATCAGACGCACTGGCACCACGGCCATCGCAGCCGGGGTCAGTGCCACGACCAGCCCTCCGGCTGAGAGCGATACGCCCCGCCGGATCAACCGGCGGCCCAAAAGAGCACGCCCGCGCGCAAGTCGGGTACCGAGCGTTTTCAGTGGACACCCGAGTTCGGACGCCGCCGCCCGAACGGTCTGCCCGCCTAGGTCGCACAAGATGATCGGCGTGCGGTACATCTCTGGCAGTGCCAGAAGTTCCCTCTCCAAAACCTCGGGTAGGTCGTCCCAATCCGCCGCCGGGGCGTCCGGTCGGAGTTGGGTCGCCCCACGCTCCTCGGTGTTGCGGTGTTGACGCATGGCCCGGGCCTTCCTCGCGACGTTGTGAGCGACCCCGTGGAGCCAGCTTCCGACCGACCCAGTCCGCCGAACGGTTGCGGCTTTCCTGGCGAGTACGAGGAACGTAGCCTGGAACGCATCCTCTGCGTCCTGCTCGTGCCGCAACACGCGGCGACAGACCCTGAGTACGACAGACCCGTATCGGCGGACGAGTTCCGCGAACGCATCGCCGTCACGGTAGGAAACGAACCGCCCAAGCAGTTCGGCATCGGTACCGTTGGCCCACGGAGAACCGCCCAGAGCCCGCAGGGTTGCCGATAGCGATCGCGTTGCAGTCATCTCAGTCCTCGTACCCGGCCTCTATAGAAGAGTAGTTCCCCGTCCCCATGTGATTCCTTCAACAATTCCGCCCTGCGGGAACGCTGGGCACCCGGGCTGGAGCCAATGGCTGGCATCCTCCGCGTAAAGCAACTGATGCCATCATAAATCACCCATCAATCACGTTATCCACCGGATCGGTACGCTTTTGAGTCTCCGAGTACCACCTTATTGCTTTTCTTCTTCAACACATTACATAGGCCAAATAGCATTCAATCCATTTGGTATCTCCTGGAGATGGTATGCGGATCACGCGGATTGCAGCGTGGCAGGTCGATCTGCCCTTGCACGAGGGCAGTTACAAGTGGTCGGGAGGTAAGTCCGTCACTGTCTTCGATAGCACTGTCGTTGCAGTCGAAACGGATGCGGGGCTAATCGGATATGGTGAGGTGTGCCCGCTTGGGCCTGCCTATCTGCCGGCTTACGCTGCCGGTGTGCGGTCGGGGTTACAAGAACTTGCCCCCAAGTTGCTTGGCGAAGACCCGACTCAACTCGCCAGGCTGAACCGCATCATGGATGCGGCCCTCAAGGGCCATCCCTATGTGAAGTCCGCAGTTGATGTTGCCTGTTGGGATATTCTGGGTCAGAAGGCTGGGCTTCCCGTCTGCGTTCTGCTCGGTGGACGCTATGGCGACGACTTCCACCTCTACAGAGCCATCTCGCAAGAATCCCCCGAACAGATGGCCGTAAAGGTTGCAGGTTACAGGGCCGAGGGCTATCGCCGCTTCCAACTCAAAGTTGGTGGTGATCCGGACACAGACATTGCACGAATCCGCGTGGTGTCGCGAGTACTGGAGTTGGGGGACCGTCTCGTTGCAGATGCGAACACCGGCTGGTTGCCGCACGAGGCGACGCGGGTGGTGCGGGCGGTGCGGGATATCGATGTGTACATCGAGCAGCCGTGTCTGACTTACGAGGAATGCCTGGCGATTCGCCAGCGGACCGATCACCCTTTTGTTTTGGATGAGGTGATTGATGGAGTGGATGTGTTGGTGCGGGGGTACGCCGACCGGGCAATGGATGTGGTGAACCTGAAGATCAGCAAGCTCGGAGGGTTAACGAAAACCAGACAAGCCCGCGATCTGTGCGTCTCGCTCGGGATAGCAATGACCCTGGAAGACAGTTGGGGTGGCGACATCGTGACCGCGGCGATTGCCCACCTCGCCCACAGCACGCCAACCGAGTTCCTGTTCAGTTCGACGGACTTCAACAGCTATGTGACGCGATCGATAGCGGATGGCGCGCCCCATCGAGTGAATGGTCGGCTCGCGGCTTCAACCACTCCCGGCTTGGGAATTGTGCCGAGGCTGTCTGAGTTTGGTAAACCAGCCGTCGATGTTCGGGCGTGACGGGAAATTCGCGTTTGGTTGCGGGTTGTGGTACTTTGCCAGTGTTCCGATAAGTTGTCGATCGGATCGTTCACTGTCCTTGACCCGGAGAGGCCGATGGAACTTCCCGGCGACCACAAATCCTTCCTCGACCGTCGGGACTTCGTTATTCCACCTGGTGATTTCACCCCAGCCGAACGCACTTTGTTGGCGAAGTATGGGCGCTGGTTGGAAGCACTCGCGTCCGGTACACTGCTTCCGCTCACACCAACCCAGGAACAGTTTATTCGCGTCGCACGGGATCAAGCTGAGCCGAGTACCGACTTTGAGCGCGCCTGGGTGAAGGTCGCTCACCAACGGGCGATTGCGCCCGAGGTGGTGCGGACATTCAAAGCCCTCGCCGAAGCCCGGGCGGTGGCGGCATCACTCGAAGCCGAGTATCGGGAGGCCCGTTCGGCCGTGCTAGCTCAGATTCGGGATAAACTGGCCGCCGTGGATGCGGCTTATGCCGAGCGGCTCCGGGATGCTGCTGATGCAGCAGCGACAAACGAGGAAATGCTCCGTACGCTGATTCAGCGTCTCAAACATAGCGTGACCCTGGCAGGCGTTCGAGCCGTGTACTCGACCGGCCGGGTTTCGTGGGATAGCAAGAAGATGGAGGTTTACGCCCAGACACATCCCGAGGTGCGAGAATTCCGGAAGGTGGGCAACCCCGTTGTGTCCTTGCGATTCCTGGATCAACTCACGCTGCCGGAACAGGCCAAAACACAAGCAATGTCGAACGAACCCTCAGCTCAGAGTGAACGTGAGAGGGGGAATGTCGAACTACGTTTTGACGAGCCGGAAGCATGAGCGACGGGTGGTTGTAACGAGCCTACGTTTTGACGAGAGCGACGGGTATTGTAACGAGCCGGAAGCGTGAGCGACGGGTATTGTAACGAGCCGGAAGCGTGAGCGACGGGTATTGTAACGAGCCGGAAGCGTGAGCGACGAGTGTTGTAACGAGCCGGAAGCGTGAGCGACGAGTGTTGTAACGAGCCGGAAGCGTGAGCGACGAGTGTTGTAACGAGCCGGAAGCGTGAGCGACGAGTGTTGTAACGAGCCGGAAGCGTGAGCGACGGGTGTTGTGCAGTACCGTCGCTCACGCTTCCGGCTCGTCAAAACTACCTCATCCGTCGGTAGAATCGATTCGCAACCAATCCTTCCAAAACCAGCAGCATGAGTACCGCGATCAGGAGCCACGGGAAAAGGTCCACTGGACTACCGATGACGATTTCTATGATCTTCCGCAGATCACGATTCTTGTCCACGGGCACCACGGTGTTCTTGCCCGTTAGATCTTCGATTGCTTCAATGGGCACTTTGTCTAGCGTGCTTTCCTCGGCCGGTATGTTCAGACTGAACCCCTCTCGCCATTTCCCCGTCCCCACTGAGAACAGGAAGTTCCCAGCCTGATTTGTTCGCGGCGGACCGACCCGTAACTCCGTCTGCTTGTCCCCCACCTCGACTAAAGGATCGCTGCCGCTAATGTCCGGCGGAGTGTTATCGATCGCCACTTTTGTCCCTTTCGGCACTCCCTCCTTAGGAAGAGGTATTGTCACCGATTGTCCAGCAAGGTAGTTGAAGTTGGCATCCGCGCTATCTCCGGCCAGATAGCGGATCACCAGCCAGGGAAACACGACATACCACGTCGAACCTTCCAATTCCCAATAATCGTTCCATTCATCATTTGGCGGCTGCGCATCCAGGCGCGTCGTAAGAAGCACCACCCGACCTTTCGTCTTCTTCGTATCTTTTGGGTCCGGAATGCTTCGTTCCAGCACGGCGGGGTGACGGTCAGCTGGTTTCTCGGCATCGTTGTACGACACCACAACAGCGGCTCCATCTGATTTGGTCACCTCCCAGAACTTCCACACTCGCCGCGGGTTTTTGACCGCATCCACGTTTCCCTTCGCCTGCCAACCCTGGAATGGTCGGAGCATCGGGTGCTGAACGATCGAGTCATCAAGGTACCACGTCACCCCGTTTTGTCCATCGAATGGGTGCTCCCACCCTGGGGCCGTTTGCTTGGGCGGCGGTGGCTGCATTTCCTTTGTGTAGATCACCTTTTTGAATGTGCCCGGCAGCAGATTCCCGCCTGCCGCGTACCCTTCAATAGATAGACTTGAGCCGGGAATGATAACAAGCTTCCCACCGCCTTCAACGTATGGCCGGAGTTTATCCCAAAGGCTGGTCGGGTCTGCTACATCGAGCAGACAGACCACCTCGAATTCGCGGATATTCGAGGTGACCCGCTCGCCATTTTTGGAGTCTGGTGCATACTCGACCTTGGTTTGGCCATCGACCACGTTCACTTGATCGGGTTTCACGACGAGGCAACCGAACTCACCCTTCGATTGATGAGCGAGTTGCCAGAAGACAGCTTCCTTCTCGTCATCGGCAATCGTGAGAATTCGCCGGGCTTCACCCACCTTGAACGTCAGATATCTGGTGTTATCGAACATCAACTTATCGGGCGATTCGAGGCTGAATTCGACCTGATGGAGTCCCGGTTTCAGATCCTTAAACTCGAACATCAAAGCCCGAGTTTGACCGTTGGGGATGTTGATACCCTTTCGATCCGTGGCGGTTGCGCTCCCATCCAACTTGGCACGTACAACGACTTCCACCGGTGGTCCATCCGCTGGGCCGGTCGTGGCAACCGTCACGGTGACCGCAGCCACCTGGTTCGCCGCGATGATCTGCGGTTGCATCTCGGCCCCGAGGATGGCGACATTCGTTGGATGATCGACCCCGACATCGAAGATGGTGTGGGCTGGTTTCGGCAGTGGAATTTTCTCCTGGAGCTTCTTGAGATCATCGGTACGTGAAGCATCCCAGCAGGTGGCAGCGCGATCGGTGAACACGGCAACGAGTCGGGGCCAGGGTTCGCTTGCTTCCGTTTCCTGATCGACAATGGAAAGCAAACGGTATGCTTCGGCAATAGCCGAGGTGACGGGTTGATTTCCTCCGCTGGGTTTGTCGTATTTCTCCAGTTGCTTCCGTGCTTCGGCAATATCGGACCAGTGCCCATTCATTTCACCGGTATCGACAATTGCGACCTGCGACTTGCTCGGCAGTTCATCGAGCAGTTCAAAAGCCCGTTTGCGAGCTTCATCGAGCCGGGTCTTCTCGTTGACCACGTATCCCATGCTTGGGCTGGTATCGATCACGATGACTACAGCGACAGGTTGTTCGCCGCTGAGGTTGAGTCGTTCGCTGAGAACGGTGGGCTGATAGAGCGTGAGGCAGAAAAGGGCGATCAGGAGCATCCGCATGAGGAGCAAAAGGAAGTGGCGGAGACGGAGCTTCCGCTGGTTGGTCTTGAGCTTTTGTGTGAGGAACCGGAACGCCGGGAACGAGAGCCGCTTGGGCTCCTGTTTCATGATGAGGTGGAGGAGGATGGGAAGCCCAACGAGGGCAGCCCCGGCAATGAGAATAGGATTCATATTTGCATTGTAAACCGATCCGGCCACAAGTGTCAGGCAGTGTCTCTTTGGATTTTGACAGTATTAGAGTGAATGGTGTTTGGTTTCGTCCGCGCGGATGCAATCTGCGGTGGGAAGTGGCGAGATAATTCGAACGGCCACACGTTTCCTGTATGAAAGGCGATGTCGGCGATATGGCTTGTTTTATCGGAACGTCGGGATGACAATGCACGCGAGCCCATCGGGCGTTCCAGGGCAACCACGGCTTTAGTCTTGATCTCACCCTCCCGATTCGCCCTGCCCACCTTCGGGTTTCTCGTTGTAAACCAGTCGCACACGGGTCTTCCGATCGACCACCTTGCGAATGTGATCCAGCTCGTGTCGGGTACTTGAGACGGCCAGGCGCGCTTCGCGGACCAGCATCACCGCACCGAGTAACAGAGCCATTGCCCCCAGCAATCCAAACCCGACAGGCACCCAGGACATCATTCCTTTTGCCGATGCGGATAACCCGACCGTGACACTGGCGGAAACAAGCAGTCCGATTCCCACGTAAAAGGTGATGATGGCCGTCTGGAGTAGCCCAAGCCGCATGGAAAGCCATACTACCTGCTCCGCAACCTGCACCCGCTTTTCCACCACCTCATCGGTGGACAAATGCTCAGGCAATTCCTCGGCCACGGCAGCCAAAACCCGGATTCGATCCACCACCCGACCGAGTCGGTTCGATGTCGATAGCACCAGTGTTCCCGATGCGGAGATGAGTACCGCCGGCGTAATCATTTCCGCCAGGATTCCACCAGCAGTCAAGAAGTCAGGCATCGGATCCTCAACAGCCGGTGTCGGGAATTACAAGTTCATATCAAGGGGTGAGGTTCGCCAAGGACTCTACGACCACAATCGCATGAAATAATCTGCACTGTTGCCATACGATGAAGACACTGGCGACAATGGATGACTCCTGCCCCTACACCTACCCCCTACCTCAACCCACTCGATACCATGCGATTCCCTGTTCTCGCAATCTCGTTCCTTCTCACCCTGCCAACCACGGTCTGCGCGCAGAAGGACAACGCCATCAAATCCGCGGCGATGCACGCCGATACCAACTGGCCGACGGCCCTGAAGCTCTGGGAGTGGGCTGAACCCGGGTATCAGGAAAAACAATCGGCCGCGGCACTCGCTGCGATTGCTGAGAAGGCCGGATTCACGGTTAAAAAGGGCGTGGCAGGGATTCCCACGTCATTCACCGCAGAGTTCGGGAAAGGGAAACCGACGATTGGCATCCTGGGGGAGTTCGATGCACTCCCGGAATTGTCGCAAGAGGCCGTCCCCTTCCGCAAGCCGCGAGAGGGCAGCAATGGGTATGGACAAGCCTGCGGTCACCACCTGTTCGGTGTCGCATCGCTGTCGGCCGCACTTGCTATCGGAGAACAAATCAAGGCGGGAAAGATTAAAGGAACGGTACGATTCTATATGTGCCCGGCGGAAGAAGGTGGGTCAGCTAAGGTCTTCATGGCACGGGCCGGATTGTTCGATGACTGCGACACGGTTTTGCACTGGCATCCGGGCAGTCAGAACCTCGCGGGCGATGCCACCTGTCTCGCGCGGATCGCCGCGAAGTTTCGCTACTACGGCATTCCCTCCCACGCCTCCGGGGCACCCGAGAAGGGTCGATCCGCTCTTGAGGGTCTCATCCTCGCCATGCACGGCGTCGAATTGCTCCGCCAACACACCCCGGACGGCACCCGATTGCACCACACTATCACCAGCGGCGGCGGCGCTCCAAACGTCGTTCCGGAATTTGCCGAAGGGTTCTTCTACGTGCGCCATCCCAAGGCCGAGACCGTGAAACAACTCTACCCCCGGTTGTTGAAATGTGCCCAAGCCGGCGCACTGGCAACCGAAACGAAACTCGAAGTCGTCTACCTGGGTGGAACGATGGAGATACTCCCGAACAACACACTCGCCGAGGTGGCGAAGAAGAACCTCACCACGCTGAACGACCTGAAATACGATGCGGGTGAACTCGCGTTTGCGCTCCGAATTCAGGAGACGTTCCCCGAAAAGGTGCCGCTCGATGGCATCGCCAAGGTGTTCGATTCATCTGGAAAATCGAGTGGTGGTTCCACGGATGTCGGGGATGTGTCGTGGATCGTCCCCGTGACCGGATTCAGCACCGCGTGCTGGGTACCTGGCACCCCCGGCCACTCGTGGCAGGCTGTGGCGTGTGGTGGGACAACGATCGGCAAGAAGGGGATGAACCTGGCTGCCCGAACGCTCGCCGCGACCGCATGGGATCTCTTCACTGAGCCGCAGTTGATCAAGGACGCCAAGCTCGAACACGCCAAACGGCTGGATGGGCGGAAATACGAGGCGATGCTGGAGAAAGATCAGCCTCCACCTCTCGATTATCGCAATCCTCCGAAGCAAGCTGCGCGAGAATGAGGCGATCACCAATCTCTCTCGCCACGGAACGCATCACTCGCAGGGAAGGTGTCAGCGAGCTTCTGCTTCGTCCCCAACGAGAGCATAGAGGTGCTGAGGATGAGAAACCGCAATTCTCGTAAGTGGGATCGATCGAGGAGTGCATTACAGCCCACATTGCCGATCGGATTGTTCGAGAGGTCGAGTTTCACCACACTGTTGAGATGGGGGCTCTGTGCCAGAACACGCAGTCCCTCATCTCCAATCCCACAATCGCCCAATCGCAGAACCTGCAAACTGTTGAGATGTGGGCAGGCAGCCAATACCCGCATCCCATCATTTCCCAGCGTGCTGTTGCGGCTCAGATCGAGATCCCGGAGCCTGATCGCGCTGGGATCTGCTGGTCCAGAAAAGCGGTTGAGAATGACCTGGAGCCCTGCCGCCCTCAGTTCATTGTCGGAGAGATCCAGAACAGGCACCCGGAGAAAGCCTTGTGTCCGGCTCAACGTGTGTAATCGGGCCGTCCCGATCTCGTTGTGCGCGAGGCCGAGCCGTTGAAGTTGGGGGAATCGCTCCGACGCGGCTATCGCTTCCGCCCCGACTGGGCCAAGCCGATTGTTCTGTAGCTCCAATCTTCGGATCGCGCTGAAGTGCGGCGATGCCGCCAGCATCTGCGCACTGGTTTCACTCAGCTCATTATCGCCTAGGTCAAGATCTTCCAGTTTGGCAAGAATGGGACTCGTAACGAGGTGTTGTATACCATCGTCCCCAAATCGATTACGGCTCAGACGCAAGTTTTTCAGTCCAGCGAGGTGTTCGGATCGCGCCACTGCTCTGGCAAGGGGCTCCCCGGCATGCGAAGCATGGATTGTGAGTGCACTCAGACGGCTTAAAAGATCGATCTGGAGGACACCCGGAAGACTCCCGCCCGGCTCAAAGAGGTGGATATGCCGGAGTGGACCGGCAGCGAACAACTCGTCGGCATGCCGCAAGAAATTCCGGGCAGTGACATTTACTTCCTCAACGAATCCACGATGAAAGATCTCTCCCGTCGCGATACCTTCAAACGATGCCCTCCACTCGGCGTGGTGTGCATTGAGTAGTTTTTGTTCCTCCCTCATTAATTCTTTCTGCATGTCCTCGCGCTCAGGCCGACGAACGAGTTCGCCTTCACTGGTCCGTTCGTCCTTGAGCTGGGCAAGTGCGATTTGAATGCGGATGAATCTGCCCCGCGCCTCACTCCACTCGACAGCGAGTGAAGTGCCGGTACGATTTCGAGAATGAAGCTGCGCAGCGAATTGCTCTTCGAGCCAGTCCGCGAAGATCAATCTTGGCGCATCGTCATCAGGGTGTGCCCGAATTCGTTGAAGGAACGCCGCGACCTCAGTTTGCATTCTTAGCCCTCAACGAGTCATTCATCCGGTCCAAACTCCTGCACAAAAGAATTCCACGCACTTTTGAATGTAGAGTGTGGAATAAAGAGAAAGGAAACCCTTCGTTGTCCTTTTTTCTTCGGTTCCGAGTTCCGTATTCGAGCGAGTCATCCATAGTATGACGATAACGACTCCCACGACATGTTGGAACTACCGATCGTCGACCGAAGCTTTTCTGGCAATCCAGAAGCGTTAGCGACGGAATTCTTGACGAGTCGATCCGCACGCCTCAAATACAACAAACCTATGATCGAAGTCCGCGACCTTTCCAAGTGGTTCCCTGCTCCGGGTGGTCAGAAGACGGCCGTGGACGCCGTCCGGTTCACTGTCTACCCCGGGGAAGTGTTCGGTTTGCTTGGCCCAAACGGTGCCGGCAAAACCACCACCCTGCGCATGCTTTGCACCGTCCTCACACCATCTGCCGGGACAGCTTCCGTCGCCGGTTTCGATGTCGTCACTGAGGCGTCAGAGGTCCGTCGGCATGTCGGGTTTTTATCGGCAAATACTGGCGTTTATGACCGGATGACTGCCTGGGAGATGGTCCAGTATTACGGACGATTGAATGAGATTCCGCCCGATGTCCTCCAGCAGCGCCTCGATGACCTGTTCACGATTCTCAAGATGAATGACTTCCGGGATGTTCCTGGAGGGAAGATGAGTACTGGCATGAAGCAAAAGGTTTCGATTGCGCGGGCGCTCGTGAACGATCCTCCCGTTCTGATTTTCGATGAACCGACTGCCGGGCTCGATGTTCTCGTTCAGCGGGCTGTGTTGGACAACATCCGCCAATTGCGGGGGCAGGGCAAAACCATCATCTTCTCAACGCACATCATGCGCGAGGTCGAGAAACTCTGCGACCGCGTGGCCGTGATGTCTCGCGGAAAAATCATTGCCTGCGGCACCCTGAATGACCTGCGGGAAATGTACAAACAGGACGATCTGGAAGAATTGTTCTTCGCACTCGTATCGTAAATCACGATACCAACAGTTCCTCGCGATCCTTTCGCCAGTCGTCGGGAATGCCTTTCATCCCCACTGCAAGAGCCACAATTCCACCGACAATCGCGCAGTTGGTATCGATGTCCCCGCCCGCGCGGATGGTGGTGATGATCGCTGCGGTGTAATCATCGAGATGTCGGGCTGCTGCCCACAGGCAGAACGGAACCGTGTCCTGACACGAGATTCGCGATCCGTTTCCGAGTTGTTGCACGATCAAAACCATTGAAACATCAAACAGAATTGTCTTGGTGCTGGGGTCGAGAAGCTGCGAGCGAGGCGCAGATGGCAGCTCGAACGCGATCTTCGCGGCCCGTTCGATTCCCTTACGAACCTCACTCTGCGGTGTGTGTTTGAGAACGATATCGAACAGTCCGCGTTTGGTGTCTTCATCCGCCCGATCGTCGCGGTTTTTCCAGGCATATGCCCCGGCAATCGCCGCGGCGATTCCGCCCGCAATGCCTTCGGCGTGGGCGTGGGTGACTGCTGCTGAAAGCTGTGCTTGTTCGGCGATCACTGGGTAATCATCGTCCGCGAAGTAGCCCGCAAGCGGACCGATTCGCATGGCCGAGCCATTCCCGAATGATCCGCCCGGGAAGATTGTTTCAGACGCAATTCGCCAGTCGATACCACTCACCACCTGTGAGAGCAGACGCATCGCTCCCGGACCGTAGCCGCGCCAGGGCTGAGCTTCAAAACGTGCCGCGAACCGCCGGGCAAGTTCGTCCTGATCGATGCGACCATGCTGGTGGAGGATTTCGTAAATCCCCAGAGCCATCGCAGTGTCATCTGTGTACGGCCACGGCCCGGCAGCCGTGGCTTTCGGGTCTTCGAGAATTGCCTCAAAATGATGATCGCTGAAACACGTTTCGCCAAGTGCATCCCCCACGGAAAGCCCTTCGAGGGCAAGGGTTGCCCGAGCAATCCGAGAGGAGTGGTCGATGGGGAGTGTTGATGTACTCATGGTGGTACAATAACAGGCCACAGTGAAGAGTGGAAGATTCGGACCCGAGCCGAATGCTAGGCCTAGCCAAGAATCTGCCGATAGGCATCTTCGCTGAATCCGACCATCAAAACTTTGCCGATCCGCGCGGTGGGAGCCCGAAGGTTTCCCGTCGGCCCCATCAGACGAGCGAGAAGCGTCTCATCCGTGGGTCGGTCGTGCTTCAGATCGAATACCTCAATCTTCTTGCCCTTCGCAGCGATCAGTTTTTCGATGCCACTCAATAACGTGAGGGCATCGCGTTCATCGTACCGAACCTTGGCCGCATCCACGGTTTCCGTCACGGTTGTGTCGAGGTGCCCAAGGAACCCCTGGGCTTTCTTGCATGTCATTCAGGAACGCCGGTTGTAAAGCCAGTCAATGGTCGCCATGAGGGATTCTCCACTTTGGGAACTGGGTTTGGTCTTTCGTCCATAACCTTTGACTGTGGACTATCGACCAAGCAATTTGCAATAGCTCGGCCGCATCGCCTTCACGACAGCCAGGCAACCGATTACCATAGTAGAGGAACTACCGACCGCCGACCCGAGGATTAAGCCAATGAGCGAGCCCACGCCCGCCGATGCCGCCACCCCGCCGGTTTCCACGAGCCTGCCAGCGACCTCACCAACACCCAATACACTGGTTGCCACCCCCAGCCCTCGGTTCGCCTGGCCGTTGATTGCTGCGTTATTGTTGGGAGTTGGCTTGCCATTCGTGGTTCTCCTCATGAGTGGTGGCCTGAACAAGGTCACGAGTGCGGGCAAAAAGGACCTGACGAACGAGCAAGGGAATCCGCAGGCTTCCCAGCCCGATGCAACGATAAGAAATGGTTCTCCAAAACTAATAAAGGGGACGGCGGCGTGGCTCAATAATGGTAACCCACACGCGCAGGTCGCCCAGCCTGAGGAAAAGAAAAAGGTTCCGGCCCCGGAACTTGAGGGCGGGGTGGCATGGCTCAATTCCGGTGGCCCATTGTCGATCAAGAAGGATCTGAAGGGCAAAATCGTCCTGCTCGACTTCTGGACTCTCTGCTGCATCAACTGCATGCACATCATGCCCGATCTCGCCAAGCTCGAAAAAAAATATGCCAACGAGTTGGTAGTGATCGGCGTTCACTCTGCCAAGTTCGAGAACGAAAAGGAGACCAACAGTATTCGCAAGGCCATTCTGCGGTATCAGCTCGAACACCCGGTCGTCAATGATGCCGACCACAAAATCTGGGACACTTACGAAGTGACCGCATGGCCAACATTCGTGCTGATCGACCCGGAAGGAAACATCGTCGGTTACACCTCGTCGGAAGGGCAATACGAACTGCTCGACACGATCATCGGAAGGCTGGTGGAGGAACACAAAAAGAAAAAGACACTCAATGAGAAACCAATCCGGTTCGACCTGGCAAAATACCGCGAATCGGGGGATACACCGCTGTTCTTCCCCGGCAAGGTGCTGGCGGACGAGAAGGGGAAAAGGCTATTCATTGCCGATAGTACGCACCACCGGATTGTGATCACCGATCTCAATGGGAAATGGATCGCAACTGCCGGGACTGGAACCCCCGGCAAGGCCGATGGCGACTTCGACATGGCCGAGTTCCACGATCCGCAAGGCCTGGCCGTTCGCGACGACACGCTCTACGTTGCCGATCGGAAGAATCACACCATTCGAGAACTCGATCTGAAGGCAAAAACCGTTCGGACGATTGCCGGTACCGGCGAACAGGAAGGGGATGCCAGCAACCGCCGGCTCAACAAGCCCGTGCCAGCCCGCACCATCGGGTTAAACAGTCCGTGGGATCTGCTATTGGAAGGCGATCAGTTATTCATTGCGATGGCTGGGCACCACCAGATCTGGACGTATGACCTGAAAAAGAAAGACATCGGGCCATACGCCGGGAGTGGGCAGGAAAACATTCGAGAGGGGCCACTGGCATTCGCGTGGTTTGCCCAGCCAAGCGGACTGGCCTCGGACGGCAAGAATCTGTACGTTGCAGACTCCGAAGTCAGCGCGTTGCGGAAAGTGCCGCTTGGGGGACAGGGGCGAGTCGAGACGTTGCTCGGTCGTGGGTTATTCGTGTTCGGGGATGTAGATGGGCCAGGGCTCGTCGATGACCCCACGAAAATCGACACGGAGGCACGCATCCAGCATGCTCTTGGTGTGACATACCACGATGGCAAGTTGTATGTGGCTGACACTTATAACAGCAAAATCAAGGTTTTCGATCTCAAGGAACAGAAGATCACCACGCTCGCCGGTGGGAATCCCTTGGGCTGGTTCTCGCCCACGACATTCAGCGAACCGGGCGGCATCAGCTACGCGGGTGGAAAGCTCTATGTTGCCGACACGAACGCCCATCGGATTCGCGTGGTCGATCTGGCCACCCGAACGGTAAAGACCCTGGCACTCACCGGTGTAACTCCACCACCTGCTCCCAAAGAGGCGGCTCCGCCCAAGAAGTAACACTGTCCGTGAATTTGTCGTCTTGAAAAAACGTCCAACCTAACGACGAGGATGAACGAAACGAGATGCAGAGGTTTTTCTGCTCGATTCATCGTCCTCGTCAGTCCTGGGAGTATCGAGGTATGATCCGTCTGGCAATCCTCATCGCGGCGTGCGGAACCGCCGTCGCCATTGCCGCTCCGACTGCCCCGACAGAACGGCAGAAATGGTACGAGAAGGCCGTGAAAAAAGTCGAAGGCACGTTCACACCAGCCGAAGCCAAACCCGGCCAGACGGTGACATTCACACTCACAGTCGAATTAAACGAGGGGTATCACACCTACCCAACCGTGCAAACCGACAAGGGTGCTGCCGGAATGGTGAATGAAATCAAGTTCCCAAATCCCGACAAAGTGATATTCGTGGGCACAACGCAAGACCCAAAAGACGTGAAGACGAAGCCCGAGCCACTACTCAACATTGCGGAACTGCGGTATTGCACGGGTACAGCCGTTTACACGCGCAAGGCGGTGGTATCGCCGAAGGCCACGGTTGGAACCGCAACGATGAAACTGACCTCGTTCAATCTCAGCGTATGCGACGAGGACAACTGCTTCCCCCCGAAGAAGGTGCCAGTCGAGGCGACTCTGAAGGTTCTGGATGGTCCCGCGGTGCCGGTTGAGAAGGAATACGCCGATGAGGTGAAGAAGGCTCTTGGCGAGAAGTGATGTAAGAGTGGCTCGAAATACCCCGTATCCCGTAGTGAGCAGGGCAGACCGACACGTCGCCCTTAATTATTAAGCCCACGGGTCGCATCCGTGGGCTTTACCCACTTCTGGTGGTGCCCCATGCTTCGACGCATCGCCTACCTTGCCGCAATCGCCTTGTTTCTCGCTTCGGTTCCAGGAACTGCACAGGGCGATGATTTACTCAACACCAAACCCAAGCGAATTCCATCCGCATTTTCTGAAGTCGCTGATATCACCGCAGATGTCGTCCCTGCCACGGCCAAACGCGGCGAAACGGTCACGTTCAGAATCACGGTTATTCCAAAAGCTGGAGCATGGACATATCCGACCAAGCCTGCCGATCCTGAGCAAGCATCGAAGAATAAACTTGCCCTCCCTGAGAAATTTGATGCTGTGATTTTTATTACCTCGGTTAAAGATCCACCCAAACCACCACCACATCAAAAACCCCGGGACGAGGACAAGCCTGATGGGCCGCAGGATCAATATTATCCCGAGAAAGTAACATGGGAATTTACGGCTGTTGTCTCGCCGATCGCTAAACCTGGCAAGACGATAGTGGGGCTTGATGCTGTCCTCTCACGTATCCAGGTCTGCACCAATGACACCTGCCTGTTCGCCAAGACTATCCCCACCGCCACATTGGAGGTTCTTGATGGCGAGGTGCCGATTAACCCGGCATACAAGGCGACCATCGAGAAACTGCTGAATGTGGCACCGCGCGGCCCCACTCCTCCTGCTCCCGCGGTGGCGGGTCCCGCTGTTGCAGAGAAGCCCAAGCACACGGCGGCAACGAAAACTGCGAAACAGATTGAAGAATACACAGCGGGGCTGGATGCTGTCCGTCAGCAACTCGACACCACAGGTGCAGCACCGCCGGTCCAGGGACTCGGGGGGTTCGTCCTCACGGCTGTGATTTGGGGTCTGATCTCTCTCGTCACACCGTGTGTTTTCCCCATGATCCCGATCACTGTCAGCATCTTTCTGAAACATGCGCAAGGTTCGTTTCGGGAGAGGATGAAACTGGCAGGGGTGTACTGCCTCACCATCATTGTTGTCCTGGGGCTCTCGGCATTCGTCTTACTTAAATTTATGGCCTGGCTTTCGACCAATCCGATCACCAACATCCTACTAGGAGCGCTGTTTGTCTTCCTCGCCCTGAGTCTGTTTGGGATGTACGAGTTGACACTGCCGAATTTCATCTCTCGACGGCTCCAGGCGAAGCAAGCCAAGGGTGGAATGATAGGCACAATCTTTGGAGCGCTGGCATTTACGGTAATCAGCTTCACTTGCGTCGCTCCATTCCTTGGCGGGTTTGCGGGGATCTCGGCGGCCGACTCTGCTTCTGGAAGCCTGATTGCGATCCCGACCACGAAGGAGATTTTTGGTGGCCTCGCATTCGCCACAGCTTTCGCTGCTCCGTTCTTTGTCCTCGCGTTGATCCCAGGCCTTCTTAAAACACTTCCTAAGTCTGGAGGGTGGCTGGACAGTGTGAAGGTGGTAATGGGGTTCTTGGAACTGGCCGCGGCCTTAAAGTTCTTCCGAACAGCCGAACTGCGATCGCCTTTTGGTATGTCCTACTTTACCTACGACCTTGTACTTGCTGGATGGGTGGCTATCAGCTTCGCTTGTGGGCTGTATCTTCTGAACGCCTATCGGTTGCCGCACGATGAGGAGAAGCCCAACATCGGGGTGATGCGGCTGCTAGTTGCATTGTTATTCCTCGGTCTTGGATTTTACCTGCTTCCCGGTGCCTTCAAGAGTGCAGATGGCGCGGTTCAACGGCCCAAGGGCGCTGTATTCGCATGGGTGGATGCGTTCCTACTGCCTGAGCCAAAAGCCCCAGCGAAATCAAACACGAAAGAAGCCGACAAGGAGCTCACCTGGAGTACCGACCTGAAAGATACACTCGATCAAATCCACGATCGAGCTGCCAAGGGCGAGAAACCAAAACCCATCTTCGTTGATTTCACGGGCAAGACGTGTTCCAACTGTCGACTCAACGAACAAAATGTACTTCCACTCCCCGAGGTGCAGGACTTGCTTCGAGAGTACGAGCGGGTGCAACTCTATACGGACGAGGTGCCGGCCGAGTTATATGCTGGCGATCCCGGTTACCGCGCTCGTGTTCTTGAGGCCCGTGCGAACGACGACTTCAAGTCAGACAAGAGAGTGTTTGGTACACAACAACTTCCGCTCTACGTAATTTTACTGCCACAGTCATCCGGTAAGGTGAAGGCAATTGTGTATCCAGAAGGAGCGATCAACAAGCCAGGAGAGTTTATCACTTTCTTAAAGAATGGGCTCGAACAGGAAAAATAGCGATTGTTTTCAACGACTACGATCCTTGCGTGTCAGCCACGGACAGGGTAAAACCATTCTCGTTGGTTGTGTGGGGTGAGTTTTAGCTCGTTGCTCTGCAACAGGGTGATGTTGCGTCACCCGAGCAAATGCCAGTCCATACATCGTGAGGAAGGCTGTTCCAGCACCGCTATCGGATCGGGTGACCCCGTCACCGCCGCGGTCTGGAACAACCCCGCCGATCGTGGTTCCGCGGCGGTGACGGGGTCACCCGATCCGGCCGTGCCGTGAGCCTTCCACACAACAGGTCGGGAAGTAAACCACCCACACAACCAACACTTTCATCACCTCTCTGAAACACACATTCCACTCACGGACGAGCCCTCTCCAAAGCAGCCATGCCTCTCACTGCATCGAACGCCGCGTTCCATCCGGACGATACCATCGTTGCACTCTCATCGGCTCAAGGTCCGGGGAAGCGGGCCATCGTCCGAATTAGCGGACCCAACACAACTGCGGCGATCAATGCCGTCTTCACTGCCAGCGATCCTCGCGAATCCTCTGCTCGCGAGCGTCGGCTTGTTACTGGCGCTGTGCGACTCAAAGATGTGTTTTCGCCAGTGCCAGCAAGTCTCTATTTCTTCCCAGGACCGAAGACCTACACCGGGCAGGATCTTGCCGAACTCCACACTCTTGGATCGCCGCCACTCGTGGAACGACTTGTAAGCGATCTTCTCAATGCCGGTACACGACCAGCCCGGCCCGGTGAGTTCACGTTGCGAGCCTTCCTTGCCGGGAAGAAGGATTTACCCCAGGCCGAGGCGGTCAACGCAGTCATCGAAGCGGGAACCGACACCGACCTCCGACTCGCCCTCACCCAGCTTGCCGGTGGAGTGACGCAGCCGCTTCACACGCTCCGCGAAGACCTGCTCAACCTGCTCGCGGATGTGGAAGCAGCACTCGATTTCGCGGATGAAGACATTGAGTTTGTGGGCAAGTCGGAAACACTCGCGCGGCTGACTGCGGCTCTTGGTCAACTAACCGATCTGCAACGCCAGCTCGATGAACGAACGGTGTCTGGCCGATCGGTTCGGGTCGCTCTCGTTGGCCTGCCAAACGTGGGGAAAAGCAGCCTGTTCAATGCCCTGGGCAGCAGTGACGCAATCGTGAGTCCAATCCCGGGTACAACACGCGATTACCTCACGAAACAGATCAACCTCGATGGAATGACCATGGAACTGATCGATACGGCCGGATGGCAAACCGCCGAGGACACCATTGAGGAACAGGCTCAACAACTGGGCCGGGAGCAAACGGGCCGGGCCGATGTGATTGTCTGGTGCGTGGAAGTTGGGTCCGAGTTCACTGCGACGGCTGAGACCACGCTTGCGGAAACGGGGGCGAAGGTCCTTCGGGTGTTGACGAAATATGATCTTTGGCCGAAGGAGACTGGAAACAGGAGACAGGAAAACGCGCGCGAAGATGCCAATCCCACACAAGCCCGAAGCGCCAGCGAGGGGTGCGTTGTCCCTCGCTGGCGCTTCGGGCTTGTAAAAGGGGTGGAAAACATCAAACAGGGGTGGCGAGGTGACAGCATGTCGGATGCGGACATGCTGATCTCTAAATCTCCTCTCCCAATTTCTGTTTCCGTGATGTCCCCCGGAGGCATTGACGAGTTGCGTTCTGCTCTGGCGGAGACTGTTTCATCGCTCACACGATCTCCCCTTGCCCCGAGTCAGAGCCGATGCCGACACCACGTTGCGGCGTGTCTCGCAGAATTGAGCCTGGCGCGGGATCATGTCGCGATAAATGATCCGCCAGAACTCACCGCAGTCTCCTTGCGGATCGCTCTCGACCAACTTGGAGAGATGACGGGGGCTGTATATACAAACGACCTACTCGACCGCATCTTCTCACGGTTCTGTATTGGGAAGTGAATCAGGTGCGCTCTTGTTGTTTCAGAGCATTTCAAGCTCCGGCAAGTTGAGCATTGGTAGCAGATCGGTCAGTCATCACAAATCACGAGTTTGTTTATGATTGAAGTGATTATTATAGGAGGATTGGGCGTATGCCAAGGCTTGTGACACATGACAATTTCTGCCAGCGACTGGTGTTTGAATCTGCGATTGGGATGGAAAACGCCTTGCAAAGTGCCAAGAACACATCCTCGCAATCTTGTGAGATTACTGACACCGCTGACACCTCTGTCAGAAACTTCTGGCTCCTTCAACTCAACGCGTCTGAACCCGATGACAGTCTGCCCGCGCGTGGGCAGAGCCGATCATTAAGTGAGCAAGTCAACCAAATATCAACCCAAGTCTCATCACAAAACACGCTGAGTATAAACAGAGGGTGGATGCTTTTTAGCCCTGTCTCGGGTCGTTGTATAGTTTGCCGACGCGAAGATTGTCGCACTCTCAAAAACCCAAGTCTTCCCCTTCGTGGATAGCGAGTCCGATTTGCTCAACGCCGCCACGGCGTCCGTTGTACCACAAAAGCCACTTCTTACCGTCGTAGATCCCATAGGGTTTGTAGACCGCATCGTGATCCCATTTATTCACACCGGGACGGATGATGGGGTTTGCCGGATGCCGTTTCCAGTCGGCGATGCCATCCTTGGATCGTGCGATGCCGATCTGAGCATGGCTCTGATCCCGGAAACCGATGTAAAACATGAGAAACCCATCGTGCTGAGGTACGACCTGGCAGGCCGTCACTCGGTCCTTTTCCCAGGCAAGACCCGGATCGGGTTTGAAGATGGGATTGTCCTGATGCTTGTTCCATTTCAGGCCATCCTCGCTGGTGGCATAACCGATGGCATTTGGCTCGTGTTGTTCACCGCCTGAATACCACATGCGGTATAGCCTTGCCTTGTCGTCATAAATGACGTGCGGGCACATCACCGCAACTTTCTCCCATAGCTTTTCCGCCGAGAGAACCGGCTTGTTGCTCTCTCGTTGCCACGACTTGCCGTCTTTGCTCGTGGCATATCCTATCCACGATTTGCCGCGTGCCTGACCTGTATACCACATCCGATAAACGTCGCCGTTCTTGATGACAACCGGACGGTTGAGATCGTTCTCCCAATCGGTCTTTTCGTTGGGGCCAAGGACGATCGCTGGCTTGGTCCATTCGATGCCATCCTTGCTTTCCACCAGGGCAATGCTTTTCTTTGGCCGCCACGAAAACCACATGCGGTAGGTATCTCCCTCCTTCAGAACGGAGATGTCGAAGCACGTTCCGAGATCGCCGCCAAGTACCGGATTCATCTGGTACTTGACCCATCCAGCGGTCGTCTCGGTGGACGGTTTGTCATCTGCTCCGACGTTTGTGATGACGCATAGGAAGATTCCGCAAATCGGGATCGAGTAAAACCCGATGAGGTAATGCCGATGAAAGGTTGTCATCCGATGGCTCCTGTTTTCAAATGCCACGAGTGCGAGATGATTTTGTTGCGTCTATCACGATTGCGTGTGGGCTATAATGCTTTGAATTGTTTTATTGGCAAATGCGACATTTCCCGCTGGAAGCCTGTTGCATCAAGTGAGAAGAATCCAATTTCGACTATCAACTCAGCTTCAAATCAATCTCTTCCCCGCCCACTTTTCCATTTCTCGGTTTTTTTTGCGCCCGCTCGCGTCCTGCAAGTGCGATGAGTTTTTATCGGCCTTGATTGCTGCCCGTTGCCTGCTTCAAAGTTTAAGTGTTTCCGGTTGAGGGCATCTTTTGTCTCCAGCCGGAAACCGAGAACTGGGAACTGCTGAACCCCCTCTATTTGCACTAACCTGAGACTTTCACCCGGGGAATATTATGGCTTTTTCCTGGTTGCGCGTGTTCGCGCAACGGCTTTCGTGCCCTGTTCTTCATTCCTATCGTAGCCAATACCAGCAGAAGCAACGGCATCCCTCGCCACGAGTGGAAGCACTTGAAACCCGCGATGTGCCAACGGCAGTCTTCACTCCAGATTATGTCGTTCTTTCAGGCACAGGCAGTGCCAGCCCACTCGGAACGACTGGCCCTACAGGCTATACACCTTCCGAAATCCGTCAGGCTTACGGCTTCAATCAGATTTCGTTTAACGGCACATCCGGCACGGGGGCTGGAACAACAATAGCCATCGTCGATGCCTACAGCGATCCGACGATCGCCTCGGACCTCCATGCCTTCGACCAGGAATTCGGTCTTGCCGATCCAACCCTTACCGTTGTGAATCAGACTGGTGGCACCACACTGCCGACCGCCAGCACCGACTGGGCGGGAGAAATCTCTCTGGATGTCGAGTGGGCTCATGCCATTGCTCCGGGGGCAAAAATCCTTCTCGTCGAGGCAACAAACAGTTCGGAAAGCAACCTGTTTGCGGCCGTCAAATATGCTGCGGCTCAAAAAGGTGTTGTGGCCGTCTCCATGAGTTGGGGCGGCAGCGAGTTCTCCGGCGAGACCTCTGACGACAGCGTTTTTGTACCGCCAGCTTCAAACCCAGACGTTGTCTTCATCAACTCATCAGGTGATTCGGGCGCGCCTGCTTCGTATCCTTCAACATCACCGAACGTCCTATCGGTGGGTGGCACCACGCTGAATCTGACATCCTCGGGTAGCTACTCCAGCGAGACTGCCTGGTCGGGCAGCGGAGGTGGGATCAGTGCTTACGAGAGCCAGCCTTCGTATCAGAAAGGTGTTGTCACTCAAAGCACCACGAAGCGAACGGACCCCGACGTTTCATACGATGCAAACCCGGATACAGGCTTCGCGGTTTATCAGACCTACGGAAACAGTTCTAGTACGCCCTGGTTGCAGTATGGTGGAACTAGCGATGCAGCGCCGCAGTGGGCAGCCCTGATCGCCATTGCCGATCAGGGTCGTACTCTCGATGGGGAAGCAGCGTTGTCCAGCACGACGTTGCTGAAGGATATTTACTCGTTGCCGAGTTCGGATTTCCACGATATCACCAGCGGAACGAGTACGGGTTCGCCGCGGGAATCGGCCACCACCGGCTACGATCTCGCGACCGGCCGTGGTACTCCTATTGCCAACCTCGTGGTTGCAGGTTTGGTGGGGACCACCACAAACGCGGTCACTCACTTCTCCATCAGCGTCCCACCAACCGCAACTGCTGGGAGCAGCTTTAGCATTACTGTCGAAGCTTTGAACGCCAGCAACCAAATCGTCACGGGCTATACCGGAACCGTGAGTTTTACAAGCAGCGATGGGTCGGCGGTTCTCCCGGCCAGCTACACATTTACCACGAGCGATGACGGTAAGCACACCTTCACCGTTACACTCAAGACGGCGGGAACGGAGACGATCGCCGCAACCGATACCATCAGCAGTTCGATTACCGGAACCGCTTCGGTGAGTGTCTCCGCTCCCTATTTCACCGTTACAGGCATTCCATCATCGATCACCGCAGGGACTTCAGAGAGCTTCTCCGTCACGGCCTATAACGCGAACGGAACGAAAAACACCTCATACGATGGCGCGGTCGTCCTAACCAGTAGCGACGCGCATGCGGTATTCTCCTCGAACGTAACCATTACCAACGGTGTGGGAACCTTCACGGTCACCTTTGAGACAGCGGGTACGCAGAGCGTCACGACTGCGGCCAGTTCTATCACTGGCACCGAGTCCGGGATTACGGTCCTACCGGGCGCGGTCGCGAAGCTGGTCTTCCTCCAAGAGCCTTCAAACGCAACTATCGGGGCAACAATTAGCCCCACTGTCACGGTGGAAGAACTGGATCAGTACGGAAACGTGGTCACAACCGATAGCAGTACCAAGATCACGTTGAGTCTCGGATCGAACCCGGGTGGTGCGACACTGAGTGGAACGGTAGCGGCGACGGTTTCCAAGGGCGTTGCCACGTTCAGCAATCTCTCGGTGAGTGCGGCGGGAACGAGCTATACCTTGGTCGCGCGCGAGGGAAGTCTCAGCGTGTCTTCCTCATCGTTCAGCGTGACGAGCAGTTCCGCGACAGTGATTGAGAACTTCCAGAACGGGCTGAACAATTACTACTACATGGGGAGCAGCTATCCGTTCGTATTCACATCAACTGCGGCCGCGCACCCGGGAACTGCAACTGAGGGTCTGGTCGATGAGGGCGATGGGAACTGGTATTTCCGACAGGATTCTGGAGCAGTCATCAATCCTGGCGATACTGTTTCGGTGTGGGTAAACTTGGCTGGCTCTGCGAATGGACGGGCATACTTTGGTTTTGGAACAACGGGCAGTGGACTCAATTCCGTGGTTCTCGCCCCGAATACCAACCAATTTATCATTCAGAACAACGCAGGGTTCGAGTCATTCACGAACCTGGCAGCCGCTACACAGACCTACGCAGCGAATACGTGGTATCTCGTGCAGGTGCAGTGGGGCACTTCCGGAACCGTCGTTGCCAAACTTTTCGCGAGCAACGGCACAACGCTCCTCAACACCGTGACGGCTGCAACAGGGGACATCACAGCGGGGACGTTTGCGTTCCGCGCTACTGGGTCCAATAAGTATTTCTCAACGGTCACGGACACACGCGGTGTCCATAACTTCGCGACCCTCGCGGCATCGAGCAGTTCAAGCACGACCACTTCGAGCGGAACAGCCTCCAGTACAGGCAGCACTTCATCGGCGCAGGAGGGAAGTGGCCATCTTTCGACGTCATTTTGGATGGGTCTCTCACTTCCCGCAACAACGAAGAGTGAGAGTGCATCGAGCGCTGAAAATCCGTGGTTTAGGGCAATCGAGCAAGATCTATTCGCCACAGAGGGGTGGTTTGTGCGAATTGGTTGATTCTTGGTTGGGAGTTGTTGGTTGGGAGTTGCTGGTTGGGAGTTGTTGATTGTGGATAGTTCTGGCCAAGTGCCAAACGCCAATTTCCTCGCCGCACAAGCTCCAATCTCCAACCAACAATCAACAATTCAAAACTGTCGCAGGAATCGCAGATCGTTCTGCCAGAAAAGGCGGATATCATCGATGGCATGCTTGAGCATCAGCATCCGCTGCGGACCCATCCCGAATGCGAACCCGGTAACCTTTGCCGGGTCGTATCCGCCCGCTTTGAGTACGTTCGGGTGAACCATCCCCGCACCCAGGATTTCCAGCCAGCCCGTACCCTTCGTCAAGCGATCGCGATTCGGATCATCCTTCGGCCAATCGATGTCCACCTCAATTGACGGCTCGGTGAACGGGAAGTAGCTGGACCTTATCCGCACCTGCCGCCCGGGTCCGAACATTCGTCGAGCGAACGCCGCGATCGTTCCTTTGAGGTCGGCCATCGTGACCCCTTCCCCGATCACCAGCCCTTCCACCTGATAGAACTGAATTTCGCTCCGCGTGCTGATCGCCTCGTTCCGATAACACATCCCTGGCAGAATCACCCGGATCGGCTTTCCCGCCGCTTCACGCATCACATGAATCTGCCCTGGGCTGGTATGAGTCCGCAAAACCACCCCGGGCGTTGTCGTGAAGAACGTGTCCCACATATCCCGAGCCGGATGGTGAGCGGGCATGTTCAGCAACTCGAAGTTCAGTTCATCGGTTTCGACTTCCCGTGTGCGATACACCTGGAACCCAAGATCGGCGAAGATGCTATTAATCTGGCGAAGGATTTGCGTGGCTGGGTGCAACCGACCGCGTGGCCTTGTGCGGCCAGGAAGCGTCACATCGAGTGGATTAGCGGTCAGTCTGGCGAGAAGAGTCCTCTCCTTGTCTTCCTTGATTGCCTTGTCGTACTCGTCCGAGAGCGTTTTTTTTACGCGGTTTGCTTCCTCGCCAAACGTTTTCTTCTGATCTTTCGAGAGGGTGTTGAGCTTGCCGAACGCAAGTTTCCAGAGACCTTTTTCGCTCAGGAATTTGGTGTACCACGCCCGTAATGCGGCCTCATCGCTACAGGCTCGCAGTTCTTCGAGCCCCTGAGTCTCGAGAGCTTTGAGTTCATCGGTTGCCATGTGCATTTTCCTCGATCATCGGTCTGTCTGCATCACGTGCTGTGAAGATAGTGGTTCGCCCGGGATAAGGACACCGCTAAGATGAAGAGGTGATCAGGGCGGAACTCAGAAACTGGCCGCACAAAAAAAGAACCCTGGTCATCCAACCCCAAACGCAACCACATGGTCTACCTTTCAAGCATTTACACTAAGAGCGGCGACCGTGGGGATACCGCTCTGGGCGATGGTTCCCGAGTGCCCAAGGATGCTCCTCGGGTTGAGGCTTACGGCCAGGTGGATGAGCTGAATGCTGTCCTGGGTTTGGTGGTCGCTTCCAGCCCAGACTGCCCTGAGCTTGCGTTTCTCCGAACGATCCAAAACGACCTGTTTGATGTTGGGGCGGATCTGTGTGTGCCGGCAACTGAAGGCGAACAGCCGGGAAAGGCTCTGAGAGTAACGGCGGTTCAAAGCGAGCGTTTGGAGAAAGCGATCGATGGTTGGAACGAAGGGTTGCAACCGCTCCGCAGCTTCGTGTTACCGGGAGGGACACCCTTTGCCGCGTGGTTGCACCTCGCGCGAACTGTGTGCCGACGGGCCGAGCGGGCGATTGTCACGCTGATGCGAACAGAACCGATCAACGCAAATGTGTTGATCTACCTGAACCGTCTCTCTGACTTGCTGTTCGTTCTCAGCCGTGTGG
>Ga0206850_10127_pt1 | contig 25290 bp, 19 predicted proteins | sample Alteio_BWOrgCont_16_FD_152885 | JGI IMG/M metagenome (GOLD analysis project Ga0206850, IMG submission 152885) | Enriched cells from forest soil in Barre Woods Harvard Forest LTER site, Petersham, Massachusetts, United States -... | ecosystem: Environmental > Terrestrial > Soil > Temperate forest >...
GCAGAGGCCTGGGGGGTTATTTTTTTAGCCAGCATGCGCTTGTGTGTCCGGGGTTAATATTAAAAATGGGGGGCGTTTCATTTTTACAAATTTCTAAGGATTCGGTGCATCTGGGGCAAAAAGAGCAGCCGGCAAATTGTTTGCTGAGATCGGGGGGAGTGCCATCAATAGGAAGGAGAGGTTCAGATCGGGGCATATCTAGTCGTGGCTTAGAGCGGAGTAAGCGCTGTGTGTAGGGGTGGCTAGGGGTTTCGAAAAGATCGTCGACATTCGCTGACTCGATGATTTTTCCTGCGTACATGACGAGTACTTTATCAGCAAAGCCGGCAACAACGCTTAGATCATGAGTGATGATTAAAATGCTCATACCCAGTTTTTTCTGGAGGTCTTTTAGTAGATCCAGAATTTGGGCTTGCAGGGTCACATCTAAAGCGGTTGTGGGTTCGTCCGCAATAAGGAGTTTGGGACTAGCGGCGAGCGCTATGGCGATGAGCGCCCTTTGCCTCATCCCTCCACTTAAGGTATGGGGATAGTGATAAATTCTGTCCTTGGGAATGCCGACAAGCTCTAGGAGTTCTTCGGTGCGTTTAACCGCATCTTTCTTGGATTTTTCAGGAAAGTGGCGCAGATAGCTCTCTGTTATCTGAAAGCCGATAGTGAGGACAGGATTGAGTGATGTCATGGGGTCTTGGAAGATCATCCCTATTTCTTTGCCTCTGATTTTTCGGAGCTCTTTTTCTGAAAAGGTTAAAATGTTTTGCCCGTTGTAGATCACTTCTCCTGAAAATTCTGCGGTTTTTTTAGGGAAGAGTTTTACGAGAGATTTTGCAAGGGCGCTTTTGCCACATCCCGACTCTCCTACTATGGCAACGGTTTCCCCGTTCTGAATTTCGAGGTCTACGCCTCTTACAGCATGAACATTTTTAAAACGGACATTTAAGTTTTTCACTTTTATCATATACGGAGCCTCGGATCGAGGGCATCTCGCAAGGCATCGCCGAGTAAATTAAAAGAGAGCATGGTGACGCTGATAAATGCCGCGGGGAAAAACAAGCGCCAAGGATAATAGCGCAGCGCAGGAAGTCCATCGTTTGCCATTGTCCCCCAGCTGGCAATGGGAGCTTGTACCCCTAGGCCTAAAAAACTCAAGAATGCTTCTGCGAAAATGGCTGTGGGGATGCTTAAGGTGAGGGTAACGATGATAGAGGGGGTGGTGTTGGGGATTAAATGCTTCGATAAAATCCAGGAGGAATTAGCGCCAAGAGCCCTTGCCGCGGTGACATAATCAAATTCTTTCAATTGGAGCACTTGACCGCGCACTATTCGGGCCATCCCAATCCAGCCTGTGATACTCAGGGCTATAATAATTGAGAGGAGGCCCGGGCCTACCACGACCATCAAAAGGATCACGACTAGAAGATAGGGGATCGTGCTGAGGATATCGGCAACGCGCATCATGAGCTCGTCGATTTTGCCCCCAAAGAATCCACAGATAGCGCCATAGATGACCCCGATGAGGAGATCGAGTACAGAAGCAGATATTCCAACTAGAAGGGAAATGCGCGCCCCCCACCAGATCCGGGTGAAAATATCCCGCCCAAGCTCATCTGTCCCAAACCAATACTGCAGGGAGGGTGTCTGATTTTTTAAAGGGAGCTGCGTTTCATAATAGGTATGAGAAGAGAGGAGGGGTCCGAAGATAGCCATGATCATGAGGAGAGACAAAAAATAGAGTCCAAACATCCCGGTTTTATTAACTTTAAGTCTCTGCCACGCGTTCATTAAGTTTTATCCTTGGGTCAATTAAACAGTATAAAATATCTACGACAAGTACGCAAACCATTAAACAGGCGCTGTAAAAAAGAGTGGTCCCCATGATGACTGTATAATCTCTATTAACAACGCTCATGACAAACCACCCTCCTAAACCGGGGATTCCGAAAATTTTTTCCACAACAAAACTTCCTGTGAGAACGGCAGCTGCGAGAGGGCCCAAAAAAGAGATGACGGGTAGGAGGGCATTGCGAAGTACATGGACAACTGCAATACGAAAAGGAGCTAGTCCCTTAGATCTGGCAGTGAGGATATAATCTTGCTGCAGAATCTCTACCATATTCGATCGTGTTAGCCTAGCGATAAACGCAGCGGGGAGGAGGGATAGGGAAACGGCAGGGAGAATAGAGTGGGTAAAAGAGCCCCATCGCGCAACGGGGAGGAGTTCAAGTTTCATGGAGAAAACATATTGCAGCGCAGTGGCTACAATAAAGCTCGGCAGTGAAACGCCAAGCACTGCAAAGAACATGACAAATTGATCTTGCCAGCGCAAGTGATTAAAAGCTGCGAGGGTGCCAAGAGAGATCCCGAGGCCTATTGCCAAAAAGATCGCTTCCGCTCCAAGCTCCAAAGAGATAGGAAACCCTTGCATGATGATTTCGCTTACCGTTCTCCCTTCGTATTTAAATGAGGGGCCAAGATCAAAAGTCACAATCCCTTTAAGATAGCTCAGGTATTGCACCCAAAGAGGTCTATCAAGGCCGTAGTGCTTCTTTAATGCAGCCATGATCTCTTCAGGGATCGCTTTATCTTGCGTGAAGGGGTCGCCCGGAATAGCGTGCATGAGAAAGAAGGTGAGAGTTGCTACTAAAAACAGGGAAAGGAGGAGGATCCAAAACTTTTTAATGATGTATGTAAGCATATTTCAAATCTATTTGTCCTGTGTTTGTGAAAACAACCCCCTTGACATAAGGCTTTTCTAAGTAACTGCTCGTATAAAAGTAGATGGGCGCAAGGGGCATATCTTCCAAAAGTACAGTTTCAGCTTGATGGAGGAGTTCTTCCCTTGTTTTTGCGTCAGTGGCTTGTCTTGCCATTTCTATAAATTTGTCGTAATCTGCATTTTTCCAGCCAGTTCGGTCAGTATTTGCTTCATCTAGAAAAGTCACGGGGTCGTTGTAGGCTGCAAGTCCACCCAAGCGGGCAACTTGATACTGGTGTTTGTTAATTTCGCTCAAAAAGACTTTCCATTCTTTGTTTTCTAGTTGCACATCCACCCCAAAAGCTTCCTTCCATTGTTGTTGGATCGCCTGGGCAATTTTATGATGCCCTTCAGAGGTATTATAGCTCAACGTGATTGTGGGAAGCTTACCACCTAGTTCTTTTAAACCTAAGGCGAAAAACTTTTTTGCATCGGCAATATCATGATCTGAGAAGGCGGGTTTTGACTTTTCTTTCCAAAGATTTGGAGGGATATAGCTAAGTGCCATCATTTGCTTCCCTTGTAAAATGTTGTCAATGATTGTTTGTCTGTTGATGGCGAGGGTAAAGGCTTTGCGCATGTTGACATTGTTAAAAGGGGGCTTTTCTGTATTAAAAATGTAATAATAGACTCCTGCAAGAGGAATTGTTTGCATAGTGTGTGTTTTTAAGATGGTCTGTAACGAGTCTAGAGGTATTGTCGAAAAAGGTTGCCCAGCCCAGTCGAGCTCGCCACTCTCGTACATAGAAAGTTCGGTCGTTTCATCTTGTATGATAGGGAAAAAAAGTTTTTGAAGCTTAACCTTATCCTTGTCCCAATAGGTCTCACTTTTGATCATAATCATTTCATCATAGTGTTTCCAAGAAACCATTTTAAAAGGACCATTCCCTACATCGTTTTTATAGGGAAAAAAATACGAGGTGGCTACAAGCTGGGTAAAATAGGTCGTGGGGTGTTCTAGGTTAACTTCAAGAGTTTTATCATCGATCACTTTTATCCCAAGATCTTCTTTTGCAGCTTTTCCGGCTTTAAAGGCTCTTCCATTTTTAATCACAAAAAGCTCATTGGCAAATTCTGAGGGGAAATTTGGAGAAAGTATGGTGGTCCAGGTGTCTGCAAAGTCAAATGCCGTCACAGGGGTCCCATCTGACCACTTGGCGTCTCTCAAATAAAATGTATACCTCATCTTGTCGTCGCTTGCCTCAAAGCGGCTGGCAACCCCAGGGCCATCCTCCCTTAAGAGCCCCTCAAAACACATATGGATCAGATTTATTGAGGTAGTGTCGGTGGCTCTACGGGAGTCCATAGTAGGTGGTTCAGTGTGGATGCTCATCCTAAGTGCTTGCTCTTCAGGAGGGTTGCTAGGCCTCCCCCTTTCGCAGGATGCGAGGAGGAGAAGGAGGAAGAAGAGGGAGAGAAGAGAAGATCGGGCACGCACGCGGGCACGGGCACGGGCGCGAAAGAGGGAGGGGAAAAGAGCTCTCAGACCTTTCTTTCTTTCGTGCCCGTGCCCGTGCCCGCGTGCGTGCCCGATCTTTCTCTTTTTCATCATAAGTCTCTCTTCCAAAAAAAATCTTTTATTCCCATTAATGAAAGCAATTTGTATCATATTTCCAATATATGTTTAAGACAAATTTAGGAAATAAGATCCATTTTACGAGCCTAGGGTGTGCACGCAATCTTGTCGACTCTGAGGTGATGCTGGGCATTTTGCTCAAGTCTGGCTATGAGGCTACTGATAAAATCGAAGATGCGGATTATCTTGTAGTCAATACTTGCGGGTTTTTATCTGCCTCGCGCAAAGAATCGTGCGATACGATCGATGGGTTAATGCATGATAAAAAACCGGGGGCGAAAGTGGTTGTCACGGGATGTATGGTGCAGAACCATAGTTCTGAGATTAAGGAAAAATTTAAGGATGTCCATTATTTCTTGGGTTCGGGTGACGTGGAAAAGATTTTGGAGGCGATACAAGCCCCAGGACCTGGCGAAGCGATCACAAGCGCGAAGAGCTACATCCAGCTAGGGGAAGTTCCCCGTCAGCTCTCCACACCAAAACATTTTGCTTATCTAAAAATTGCGGAGGGGTGCGCCAAGCGCTGCGCCTTTTGCATTATCCCTACAATCAAAGGACCGCTAAAGAGTAAACCGATAGAGCAGATTTTGAAGGAATTCGAGTTATTGCTCTCGGGTGGCGTTAAGGAAGTGATCTTGATTGCTCAAGATTTGGGAGACTTTGGCAAAGACAGGGGAGAGGTGAAGGGACTTGAGAACCTCTTGAAAGAGATGCTTAAAGTAAAAAAGGATTTTTGGCTCCGCCTTCTTTACCTTTATCCTGATGAGATCACAGAAGGTCTGATTGAGATTATGGAAAAAGAGCCTCGCATTTGCGCGTATCTCGATATGCCGATCCAGCATGTCAATAATGTCATGCTCAAAAGTATGCGGAGAAAGACCTCAAAAGAGCAGATCATCCAGACAATTGAGACATTAAGAAAACGGATCCCTTCTATTGTCATCAGAACAAGCTTGATGGTGGGCTTTCCAGGCGAGATAGAGGAGCAGTTTGAAGAACTTGTCCAATTTGTACAAAAATATCCGCTTGACAATGTGGGCATTTTCAAATATTCGAAAGAAGAAAAATCCTCCTCTGCAAAGTTTGAAGGGCATTTAAGCGAAGAGATCAAAGATATCCGTTATGAGAGGTTAGCAAAAGCCCAAATGAAAGTTTTAAAAAAGCGGAATAAATCTTATATCGGCAAAAAACTTAAAGTGATTGTCGAAGGTTTCCATCCTGAGACAGAACTTCTCATGCGCGCTAGATTCTACGGTCAATGCCCTGAAATCGATGGGCAGATCATCATCAACGATGGGCGAAAAGTCAAAGCCTTCGGCGAGTTCTACGAAGTTGAAATCACCGATGCCTCTGAATTTGATTTGATTGGGCGTGTGCTATGATAGTCTTAAAGCCTGGCAGAGAAAAATCGGTATTGCGGGGGCATCCTTGGATATTTTCTGGGGCTATTGCGCGCGGCCCTAAATTTTCTGATGGGGATATTCTTCCCATCCATGATCATGGGGGAAATTTTTTAGCGCTTGGCTATTTTCATAATGAGATGAGCATTGCAGGCCGCATTTTAAGTTTTGAAAAAAAAGAGATCACTTCTGTTTTGAAGGAGAAGCTTCTCTCTGCGTTTAACATGAGGAAAGAATTAATTCCTGATTCTAATTGTTTTCGCCATATCAATGCGGAAGGGGATGGCTTGTCCGGCCTCATTATCGATTATTACGATGGGGTATTTGTTATCCAGATCAGCACCGTTGGAATGGAAAGACTTAAAAGTTTGATCGTGACTCTTTTGGTAGAACTTTTTCAACCCAAAGCTATTTATGAAAAGTCCCTTTCATCTTCCCTTAGGCAAGAAGGTTTAGAGATGAGTGAAGGGACACTTTATGGGAATGTTCCCGAAGAGATCGAAGTGGTTGAAAATGGGATAAAATTTCTCGTCTCCATCACCAAAGGGCAAAAGACAGGTCTTTTCCTCGATCAACGTAGTATGCGTAAAAAGATAGGCGGGTATGCAATAGGCAAGCGCGTTCTCAACTGTTTTTCTTATACGGGTGGATTTTCACTTTTTGCCCTTAAAGGGGGCGCATCAGAAGTTGTCAGCGTCGATAGCTGCAAAACAGCTTGCTCTTACGCTCAAAGGAACACCGAGCTGAACGCTCTTTCCAATCACATCATCCACGTATCCGATGTATTTGATTTCCTAAAAAGCGATCCCCTAAACTTTAACCTCGTGATTCTAGATCCCCCTGCCTTTGCTAAAAAAAGAAACGATGTCGATCAAGCTTGTAAAGGCTACATCGAGCTGAACCGTCTAGCCATCGAAAAAATGCCGCCTCGTTCCCTTCTCCTCACGTGCTCCTGCTCTTGTTTCATCGATCAAAACCTTTTCCAAAACCTGATCTCCCAAGCTTCTTGCAACCGCAACGTGCGCATCCTAGAAAAACACACCCAAGCAGTAGACCACCCTGTCAATATCCATCATCCTGAGGGGGAGTACTTGAAAAGCCTTTTTTTATATATCGAGTGATGTAGGTTTTAAGAGAAGATCGGGCACGCACGCGGGCATGGGCACGGGCACGAAAGAGGGAGAAGAGAGCTCAGACTTTTCTTTCTTTCGTGCCCATGCCCGTGCCCGCGTGCGTGCCCGATTTTTTTTCTTGCAGCGTTTAGTTTGGTACGCTATACGGAAATTATGAAATTCAGATTTATCAGGACCCAAGATCCTGAGTATGCAACTGAACTGATGCTCCGCTGGGAGAACTTGCGAAAACCGCTCGGCCTTCCCCCAGGATCTGAGGTACTACCCGAAGACAAAGACAGTCTCCATTTTACCGCATATGATAAGAAACAAATGGTTGGTTGCGTCGTCTTTCATCCAGAAAATAAAGAGAAGGGACGCCTCTACCAAATGGCGGTTAGTCAAGAATACCGAGGCAAAGGCTTTGGTAGGAAAATGATTGCAACCCTAGAGCAGTTTCTTTCTAAAAGCGGCTATAAAGAGGTCTATCTCTATGCACGCGATGAGAGCATAGGCTTTTATAAACGGGTGGGTTACCATTTAGATGGAGAGAGCACTCAGTTAGCAGGGATCTCCCACTTCTTAATGTCCAAAACCATTGTTTAAATGATGGGTTGGCTTTTATGTGCGGATAGGTTAGTCTGCAAAAACTATGCTCTATTTAAGTGTACTTTTTGCCTCTCTTGGGGGCTTTTTATTTGGTTATCAAACGGGGATCATTGCTGGTGCTCTTCATTTTATCGCGAATGAATTTTCTTTAGGTAGATTTCAGCAATCCAATTTAGTTAGCAGTATTTTAATGGGAGCCCTTTTAGGTTCACTTATTGCCGGAACTCTTGCAGATAAATACGGGAGAAAGGCGACTATTGCTTTCTCATCGATCATTTTTCTCATTGCAAGCCTCCTTTCTGCCTTTGCTGGTTCCTATGAATCTTTGCTCCTCTTTCGGTTTATCTCTGGCATTGGGGTGGGGATAGTTTCTCTTATTTGCCCTCTTTACATAGCTGAGATTTCTCCAGCTGAAAGAAGGGGTAGCCTCGTGTGTGTTAATCAGTTTGCTGTCACGGTGGGCATTCTAAGCTCCTATATTTTTTCCTACATGCTTTCTGTCAGTGGCAATTGGCGTTTGATGCTTGGCATAGGAGCGTTGCCTGCGTTAATCCAAATTTTTTTCCTGTTTTTTGTTTCAGATACTCCAAAAAGCACCGCCCCAAAAGAGAAATGGAACACCTTTTTCGAACATATTTCTAAAAAAGTCCTTTTTATCGGAATTGCCCTAAATATTTTTCAGCAGATTACCGGTATCAATGTAGTGATCTATTTTGCCCCGATAATCTTTCTGGAAGCGGGCTTTGACGGCCCCTCTCTTGCTCTTTATGCGAGCATCAGCATCGCTATCATTAATGTCTTTGCAAGTGTTATCTCCATCTGGCTCCTTGACAAAGTAGGCAGAAGACTTTTTCTTCTTATCGGGATGCTTGGAATGGGCCTAAGTTTGGTTTTTCTCTCCCTGGCCTTTTTAACAGGGATGAGCGCAATTGATAAGATCGCACCTTTTTGTCTGATGGCCTATGTCGCTTTTTTTGCCATAGGAATAGGACCTATCACCGCGATCTTCATTGCAGAAGTTTTCCCTCTCAAACTAAGAGGTAAGGCGATGTCCATTGCCACCTTCGCCAACTGGGGATCTAATTATTTGGTCTCTCTCACATTTCTCACTCTTGTGGGCAATTTCGGAATTGGCAAGACCTTTTCCCTTTACGCCCTCCTCTCCCTCCTCGCCTTCTATTTCATCTACCTCTTCATCCGTGAAACCAAAGGCAAATCCCTCGACGAGCTCGAAACCTTGTATAAGTAGGATAAGTTTATGAAATACATAGCTGTGTTCGTTCTTTTATTATCAGCTTTATTAGGGGGCGAATGGAGCGCGCCCATTGATATTTTTACGGCTACGGTGGTAATCGGCCCGGTTGTTGGTGTTGATGGGACTGGCAATGCTGTTATTATTGCGACGACAACCCCTGATGGTACGACATACTACACTAACTATGCTCAGCTTGTCGGCGGCTCTGTGACCAATTCTGGGAATTTTGGGAGCTTTAGTATCTCTAGCGTCTCCAATGTAATTTCTGTTAATAGTGCCGGGAATGCTGCGAGTAGTTGGCGGGAAAGAATGGGTTCGGGCATTTTGTTTAAAGGAGCTGTTCTTCTAAATGGAACCTGGACCCTTCCTGCGGCTCTTTCTGATCCAATAAACTTTCAGTCGCCCTTCTATTCCCCTGGCATTAATTTAGACAGTTCCAATACTGCTCTTGTTGTATGGACAGCGGAAGAGATCGCATCACCTCATGATTATGCTGTTCAATTTAATACATATTTTGGAGGCTGGCTAGTATCTCCGGGGACTGCTTTTTTGCCTAGCCCCGCAACTGATGTCCTTGGAAACTTGGTTTTCGCAGGATCCCCTACGGGACAAGGACTTGCACTTTGGTTAGACGGGACTAATCCAAAAGTTCAATCGTCTTATTATGATGGTAGTGGCTGGCATGCAAATTCATTACTTTCGACAAATGTAAATACAACTTATGCTGCTAATGCAGTAGCAATGAACGCTTCGAATAACGGGATTCTTTTATGGGGAAATCCTACGCTGGGAATTAATTCGAGCTATTTTTCTAATCCCTTCAGTTATTTAACAGAGCAAACCGTCTATCTAGGTGGTTCAAATAATACCGTCCCAAATGCTGTCGTTTGCCTCAGCGAATCTGGCGTTGCCACGGCCCTTTGGGTAGTTCACAACACAGTAACTATGGATTATTCTCTTTTTAGCAGCAGCTCGCAGTCTGGAGGAGCCTGGGGACCTACCACAACGCTTGCTACGCCTTCAACCAATTTCGTCCAGAGCCCAAATATCGCTGTCGATGGTTCTGGAAATGTTTATGCTGTGTGGGAACAAGACGATGCTTTTGGAAATGGATTTGTCTACTACAACCAATATCAAGTGAGCACAAGTAATTGGCTTGCTCAGCCCATCCTTCTTTCTTCTCTAGGCCACTTTCAACACAACCAAATTTGTCGGTCAATGCGTCTGGAGATGCAACTGTAGTGTGGGTAGAAGATGGAGTGACTGTGCAAGCCGTCTATATGCCGGTAACGGCACCAGCGCCCTCTTCTGCACTTAATTTTGCAGGCAAGCAAATAAAGATCCGCTTCCTGACTCAAACAGACCTAACAAATGTCCTCACGTGGCAAGCCAGCGCAGACCCTACGGTCGTGAGTTACAATCTTACCCGCAATGGAGTCTCAATTGCTACCATCGCAGCTACAGCTCCGCTCACATATGAAGATCATAATCGATCCCCAAAACAGAACAACACTTACGCCCTCACCGCCGTCAATGCCAGTGGAGGGCAAAGCACCCCCGTATTCGTCACTCTGCCATAGCTGCTAAAACCCACTCTGCGCTGATGAAATTCGGCCTTCACAAAAAATTGAATTTGGCTATACTGAAGAAAAAAATGAGGTTGTTATATGAATATGTCGCGCTCAGTTGTTGTTTTTTGTGCTTTGATGCCACTTTCTCTTTTTGCTTCTGATGGGATGTGGGTTGGCACTTCATCTAATGCTCTTGAAGTGGGCTCTAATTGGAGTCCGAGTGGTGTTCCTACAGGGGTTGCAACTTTTGATGCAACTGTGCCAAGTGTGAATCTTTTCCCTCAGGTTTTAGCCTCAGACCTTAGCTCTTTAAGTCTGACGAATTTTACTTTTGCAAGCACTGCTAATTTTGTGTTCACGATTAATGGGCCAAACGCGTTGAATTTTGGCGGGGCAGGTTGTGGAATAACAGGGGCGAATACCAATACAACCATTTTGGCGACAAACTCTACGGTTGGAATGGTTCTTTCCCAGCTTTATTTTTCAGGAGCGAATGCGACGATTGGAGATGCGAGTCTATATGCAGCTGTTCAGGGGACGGGGACGATGATTAACCAGCCTGGTACACATGATCTCGGCCAAATCGTGTTTGATGGAAGCGGCGGCACTCCTGGGTGTTCTATTGTGATGAATAGCGCAGTAGCTAACTTGCATGCCAATGCCTATGGAGACATTACCGCCTCAGCCATGACGCCTGTCAATAACGTTGCCCAGATTTTGTTTGATGGAAGCGGAGGAAGTAGTGGAGGTTCCGGCTCTTGCGCAGTGACCATTGAAGGAAATGTCCTACTTACGGCTGATGTCGCAGACAGTATTTACCTCGGCAATGGATCTCCGCGTATGTTGCTAAGTAATCAGGGAAATAATTCGGCGCAAATTCTCTTTGATGGAAGCGGGGGAGTGGGCAATAGCGCAGGGACAGGACAATCTGTAGTTACTATTGGAGGGCAGGCGCAAGTTCTTGCTACGCTAACAGCTGGCAATGTTGATTCTGTAGGTGTGGGCAACAACATCGCGCAAATTGCTTTTGATGGAAGTGGCGGGACGAGTTTGGTGGCTGGCGGACATGGTAGCTCAACTGTTGTGCTTAAAGATTCTGCGCTCATTTCCGCAACTTGTCCGAATTATGGATATCCGGGATACTATTCCGCCGGACAGGGAAATGACATAGCGCAAGTTCTTTTTAGTGGCAACGGGGGGACAAGTTATGGAGCTGCGGGACATGGTTCTTCTACCGTTTCAATTACCGATTCTGCGCAGGTTTTTGCATCCAACACTTATTATTTAACAGGAAGCCAAACTGAGTTCAATGACTGTGCGCAAATCCTTTTTGATGGAAGCGGTGGCACAGGTTATCACGCCGGTGGTAGCGGATCCATAAATGTTACCATTAATGGGGCATCGCAGATTACAGCAGAAAACACATTATTATCAGGATATATATACACTAGTAGTGCATATGCAAATGACCTTGCGCAAATCCTTTTTGATGGAACTCCCGGTTTAAACTATGCAGGTGGAGGAAGTGGTTCTTGTACAGTGACAATTGCTGAGAATGCGCAAATTTCTGCGACCAATGGACAAACTATCATAAACAGTGACTATACCAACGATATAGGCCAGATCGTTTTCGATGGAAGCGGAGGGTTTGGGTATACAGTATCAGCAGGAAGCAGTGTGGTTGTTGTGATTCAGGACAACACAATGCTAAATGCAAATAATATCTCCGGAGGAACGATCCAGGGAGGCTACAGCAGCAATGACTGTGGACAGATTATTTTTGATGGGAGTGGAGGGTTTCAGTACGACCAGGAGGAAGTAGGATCGGCCAAAGTGACTTTGCAAGGCGCAGCAAAGCTCATAGCGACAAATGGGGGTTCTATAGTATCCCAGAGTACACAAGGCAGCAATGATTTGGCTCAAATTCTATTCGATGGAAGTGGAGGGTTAGGCGGTGGGACTACTAATGGATCTGGTGTATGTACACTCTTTATTGGAGATACTGTCAGTCTTCAGGCGACAAATACGGGCGTTATGGGCAATACAACGGGCGCGGGCCTTATCAATAACATCGGTCAAATTGTGATAGATGGAAGCGGCGGAGCTAACTTATATGCAGGATATGGAATTGGACATCTTTTTGCTACGATAAGCACGACGAGTCCGATTAGCGCGATAAATGAAACTGGAGCGAGTATCACCAATATTACCAGTACTACAAATAAAATCGGGCAAGTGATTTTTGATGGAAGCAAGGGACAAGGTTCTAATCCAGGCTCAGGAGAATTGACTTTAATTTTTAACGATGGAGTAGCGGTTACTGCCTCGAATAGTGGCACTATTCTTGTTGTAGGGGCTGCGTCGGGCGTTGGACAGATCCTTTTTGATGGAACTGCAGGAGCAGGCTCTGGTTCATGCCTTCTTCAATTGGGCGGAGGAAATACCATTACCGCTACCAATACCTCTACAGGCACTGTTGTTGGAGATCAGATAGCGTTTCGTAACACTGTTATCGAAAATAGCGGAGTTGTGCAGGCAATCAATCAGGGAGGTTCGATCACGCACGGGGTGGCATTTTATGGTCCTGTAACGCAAGCGCAAGGTGTGAATGTGGAGCTTACTGGCTCTTCTCTTTGGGTCGACTCTACACTAAGCCCTTCTTTTGCCATTGCATCCCTTTCTGGAGATGCAAGTAGCACAGCTGTTTTGGATCAGACTTGCACATTTGATACTCCCTTAGGTTCTTCAACAACATTTGAAGGAGATATTTCCGGAACTGGAGGGATGATCGTGACAGGGAGTGGCCAGCAGATCATTTGCGGCGACAACACCTACTTGGGTGCGACAACAGTAGATGGGGGAACGTTGACATTGCAAAGCAGTAACATTCCGGGAACTTTGTTTGTAGCAAACGGAGGGACTTTCTCAGGAACAGGGGTGGTCTCCGGAGCTGCAAATATTATTGGTACGGTAAGACCTGGAAATTCTCCGGGAACACTTACATTTCTAGATGGGTTGAGTGTTAGTGGAACAACTGAGATCGAAGTGTCTCCCACACAAGTTTCCCTTCTTGCGGTATCGGGAGGCAATGCCTCGATTTCCGGAACGCTTAGTGTTTTGGAAGATCCGAGTGTTCGCATTGGAACTACAGGACCTATTGTAACAGTTACCGGAGGAAGTGTTATTGGAACGTTTAGTGCCATTACAAATACAGGCAGTTTGATTCCTGTTGTTATATATACTCCTACAGAGGTTATCCTTAGTTTACAGGCGCCCCCTTCCTCATTTGTGGCACTCCTTGCCGCATCCGATCGGATCCTTCGCAACATTGAAACCTTAAAACAGCTTGATACCCGCAAAGAGTGTACGGAAACACCTTGGGGTGTCTACATAGAGCCTACCGGTTCGTTTGGTCATGTTAAATCCAGACGAAACGTTTTTGGTAATAAATGGCAAACAGTTGGTGTGCGCGCAGGGTCCGATTATCTTTGGACCGATACGGATAGTTTAGAAAACTATCAAATGGGTGTTGTTGCCGAGTATAACCACTTATGGGCGCAGCAATATGAAGAGGGAGGAATTTTTGGAAGCAACGAAGCTTACGGGAGCTTGTATAGTTCATTTGTTCCCCAAATCATGCCAAAACTTGCTATTAACGTGATTGGTGGTGGCGGTTATAGCTGGTATACTTTCAATCGCTATCCACTTGGAACCTCTCATTTTCAGGCAAAGGGACACTCGGGGGGCGGGCAAGCTGATGCGATGCTTGATATCGAATACTTACACCAGCGCAAAAACTTCGATGTGATTCCTACTGTTGCATTGCAATATACCTACACCCATATCAATGGTTACCAGGAAAGTGGGGCAGGGATCTATGGCTTAAAGATGGGCCATCAAACATCGCAGACCCTTTCCACGTTGTTAGGTCTTCGTCTTAGCTCTTCCATTGCGTTAGATTCTTGTATGACTATACGTCCAGAGATATTTGCTGATTGGCAATACCAGTACCTCGATTCTACGATTCACACTCATTGCAGCCCTGTTTTTGCAGGTGCTGGCCCTACAAGCGACCCTCTAAACATTCCCCAATTTGCCCGAAATAGCTTGATTGCCGGAGCTGATCTACGGGTTGATATGCGAGACACAACCATGATCCAGCTTAGCTACGATCTTTGGTACAATCATGACGGCTTGGAAAACTTCTTCCTCCTCGAATACAAAACTAGCTTCTAAGGGATCGTCAAATAATAAATTAAAGCATTTGGTGGTCTTAGGTTGGCTCAGATTTGAAGAATCGCGACGAGGGAGATATTAATTCAATACCTTCGAGGAGCGATCCTTCAAAGATGGGCTGCCATAATGGCCGCAAAATACTTTAAGTTATTGTTTGACGATCCCTAAAGGCTTCTGTTTTGCGTTTTTTGTTTTGCGATTTGCGTTTCTTTTGTATAGTGCATACAAAACACTTGAGGTCTTATGGGAAGGAGTTTGCAGGAGATTCAGGCGCTACTTGGCGAGAAGAGGAAAGATTTATTCACGCATGTGTGTAAGACGGTGCCCAAGGAAAAGCTCCATATTCCAGGAGGGGATTGGGTAGATAGGATCTTTAGTATCTCTGATAGGAATATCCGGGTGCTCAGGAGTTTACAGGCGATGTTGGGCCATGGAAGATTGGCAAATACGGGCTATCTATCCATGTTGCCGGTCGATCAAGGGGTGGAGCATAGTGCGGGGGCTTCTTTTGCAGCGAATCCTGAATATTTTGATCCTGAAAATATTATTAAGCTTGCGATAGAAGGGGGGTGCAATGCGGTAGCGACCACTTTGGGCGTTTTGGGCTCTGTTGCCCGCAAATATGCTCATAAAATCCCGTTTTTATTGAAACTGAATCACAATGAACTTTTGTCTTACCCCAATACGTTTGATCAGACACTGTTTGCCTCAGTTAAGCAAGCCTATGATATGGGTTGTGTGGCGGTGGGGGCAACTATCTACTTTGGCTCGCCTGAGAGCAGACGACAGATCACAGAAATATCCCACGCCTTTGAACAAGCGCACGATTTGGGTATGGCAACGGTCCTATGGTGTTATTTGCGCAACCCGGCCTTTAAGACAGCTGATAAAGATTATCACGATGCAGCGGACTTAACGGGTCAAGCCAACCACCTTGGCGTTACCATTAAGGCTGATATCATTAAGCAGAAGCTGCCTACCTGTAATGGAGGCTTTAAGGCCTTGAAATTTGGCAAGCAAACAGAAAAGATGTACACTACCCTCTGCACAGATAACCCGATCGATCTCACCCGATATCAGGTCATCAACGAGTACATGGGCCGGATTGGCCTGATCAACTCAGGGGGCGCCTCAGGTGACAACGACTTAGCAGCAGCTGTTGAAACGGCAGTTATTAACAAGCGAGCCGGGGGTATGGGCCTTATTACCGGACGCAAAGCCTTCCAGCGCCCCATGAAAGAGGGGATCGAGCTTCTGCACGCCGTACAAGATGTTTACTTGTGCAACGGTATTACCGTTGCTTAGGTATCAAATGTCTTTCCAATCTCCCTGATTCTTTTGAGTACTTGCTCCATTTGCTCTCCACAGGCGGCCATTTCTTCAGATAGTTTTTCTTGTTCTGGCGGGGTTGCTGATTTTAGTGCTTTTTCGTCGGCTTCTACTATTCGATAAGTTGTGGCCAGCTTTTTGTATAATGCTCCGACCTCTTCCAATTTTTCTTCTATTTCTGTTTCCCTTATGGTTTCCATTTTTTGGGCACATCTCTCGTAGCATAAGCCAAATTGTTCTGCTACATATGCTTCTTTGCCCTCTGGTTCTTTTTCTAGGAGGTCTAATTGATCGTGCAATTCTCTTAAGAACCTGTCCTTTTCACGTAGGAAAAAGCTATCTATTTCTTTTAGAGTTTTCTCTAGTTGTTGTTTTGTGGTATTAAAAATACTAGTGTAATGGATTATTTGACGGGATAGCTCATTGGCCATTGATTGGGACATTGCTGCTCCCCTTAGGTTAGCTGTGTCAGCTCCTATCAGTTTATATGTATTTGCGAGGTCTTTGTATAATTTTCCGACTTGGTAGCCCTGTATTTTAGCTTCATTTGCTTTCTCTTTTTCGGCCCAGGTTTCATAGATGGTTCCGATTAGTTTATAGAGTGTTGCTCGATCGAGGTTTCTTGTTGTTTGTTTTACAGTTTTGATAACGCCTTGCAATTCAGTGTATTGTTTGTCTGCGCCTCTGGCCATCAACTCTATTACTCTCCGTATGCCATCTGGGAATTCCTCCTGCTTGTGTACTGTTTCCCGTGTTATTGCACCCATTGCCGCCTCTACTTCTGCTCTTGAGCCACCTCGATCGACTATGGTCCATACTGCTGCCGCTGCTATCCGGGAAACTTCTGAAGTAGCTCCTGCTAGGCAGGCTTTGTGTATAGCATCCGCTTCTGCTCGTTGTGCCGGACTGCGGGAAGGGCCCGCCGCTGATTGTGCGTGCATTTTTTGACTTATCCTCACAGCTGACAACCCATTAGATATACTCATAAATTTTCCCCTTATTTCATTCTTAAATAGAGAAATTATAAAATAATATGAATTTAAATGCATCTAAAATAATAATTATTAATTTAGGAGAATTTTAAATAATTGTTTTGCGGGCTTGTCTGTGGGTTTGATCGACTTGGTGCTGGTTTTCTTCTTTTTTACGACGGGCTGGTCGCCTGTTTCCCAGGGGAAGGGGTGTTTGGCTGGGGGGGTTTTGGCTTTCTGGTCGGGTAGGGGGACGACTTTGTCGATGATTCCGCCCAGGACCGCACCGGGAACGCCGCCGCCTATTGCCCCTCCGATATCTTTTTGTTGCCAGGCGAGTAGCGCGGCAATTTTAAGGGTGGCTTTTTTCGTATTTATTTTAACGTGGTCAGTGGTCCCTCTCATGGGAATATGGAGGACGTAATCTTCGGGAAGTTTTTTAATGCCAAAGGCTTTTTTAAGACAGTTTGCTGTAAGGCCGAGGACCATTTTTACTTCGTTGGAAACGAGATTGAGCTTACCCCAAAGGGCTACATCATAGGTTTCCGCTATGAGAATTTCCGTCCGCTCGAGATTGATGACTCCTTGATTGATATGGACGATGGCAGGCGCAAACCATAGGTTAAGATTGTCTGTTGAGAGCTGTTTTGCTTTAAGAAGGCTAAGAGCGATATTAATGTTCCCCTCGTTTTTACATTCGATCTGTCCGAGTTCAATTTTACAATCGGGAAGGGTGAGCTTGTCGATAGAAAAAGGATAGATGGGGATCGATGTGCCATTTGGAGAGATCTCCAACGTCAGCGGGTGTTTTGATGAAATTGAGGAGATTGAAAGGGGATTGACCTTTTTGAGGAAAAGCTTGCTCATCTCGTCTGTAAAAGTGAGTTGCGCATGAAGGGTGTCTTTTAAATGGAGCATTCCACCTACCAGCTCGCCATTTAAAGAAAATCTTGCGTGAGGGGAGTAAATGTTGGCGTTAATGGAGCCGTTAGAGTCCTGAATTTGTGCTTTGATCGAGAGCTGGCTGCTTGAAACATTTAATGTTAAAGAAAAGGTTTCTTTTGTCCCGGCAAATTGCGCATTTAATGAGAGTGTCTCTCCTATGAAAGGCTCGAGGGCCATCTCACGGGGAAAAAAGGGTTCGAGATACTTAAGCCGCATATCTTCAACAACAACTCTTGCATTTGTCTCTTTTTTAGCAAGATCCATTGTCGCATCGAGACTAACAGACCCTTTGGGATGGGAGGGGTCTCTAATTTCTGAAGAAGTAGAAAAAGAAAGGGTTCTCTTGGGTTCAAAAGTGAATCTACCTTCCATTCCTTCGAGATAGAGATCATTTTGAAAAGAGAGCTTATCTAATACCAGGTGCCCTTTAAATTTCGGAGCTTCTGTAGAAAAGGGCTCGAGTACCACTTTAAATAGGGCAGGAGAAAGGGGTTTTGGCACTTGAAGTGCTGCCACATCATCGGGGCTTAACGTCAGGTCAAGCGTTGTAGGGGTCCTTGTGAAAAAATGTTCGTTTTTAACCGAACCATGGATTTGGGTGTTTAAAACAGAGCTTTGGATATTGATCATGATATGCTCGAACCCTTCAGCAGAAACCTTTGCAGTCATATTCCTGATAGGGAAAAGCTCTGTGTCAATGAGAGGGGAGGTGAAGGTGGCTTCCACTATTTTATCCGCAGGATCGAACTTTTCTATCACCCCATTGATGGTTGCAGGAGTTTTAAGATGAGGGGAAGTATAAATAGAACTAATTCGTGTGGGACCCTCTTCTTTTTCCATATGAAAGTCTACCCCTTTAACAGTCCCATCCGCCTTAAACCTTATCGCTGCAAAATCAAGTTTTTGGCCTGTAAAGGGAAGATTGAGCTCTGATATGGTAACACTTGCGCCCAGCGCGTTTAATACAGCTGGCGCTTTAAGAGAAATATAGCCGGGGTTTGTCTCTGTTTGCAAAGAGGCGGAGGCTTTCTCAGAGTTTAAATTTAGCGCTATATCAAAAATAGAGGGGGTGATTTTGGCATTCAAATCGAGGTTCACAGAAGGACCGATCGGATCAAAATAGGTTCCCTTTACTGGAAGATTGGCAAAAGTGGCTTGAATGTCTAAAAGATCTTCTTGGATAGTAGCGGTTATTGAAAAGCTCCCCACTAAATCCCCTTGGCGAGAATCTCCTTTAGCCTGAACAGCAATCGTATTGCTTTCTTTGTGAGCGTTGAGACTGATTTTTTCAAGGTGGATGTCGCCATAAGAAAGCTGTCCATTCTCAACAACCACTTGTCCCCTTTTAAACATCAGGCTCCAAAGAGAGGATTCACTCTTCACTTCTGGCGCAAAAAATACCACCCCTTTTTTGGAGTATTTCACCTCTTCCATTACCTGGGGACCTAGCCATGTAAAATGGGCATCCTTGATTTCAGCTTTGATAGGAAGGAGGGAAAAGCCCCAGCGGGTAGAAAGGATATAAGGCGCAAGAAAAACAAGGAGAGCAAGAGACCCAAGAACAACAAAAAGGAGGACTTTTAATTTCTTTTGTTTCCTAACCATATCCCATTAAGTGCCTTTTTAAGGCTTTTTCCGCAAGGATAAAGGAAAATAAACGCAAAACGCAAAATAAAAAACGCAAAACAGAAGAAAGGGGGAGCTTAGAGAGCCAGGATTGCGGCTTTACCTGCTGGATCGGTCATTAAGGCAGCCTCAATTTCATCTTCAGTTGGAATAAGGGATTGGATTGAGGCGTCGATTGCCTTAAGCGCGGTGTCGATCGAAAGCATGTTTTCTATATAGAGAGCGTTGTAGGCGTTATGAAGAGCTTGGGGTGTAGTATTAGACTTTCTAAGAAGTTTTTGAAAGTCGGTAAGTTGCCGTTTATTTTTTAGTGCTGTAACGAAATCAGAAAAATTTCCTTCCCATGTTTTAATTATTGGGGCAATGACAGCTGCCTTTGCGCGGTTATCAGTTTCTGGCGGAAGATTTAATCCCATACGTATATTCAAAAATTCAAGATCTTCTTTACTTAGATAAGTCAAATATGTTTCCAATTTCTCTTTATCTATTGGAGCGCTTAATGCGCAGAAAGCATCATATGCGTTTCTTGGTGAAAGTTCTAGTGTAGTGCCACCATTTTTTGCCCTTGATATTTCAATGAGAGTAGCGACTCTGCTCTGAATTTGAGTAAGCTCGGTAGGTGTTTTATTTTTTAAGAAGCCGACTAAATCATCGCTGCCTGCCAACTCTTTAAGAGCAAGAACAGCTCTTGGTTCAGTTTCTTGAAGACTTTTTATTATCGATGATACTGACCACATCCTTCGCGGCCAAGAACTTTGCGCTATAGTGTGTAAGCGAAAAATTAAATCTTGTATTTTAGTGGCGTCTTCTTGTTTTTTTAGAGCTTGCCCATCAGGAGTTAATTCTTTATTGTGCCTTTCGCAGAGGTTAGAAAGTTTTATAGGTGGTTCTTTCATGCTGTTTAATTTTTCTAGATCAATAGCTCGGTAATGCCCTTTTCCATCATAAGAGATAAACAGAGTTTTCGTAGGGTCTAAGCGTTGCCCTTCAGGGAAAGTTGCATGTAAGAGGTAATTTCCGGTATCATTGTCCTTACGAACAATAGCTATAGGTTGGGCTCCTCCTCCCCCTATTCTTGACACGACATAGAAGAAAGGTCCATCTACATTAGTTCCCTCTTGTCTGATGTAATGAGCGTAAAGCTTAATCATTTCTTTGGTTCTATTTTCATCTGCTTCAGGATTGTTACAAAAATGGTCAATTTCATTTAGAGCTAAGGGGAATAGCCTTTTCAATTCCTCTTTTTCTGCGTCCAGAAACGCTACTTGTAGAAGCTTTCGGAAGACAGGGTCTTGAGCTAAGAGCTGTTTATTTGCAGGAACTATCATATAGTTTGCAGCTTCATCGCACAAAATTTGCGCTTTGCCTTTCATGAATGCTGCATATCCGGTATTTGTACAAGAGGCGTCATCACCACATTGTCCATCCCTGTGCATTTGCATGTAGGCTATGGCTGCTGGACCGCATCTACCTAAGTTGTCCGCATTAATCAAATAAGGGACATCTGTTATTGCTTGCATTTGTCTAAATTTTTTGCCGTTATCAGAAACGTTATTCACATCTACAGTTCTTCCGTTAAATCCTAGGGGAACATCGTAAATAGTGCCAGGATTACACCTGTAGATATTCTCAGCTATGGCGTCTTTATTAAATTCGAAATAGTTCTCCATGTCGTCTTTGAAAAGGAATATGGCTTTATTCAAATTAAGGCTGGTGTCGCCATTCAATTCTATTTTATGGATGACCAAATTCTCCCCTTCTTTTTTTACAATGATCCATTGAGAGTCTTTTTTATCAGGATTTGTTTTAAGATCATCTTCATCAAAGAATGGTTCTCCGCTTAAGAGCCCAACGTTTTCTAAGGCTTTAAGGATAGCTTCATTGGTTAAGTCTTGAGCTTGATTTTGCGCGCGAGGGTTAGGAGCAGCTGCAGGAGTGGCTGGGGTAGGGGTATAGAAAACATTAGGCTCTGGAACTATAACCTGATCGGCATAGGCCAGCATTTCAAAGCATCTAGATAAAGGGAGTGTGCCAGCTGGACCATCAGTTCTCGAAAATGCATGTCTAGAAAATAGAGGTTGTAGATTTGGGTACTGTGCGCGGGCTTGAGGACTTAACGCGGCATACTCGTTCTTGGTAATGGTTTTGTTATGGGAGCCTGTTTCGTCTGTATAGTTATAGGTGATCGCATCGGCACTAAGATCGACTGAATTGGTTCCGGGCATGGCAGCACTAATGCCAGCCATAGTTGGTTTAACGAGCATTGTCCACTGCGCTTCAGTAAGGGAGCCGGGAAGGCCATCGTCCTTTGTATAAGTTAGTTTCCAGACTTTGCCGTTAACGGTTACCAATTTGGAGAGTTGAGGTACGGGGGGAGCTAGCAGTGCTGGAGCCGGTCCTGATGACGCTGATGATGGTTTTGACATAGTTTAATTACCTCGTTTTCCTTTTAATATAAGTTTACAATAAATTAACATTTTAATCAAGATAAATGTATAATATTATACTTTAATAATAGACTGATTATTAGCTTGTTGTGACTGTGGAAATTTATTTTGATTTTAAGTGGCTGATCTCGTTAAAGTGAGGATATAATAGGATAGGTGCGACTTATATCTTTAACACACTAAAAGTTAGGGTCTTATGAAAAAATGGATAGGATTAATTATTTTTTGCCTCCCCCTTTCAGCTGAGGTAATATTCCTCTCAGAGGTCGATGAGGTGCGCTTTAAAGGGGAAGGGACCCTTCATATTTCTCAGGCTGACCATAATGAGATCCTCGTCCAAAACAAGGTAAATACCCAGGTAAACCTCCGCGATCATCTTCTGGAGATCTCAGGCGATAACTGCTTCCTCGCCGTCAAAAACCTCCAAAAACTCACCCTAGATAGCAACTCGAAGGTAAAGCTCGATGGGATCAAAACCATCAACCTCCAAATCACCCTCCCAGATTCGGGCGAAACCACCCTTAGTCTCGAGAGTGAGTAATTGGCTATGTTGGGTCGTAAACAGATATAAAATGGTCTTCTCCATATTTCAATATTTTTTCATCGGCTGTAACCAGAACAGCATTTTCTTCATAAGCAGTGGCAATAAGTATACGATCTGCCGGGTCAGCGTGAATAATGCCTGGCAAACGATTGCTTAGCATAGCTACTTGGAAAGAAAATTCTGCGGTGAGAATGCCTGGAAGTTCTACCCACTGCTTTACCCAATCAGTCACATCCATATCTAAAACAATTCTATGTCTTTCGACTAGTTTGGATATTTCCCAAATGGAAATGGGAGAAATTAATAAGTGCTCAAGAGCTCTTATTCGTTCAAGGGATTTTCTAAAAGAGGGAGATAAAATGGGATTTCCTTGGGCGGCCCAAAGCCATATGTGAGTATCCAATAAAAGTTTGTGTTGTTTAATTTCCTTAATTTGAGGCATCCCAAACCTCATCGATTGGTTCTATGATGTCTCCCACAATCCGAATTGTTCCCTTCATTTTACCAAATAATTTGGTGGATTCTTCTTCAATAGGCATGAGTTGGGCAATTGGTTTATTCCTTTTGGTAATGATAATTTTCCGTTTTGTCCGATGGACTTTGTCCATTAGTTTTAAACATTTAGCCTTAAACTTTCCGGCTTGAATATGTTCAGGCATACTACCTCCTATATGGTCATCTTAATATGACTATATCATATTCGGTTTTTCGGGTCAACCGAATAAACTTGCTTGAAAAGAGAAGGGCTTAGGTGATGCTTAGGAGACAAATGTTTTCAAACGCAAAAGCGCAAAGACGCAAAAAATAAAATTTCTTTTTGCGTCGTTGCGATTTTGCGCTTTTGCGTTAATCCTAGGTTTCCGACGTGAGGCGGGAGAGCTCGCGGCTTTTTTCGATGGGGTATTTTTGCTCGATCTTGCTGAATTTTTCGAAGACGGCATCGAAGAGGTCGATGTTCAAGACCTCGGCAACGCGGACGAGATAGAGAAAAATATCGCCGATCTCTTCTCTGGCATTTTGAAGGCGCTCAGGGAATTTTTCTGGGAGTTGTTTGAGTTGATTATCAGAGAGCCACATGAAGATTTCCATGAGTTCGGCTGCCTCTGCAGCGAGGGCCATGCTGAGGTTTTTTGGGGAATGAAACTTTTGCCACTCACGGTCTTTATCAAATTTGCGGATCATCTCACGGATTTTCTCTAATTTGTCCACAATTACTCCACGGTGACAGATTTGGCGAGGTTGCGGGGTTGATCGATGTCGCAGCCCCGCTCTTTAGCGATGTAGTAGGCGAGGAGCTGGCTTGCGACGGAATAGGGGATGGATGCGAGCTCGTCGAGGGTATGAGGAAGGTAGATGATGTCGTGGGCAACTTTTTCGATTTCAGGGGAGTTTTCTGGGACGAAGGCGAGGATTTTAGCGCCTCTGGCCTTGACTTCCATGAGGTTGCTGAGGGTTTTCTCGTAGGTTTTTTTGTTGCCGCACATGCCGATGACGGCGAGATCAGGGCCGGCAAGGGCAATGGGGCCGTGCTTCATCTCGCCTGCGGGGTAGCCATTAGCATTGAGGTAGCTGATCTCTTTGAGTTTTAGGGCAGCTTCTAGGCTTGTGGTGTACATATAGTGTCTGCCTAGGAAGAAGAAGTTCTCAAAACTTGCATATTTTTTGGCAATGGCTTCAATTTTGTCTTTTTGGTGCAGGACTCTTTCTACAATAGTGGGAAGCTCTTGAAGTTCTTTAAGGAAGGTTTGACCCTCTCCTTTATCCATGGAGCGGAGCCTTGCCATGAGAAGGGTAAAGAGGGCTAGAACAGTAAGCTGGCTGGTAAAGGCCTTTGTGGAGCAGACGCTGATTTCTGGGCCAGCGCGCATGAAGAGGCACGAATCTGCTTCACGGCAAAGAGAGGTATTGCGCACATTGCATATTCCTAGAACTTTGGCCCCTTTTATTTTGGCTTCACGCAAGGCGGCAAGTGTATCAACGGTTTCGCCTGATTGGGAGATGGCTATAACGAGGGTATTTGCATCGATGATCGGATTGCGGTAACGGAATTCTGAGGCGATCTCGGCAGTTGTGGGAATTCTAGCTTTATCCTCAAGCATAGAGGCTGCAACGCATCCTGCATGCCAGGAGGTGCCGCAAGCAACGATAATGATCCGTTTGACAGAAAGAAGTTCTTGAGGGGTGAATTTAAGATTCTCAAATTCTGCTGTTCCAAAATCCATGATAAAGCGGTTATGAAAGGCTTGTTGGATGGTTTGGGGTTGCTCGAAGATCTCTTTGAGCATAAAGTGGTCAAAGCCGTTTTTAGAGATCACTTGAGAATCGGTTTCAAGGCGCTCTTTTTTCTTTTCGATTTTTAGAGATTGGGCATTAAAGACTTCAACTTCACCGGCTTTTACAAGGGCGATTTCGTCGTTATGCAAAAACATCACATCGAGGTCATTAAGATTAAAGGCATTGGCATCAGACGAGATTAGAGCCTCTTTTCTAAGAGGAGAAGTGCCTATGCAGATGGGGCTTTCGCGTGAGGCCGCAATGATTTGGTCGGGGTGATTTTTATGGATAATGGCAAGTCCCCAAAAGCCGCGTAAAAAACTTAGAGCTTTTTGGACAGCTTCTAGGAAGTTCCCCTCATAACAATGGGCGATGAGCTGTGCGACTATTTCTGTGTCAGTATCGGAACTAAATTCAATCCCTTTAGAGATGAGCATATCCCTGAGGATATTATGGTTTTCGATGATCCCGTTATGGACAACGGCAACGGTATTGTTTTGATCAAAGTGGGGATGGGCGTTTTTTGTGGAGGGTTCCCCGTGTGTTGCCCAACGGGTATGGGCGATTGCTATGTCTAGTTTTAAGGGGAGATTTTCCAGGGAGGTTTTTAAGGAGGAGAGTTTTCCAGCTTCTTTTCTCG
>Ga0206850_10128_pt1 | contig 25267 bp, 17 predicted proteins | sample Alteio_BWOrgCont_16_FD_152885 | JGI IMG/M metagenome (GOLD analysis project Ga0206850, IMG submission 152885) | Enriched cells from forest soil in Barre Woods Harvard Forest LTER site, Petersham, Massachusetts, United States -... | ecosystem: Environmental > Terrestrial > Soil > Temperate forest >...
GAACCGATCAACAGCCCCAGATTCCCAAGTGGGATCCTGGGGTTGTTGTGTTTCCTGCCGGATTGTCATTCGTTCGATCAGGTTTCCCCTGGAACTTCGATCCCGATTCTGCGCGAAAGGATGGCGATGAGTTGCGCGCGGGAATGAACTCCGAACGAGCGAAAAATCGCTCGCGTATGATTATGAACTGTGTGTGGACTCAAATCGAGATGCTTCGCGATAGTTTTCTCCGGGAGCCCTTCAAGAAGTGACTTGAATACTCGGTGTTGTGCGGCTGACAGAGTCGTTTCCCACGGATGAGACCGTTTCCTGGTTGAGGCATTTGAACTTGCTGGGGCATCAGTCTCCACTTCCAGGGGTGCGAGAGCGGCCAGTGTGAAACTGATATTCCCGAACCGCACGATCTCACCAGGGCTTGCTCGACAAGTTTGAATTCGCATGTTCGCGACGAAAGTGCCATTTCGACTTCCCAGATCCGCAATTTGCAACTCCGACTCCACAAGGCGAAGCTCGGCATGACGCCTTGAGACACTCGAGTCATCGACGACAAAATCGCAACGGGATGAGCGGCCAAGAATGACGACCGCCTTCGACAAGGGAAACTGAAGGAACGGGGCGTGAGAACAGCGAAGAACGAGTGATTGCAACGTGGTCATCTTGCGACCACCTCTGGAGTCAATCGTGAAGGTTCATTGAAGAGAGCCAGAATAGCCTGTTTAGGTCATTGAATCCAGCCAAAAGCATAAGACAATTGCTTGTGTAATTGACTTTCGTTTTCTGGAATAACGCGAACGACAACTTCCCATCTGCGTGTGCCATCAAGTATCGGGGATCGCGTTTCCGCGGCACCCGACACGCGATGAATCTCTCAGTTGTCTTGCACCGGCCCATTTTGCCGAGCCCGGGTTCAATGGGCCATCGCAACCGATCCCCGAACCCGGGGCTAACCGAAACTTTTCTCGCGTTCAACTCCAAGGAGCATGACATGTCCGTAATTCAAGTTGGGCTCGTTGACACAACAGGTGAGCTTGATGCTGCACTTGTGGAAGCCACTGCGGCATCGCTCAACACACAAGTGATGCGCGATCTGCCGCAGTATTGGGACGTGCAGGCTACGGTTCGGTATTTGCCAAACCCGAAATCCATCCCCGTCGGAGTATGGCCCGTCCTTCTTGTTGCGAAACTTCCCCCTGGCGAAGGCGGCGTCCACCTGACCAAGAAAAATCAGCCTTATTCGCTTGTGATCGGAACGCCCGACAGCAACGACTGGACGATCGATGCCAGCCACGAAACCCTCGAAATGCTCGTCGATCCGTCCGGGAACAAGTTGGAATCGTCGCGGGCTATCAAAATCGTTGGGAAAGATACCGAGGATACTGCTGGCGAATTCCAATACCTCGTAGAGGTCTGCGACCCTTGCGAGGCAAATCAGTACGCCTACGCAATTAATGGGGTCGCCATGTCCGATTTCATTACGCCGCACTTTTATGATCCGGTCGTCGTAGCCGGCACGCGGTATAGCTTCGGCGGCAATATTACGAAACCGAGACAAATTCTCCCAGGCGGATACATATCGTTCACTGACCCCCAATCAGATGACATGGAGCAGATTCTCTTCCTGGGTGCAAAGCCCGTGCTTCGCAATCTGGGTCCGGCCGATGGATCGAGCCTGCGGAAATTCGTGGACTGGAAAACGTACCCTCTGGTTCTCAAGAGCCGCAAACCCAATTCCACCCTGGCCAAAGAATGCAAGGCCCATCGTGAGATCGTCGAGAAGGCCGCACTGCATGTGCGAACAAACTACTGAGTGTGCAATTTCAAATGATCCACTTGATCCCTCCCGTTGTTAACGGCGTTAATGACGGGGTGTCTGCTTCCGCATTGCTCAACCATCACGTCACACCTTTTCCTGGAGAAGCGAATCATGGCCCATAAATTCGATATCGACGATTTGATTCTCAACTACGACCCCGAGAAGCCTTCACAGCGATTTGCTGGCTTCGGGCTATCAGCAATGACCGCCTCCTTCAGCGAGCGCGTTCCTCGACCAGTCCCATGGCCCCACTCTCCGCCGACTGCCACTCCCTTGAGTAAGCCGCCAGCGGAAACCGACAGTCTGGCTCGCTTTGCCGGCTACGATGCCGTGGTGATGACCTGGACTGCTGCCGAGGCAGCAGCCCTGGCAGCGCTCTTTACCCCCAATCATCTTCCGTCGATGTGGTATGAATACCGGCACGGAGTGGCCGATTACATTCCGCTGGTGACCGGTAGCAAAGCCCCGTTCAACGATAAGCAGGCCGACATGGCCCGGTACTACCACAGCCTCGGGCTGTATTTCCCATGCACCATCGGTGCGGCGAAGGTTCTGCTGATTAAATCGGGTTTGCACCTGGCCTACGATGGTCCTGCGACTCCACTGAAGAAACTTGTCGCGGAACTTGCCGAGACGATCAAGCCGAAGGTGATGATTACCACCGGCACAGCAGGCGGCATAGGCGCGACAACTGCCCTGGGCGACATCGCGATTGGCCCGGTCGTCAAGTTCGATTGCACGACGCAATTCAAGTCGGAGTCGTGGGCCAAGGCATCGTACAAAGCGTCAGCGTTGCCAGCCAAAGCGCTGAAGGAGATCACACCGACGCTGCTCGATATCAACGCGGCGAAGCTTCCGAACAGCCCCACGCCCAAGGTGTGGCACGGCAGCACGGATGTGGTGGTCACGACGGACTTCTTCGGTTTCGATGATTCGACCGACCATTACAAGCTTCAGGGTCTTGGTCGGGTCTGCGAGATGGGTGATGCGATGGTCGCCCAGGCGTTGCAGTCATTTCCGAATATTAAATGGTACGCGATCCGCAACGCCTCCGATCCGCAGATTCCGAACCCCACCGGCAATATTGAGACCGCCAATAAGCAAGCGGGGGAGATCTATACGAAGTATGGACCGTTTACGACCGCTGGCAGCGCCATCGCCACCTGGGCCGTGATCGATGCGATATTCAACTGAGGCGATTCGCTGTCAGGAAATGCAGGAGTTCGCGAGCATCCGGCGATGTGGGCCGAGACCTGCTTCGCAGGTCTCGGCCCACCCTTCAAGCGAGCATCCTCAATGGATGCGTCTCCAAAGGCTCGCTACCAGGAAGCCGCCGAGCCGGCGTTCTTCACGCTCCAGCATGAGACCCTGAGCCCGCAAGAAGGGCCGCGGGTCAGCAAGCCAGTACGCCGGGATAGAAGTCACCAGTTTGAAGAAGGCGTACATTCCCGCAAGGGCCACGCGAGCTGCCAGTCGCCGGGCGGAATCATCCGGAAGTACGAAGTCACCGACAACCCAACGCCCGCCCGGTTCCAGACTGGCTGCAAGGCAGGCAACAAGAGGTTCGAGTTCATCCGCCGGGAAGCAATCGAGGAAGAAGTTAGTGACGATGAGATCATAAGTCGCACTGGGTAGTTCAAAATGTCGAGCATCGGCGACGTGCCAACGCACACGGTCAGCCGAACCGGGCAACTTTGTGATGCGATGCCGGGCAATTGCTGCCATCTTAGGGCTGGCATCGACCACATCCACAACCGCATCGGCATTGGACGTCAGGAAGTCAGCCACGAAACGCCCATCCCCCTCACCGAGAACAAGTACCCGTCGCACGCTTCTCAACTCGCCCAAGAGCGCTGTACGACACCAGTGTAGTAAGCTGCCGAACGTCACAGCTTCAATCCAAGCGTAGTGCGGAGCAAGCCAGTTGAAGCGTGGCGGGATCACAACAAGCACCAGCTTGCCAATGGGAAAAGCAGGACGACATCGGCAAGAACTCGTGCAGCGCGCGGGCGGTGCCGACAAGCCAAGTGGATGGTCAGGAGACCAAGGGAGGAGCCTGCGACAGCCACTCCGACCGAAGCCGGCAAGCCAGCGCAGCTGGCCAACAGAACGCCGCCCAGTAGACAATCGGGCCAGACCGACCGCGGCCCGCTCTGGCCAGTGGACTCCCAGCGGTCGATGAGCCGACAGTTGAGCCAGCACACACCCGCGAACGCGAGAACGCCCGGCAGCCATCCGGCAATCGGCTGGCCATCAATGCTCAACGGCAAGGCAACCCCTGCCGCGAAGCCGATTGCCACAAGCAACTCTTTCGCACCCCGGAAGGACTGAAGTCCCTCTGCAACAGCGTGAATAAGGGCCAAGTACACAGCGACACCCAGGCCAATCACCAGCCCATACAGTGGGTACTCTGAGGGCAACTGGATCGCGGTGACGGCAGCAAGAGACCCAGCGAAGAGGGCACCACAGGCAAAAGTGACTGGCCAACGGGCGGCAGCACGATGACGGTCGGCATCAAGGGCACCGCGCCGGGCATCGAGCCACCGGTCGGTCAGGTATATGCACCACACTGTGGCTGCCAGAGCGACTGTGGCTGCTGCAGGGACGACTACACCGAACCTGGCTGCAAGGAATCGTTGCCACACGGCGGCCACGATCGGCGCATCCAGAGCAAGCAGGTTTGGAACCAGCCACCAGGGCGGCGCAGCGGATCGGAACTGGTGCATCACCCCATCATTGGCGAACAGCCCACCGTTGACAACCCAACAAGAAAGAGATCGCACAGGAGAAGGTTTATTTCACTCGATGTCCAAATAGCAATCAGTCGAGGGGCGCGACTTGCCTGATGCCTTTTATCGCGATGCCCCCTCGGTCGCCGGGCGTGATAGTACCGTAGCGTTCGGCAAACACGGGAGGAAGCGGCCGCGCTTCCGACGGTGCCAGCCACAACCGCAGCAGATGGCGTTTGCGTTCCTGTTCAGGCCAATCTTCAAACGCCGTGCGGTCGTGCAGCAAAGTGTGATTGTGAACCAACTGCACATCGCCCGGCAGAAATTGCATGGACAGGTACAACCAGGGATCATCTGCCAGTGCATCGAACAGGTCCAGGGCCTCCCGTTGCTTGGGTGTAAGCGGAGTCCCAACAAAGCGGCGAGCCGAGTCGATGTACTTGCGCTGGTAGATGGCTGAAAGAAGTCCGGCATACCAGTTGAACACGGGAATCTGGAAGTATGGCTTCTGTCCTTCGGGCACTTCGCCGCGGCGATCTGTTTCGATGGGTTCAAACAGGCAAGGAAGCAGATCGGGGCGCGCTCGGCGCATCTCGTTGAAGATAGTCACGGAACTGACCAGACTCGACAGCCCACCTTCTTTCGCAGGCTGAAGACAGAGCAAGCCGACGATATCGCACGAGTCCGTGTGATACCCCTGCCGTTCGTGTGTCTGGTAGATGCGCACATTGGGATCGCTGCTCGATTTGCCCAAATCCTTGACGTGACCGAGCACGTGGCCTTCCGCATTCTGCGATCGGGCGTTGCCCAGATACGTGCCCAGACCGAAGAACGCCGTCGCAGCCTGTCGCCTGGACCAGCGTTCGACTGGTAACCGGCGCAGCAACACGAAACCGCGGCCATTTAGGACTTCCTCCAGGATTCGCCGCAATCGTGGCCCCAGCGTTGGTAGAGAGAAGTCCTGTTGGCGGATGGATGGAATGTCGCTCTCAGCGTTTGCCAGCCGTTTCGAGGCGCTGTCAATCTCCGCGATCTCGGTTTCCGACAGATGTTCGATCCACTCGCTGCGTCTGGCCAAATCGGGGCCATACCAGGCGGATGGGCCTTGAATTACCGGTGGAAGTTCGTCCCTTGAGAGCGTTGCCATGCTTGGACTCCAAACCGGATACAAGACTGCGCGAGGGAGCGATGGAGGAATCTCGGAGTCACTTCGCGGGAGCAGGTTGAGCAACAGCAGAAAGAAGTACTGGCCCATCCTTCCCGGCTTCGGCATAGATGATTGCGATAGGCTGGCCCGCGACCAAATCCTTGGTTTCTGCATCCCGTTGGGTGAGGACGATTTTCTCAGCGCGTTTCTGAGGTGTAAGGATCGAAACCTTGCTGGTTCCGGTAACCTTCAACGCGATCGTCTTTTGGAATTTGCCATCTGAACCTCGGGGCTTGATCGAGAGACTGTCCTTGTCCGCTTTATCGACAACACCGCTGGCAGTCGAAAGGGGCGGCGGATCATCAGCCCCCTTGTTTTCTTGCGTGAAGGCGAGAATTACAAGGGAGAGCGACAGGACGAAAGGGGCGAGTGTTCGCGGGAACATGAGAGACATGGGAGCTTCCTCAAAGTGGTGATGTGACGCGGTTATGGTAGTCAGGAAATGATGGCGCGGCTCTGGTGTTAACGAGTCTGCTCAAACACTGGTGACTGAATTCATCCTGGCCCTCACGGGCCAGGATTTGATTTGTTGGTTGATCGAAAGGTTTGCGTCACGCTGCGAATTGCTCTGGTGAAAGCCAGCTCAACGAGAATTAGTTTGGGCGATAGACTCCCAGGAGGCATTATTTCATTGTTCCATCGGTTTAAGCCAGATGTTGCGGAAGCGGATCTTGTTGCCGTGGTCTTGCAGCATGATCGGGCCGGGTTCCCCCAGCTTGTTGTCCAGTGCGCCGCCGGTTGTCTTATCGAACTCGCCCTCGGTAATGGCCACGCCGTTGAGTTCTACCTTGACGTAGCCCTTCTTCGTTACCTTGTTCTTGTCATCGACGCGAGGGGCCTTGAAAGTGATGTCGTAGGTGTTCCACTGTTCCGGTGGCTTGACCGCCTTCATCTGGGCTTCCTTGTTGGGCTCCAGGATGCCGTACAACGCCCCGACTGAGCCGTTCTGGTAAGTCTCGTTCTTGTACGAGTCCAGGATTTGGATCTCGTATCGTCCTTGAAGGAAGACGCCGCTGTTGGCGCGTTGCTGGTCTTTCTTATCTGCCATCAAAGGCAGCCAGAATTCGGCGTGTAGCTGGAAGTCCGGGCCGAACTTCTCCTTGGTCAGGATGTTGCCCTTGCCAGGAACGCACTCGACCTCGCCGTCCTTGACCAGCCACGGAGCCTCTTTGCCGTTGCCGGATTGCCAGCCAGTCAGATCCTTGCCATCCATCAGGATCTTGGCACCCTTTGGGGGCGGAGTCGAAGTTGTTTTGCTGTCTTCAGCGTTCATGCCAGTGCCGACCAACAGGCCGATCAGCAGGCTACCACAGAATTGAACAGTCGCGCGAGGCATCAGCAGTCTCCAGGAGAGGAATGGGGTAAGTGTCTTTCAGGCGGGATTCGGTCGATTATCTCGGTGCACTACGAGCAGTAAGTACGGCTCTTGAGCGAGTGGGTCCGCACGATTTGCGGATCCGTGGGTCGTACTTCTCCAAGTTCTATTGAGCGATCACTTCACTTGTATCTCCAATCGGCAAGGTTTGCACGCACAAAACCATCAATGCTTACTCGACTCTTCTGAACGCCTTGCGCGTCTGTCACCTTCAAGGCAAGCGTCGCTTCATAGAATTTGAACTCAACACCCCACAGTGTGGCAGCTCTCGGGACTTCCCATGACCCCGCGCATTTTCTATTGGTCACTCACATCGGCCCTTGCGGGGTTCCTTTTCGGGTTCGATACGGTCGTCATCTCGGGTGCCGAGAAAACAATTCAATCACTATGGCAACTCGACAATCTCCTGCACGGACTGGCAATGAGTTCGGCACTTTGGGGGACCGTGCTTGGTTCCCTCCTCGGCGGCTTGCCGACCGACAACTTCGGCCGCCGGAAAACGCTTCTCGGAATCGGCGTACTCTACTTCATCTCGGCAGTGTGGTGTGGCCTCGCGACCGATGTGTACACATTCATGATCGCGCGGTTCATCGGTGGAGTGGGCATTGGCGTCTCGACGGTCGCAGCGCCGTTGTATATCTCCGAGATCGCACCACCGAAACGCCGCGGTTTGCTCACCTGTCTGTTCCAGTTCAACATCGTCTTTGGGATATTGGTCGCGTTCCTGTCGAACTCTCTTCTCGCTGATATTGGAGAGAACGCGTGGCGGTGGATGCTCGGGGTAGTGGCCTTCCCGGCCCTGGTGTACACCGCGATGTGCATTGGCATCCCGGAAAGTCCACGCTGGCTGCTCGGCCGGAAAGGCAAGCGAGACGAAGGGCTTCGTGTGCTTGGTCTGATCAATCCCGATATGAAGCCCGCGGAGGTCGTCGCGTTTGCCGATGAAATTCAGGCTGCATCAACAAGTGAGTCCACCGGAACGGGCTTCTGGACCTATCGACTGCGGCGGCCGATTATGCTCGCGATCCTGATCGCCTTCTTCAACCAACTCTCCGGGATTAACGCGGTTCTCTACTTCGCGCCCAGGATTTTTGAACTGACGGGGCTGGGCGAGAAATCGGCACTGCTGCAATCCGTTGGCATCGGTGTTACCAATCTCGTGTTTACCTTCCTCGGCCTGTGGCTGATCGACCGGCTCGGCCGGAGGACGCTTCTATACATCGGCTCTTTCGGATACATCGCATCTCTGGGCTTGTGTGCCTGGGCCTTCTTCACCCAGGAATACAGGATCGTGCCAGCGTGCATCTTTGCGTTCATTGCCGCGCATGCCATAGGCCAGGGGGCTGTCATCTGGGTGTTCATCTCCGAAATCTTTCCGAACCAATACCGGGCGACTGGGCAGTCGCTCGGGAGCTTCACCCACTGGATCTTCGCAGCGTTACTCACAACCTTCTTCCCCCAAATGGTGACGACGTTCGCACCCGGTTACGTCTTCGCGTTCTTCTGCGGCATGATGGTTCTCCAATTGCTCTGGGTGGCAACAATGGTGCCAGAGACGAAGGGTGTTCCCCTCGAAGACATCGAGCGTCAGTTGGGGGTTCGCGACGATGCCTCGCCGGATTGGTGAGCCGGCAACGGCTCCCCTCTGCACAGTCGACCCGGTTTAATGAGTGCGACAAAAATGGCCATGAAAAGAGAAAGAATAAAGAGGAATTGGTTGCTAAAAAGTTCAAAATGCACAAATGGAAATCAACAGCACGCGGCGATGCCCAAAAGCGTGCAACCGTCCAGGGTCGCGACTAATCCTCACCCACTTCCAGTAAGGCCATTCCATGAGACTCTCCACAATCCCTTCGGCTGGCTCGTTCCTGCTGGTGTGGGTCGTCTGCACAATGGTCCGTGCAGATGATCCGCCCAAACCGCCGGTGCAGATGACAGCCCAGGAAGATCACAAGAGGATGATGGAACTCCTGAACATCAAGGAACTCCGCAAGGGGGCGAACGGCAACCCAAAAGCGGCAGACGCCGCCAATGTTGATGAGTCCAAGGCCACCCCGTATCCGGACCTTCCGGATCCACTGGTGCTCAAAAATGGACAGAAGGTGACGACGGCCGAGGTGTGGACGAAACAGCGGCGAGCGGAAATCGTTGAGGATTTCGACCGGGAAGTCTACGGTCGCGTCCCCAAGGAGACTCCCAAAGTGAAGTGGGAGGTGACCTCAACGGACAAGCAGATGGTCGGCGACGTTCCGGTGGTTACGAAACAGATCGTCGGTCACGTCGATAACTCCTCGTACACGCACATCATTGTGGATATCCAGTTGACGCTAACTATCCCGGAAATGGCAACCGGCCCAGTGCCGGTGATTATGGAGTTTGGGTTCATCTTCGGCGGTAAGGGACCGAAAGGGCCGCCCGTCGGCAAGGGGCCGCCAAGCTGGCAACAGCAGGTTTTGGCCAAGGGATGGGGCTACGCCATCCTGAGCCCCAATAGCATCCAGGCCGATAACGGCGCAGGCTTGACGAAGGGGATCATCGGCCTGTGCAACAAGGGTCAACCCCGCAAGGTTGACGACTGGGGAGCGCTGTGAGCCTGGGCATGGGGTGCCAGCCGGGCCCTGGATTACTTCGAGACCGACAAGTCGGTGGATGCCAAGCAAGTCGGAATCGAGGGTCTCTCCCGCTACGGCAAGGCAGCGATTGTCACGATGGCCTACGACGAGCGGTTCGCCATCGGCTTCATCGGCTCATCCGGGGCGGGAGGTGCCAAACTCCATCGCCGCAATTTCGGCGAGATGGTGGAAAACGTCGCCGGCTCCGGTGAATATCACTGGATGGCAGGCAACTACCTCAAGTACGCCGGCCCGCTGACGGCGAAGGATTTACCCGTGGATGCTCATGAGTTGGTGGCGATGTGTGCCCCACGACCCGTCTTTATCAGCGCGGGATCGCAGCAGGTGGAAGGTGGATGGGTGGATGCGCGGGGCACGTTCCTGGCTGGCGTGGGAGCCGGGCCGGTGTACAAGCTGTTGGGCAAGAAAGACCTGGGCACGACCGAGTACCCACCCCAGCAGACTGCGTTGATCGATGGCGAGGTTGCATTCCGCCAGCATGAAGGTGGCCACATGACCGGCCCGAACTGGCCCACATTCCTGAAATTTGCCGACCGGTACATCAAGGGTCCGGCAGAACCGAAACCGCCAGCTTCCGACAAGTGAGGTGGGAGCCCGCGCTTTGCAGGTCTTGAACCACCCTACAAGAAGAAGTCATTCACTTCGCTTGGTCTGTTTTCGTAGGGTAGATCGAGACCTGCAAAGTAGGTCGAGGCCCACCAAAACTGCAACAAAGTAGAGCCGCGTTCGCAGTAAGCGGTGAGAGATACTCCAAGTTAAAGGTTAAGACCCGCTTACTGCGTGCGCGGCTCTATTGTGTTAGGGTCTCTCTAGCTATGGCCGGATTGTTTACAGGACTAAAAACATGAAATCCAGATGCTTCCTGGGACTGCTTGCGGCAACCGCAATTGCTGCCTTCGCACACGATGCCCTTGGCCAGCAGAAACCCCTGCCTGTCCCAAGCGGTGCCGATGCCAAGGGCAGTGCGCAGGCCAGTCCCATTGTTAAGGGACAACACGTCTTTACCTGCGGGAACAGTTTCCACGCCTGGTTCGTCGCCCCCATTCTGAAAGATATGGCCGAGGGAGCTGGCATCAAAGGGCATGAGATCGTCGGCGAGTCGAAGATCGGCGGATCGCTCGCCATTCAACATTGGGACGTGTCGGAAGATAAAAACCTGGCAAAAGCTGCTCTACGTGCAGGCAAGGTGGATGTACTCACGCTGGCATGCATGCTGGAGCCCGATCATGGCATTGACAAATTTGCGAAGCTCGGGCTGGAACACAATCCCAACTTTCGGATCAGCCTCCAGGAGTTCTGGATTCCGTGGGACAAGTTCGAGTGGCCGTTCAAAGGCAATCCGGATTCGGTGGACTTCAACGCCGCGACTGCTGATGGCTTGCAAAAGCTGCACGCTCCTTATTTCAAGGCGATGGACGATCACGTTCGCACTTTGAACGCCGGTTTGGGAAAGCAGGTCGTCTTCGTAGCACCAGTCGGACAAGCGGTCGTGGCACTGCGCGAAAAAATCATTGCTGGGCAGGTTCCGGGGATCAAGACGCAGTCCGACCTCTTCACGGATAAGCTCGGCCATCCTCAACCACCTGTGGAAGCCCTGGTAAGCTTCGTCCATTTTGCGGTGATTTACGGGCGAACCCCTGTGGGGTTACCGCTCCCCGCTGTTTTGGCGAGGGCCAACAAGCCGCAATGGGATGACAAGCTCAACCGCTTGCTCCAGGAAATCGCCTGGGAGGCTGTTACTCACCACCCGCTCAGTGGAGTCACAGCCGACACACCCGAGACTTTCACGGGTGAGAAAACTTCCTGGCATGGGTTTGACAGGTATGACTTCTTGATGGATGAGGAAAAGCTCACTCTCAAACCAATCAAAGCAGGCCCGGACGAAAAGAATGGGATCAACGGCCAGGTGAAAGGGCAGTTGCGATGTGTCGTGGTCGTTCCGAAGGAAGTGGCCGCTGGCAAGCCCTGGTCCTGGAGAGGCTATTACTTCGACCACGAGCCGCAGGCCGAGATTGAACTACTCAAGCGTGGTTTTCACATCGGTTTCATCCTCTCCGATGCCGGCAAACAGTGGGATGCCTGGTACGCATTCCTCACCGAAAAGCATGGCTTCTCCAAAAAGCCAGCCTTTGTCGGCATGAGCCGGGGCGGGCGGAACGCATTCACCTGGGCCACCGCAAACCCCGACAAAGTTTCCTGCATTTATGCGGACAATCCCGCAATCAGCCGGGAGAGTCTGATGAAGCTCGGGGATCTGGCCCAACACGATGTACCCCTGCTGCACGTCTGTGGCAGTCTCGATCCCATTTTGGGTCACCATACTCTGGCCATCGAAAGCATCTATCAGCAGTTGGGCGGTCGAATCTCCGTGATGATCAAAGAAGGTGCCGCTCACCACCCACATAGCCTGCGCGATCCGACGACAATCGCGGATTTCATTGTGGCAAGCCTTCAGCCGGTCAGTGGCACCGCGCCCGCCTTTGTCGGTAAGGGATTCACCAAATCCTCGTTCTATAGCATCGAGAACTCTTACCGCGACTTCCCAAAAGAAGAGTTGCACATCACCTGCCGTGGGCCGTGGTTCTCGGGAGCCAACGATCGCTACGAATTCAGGCTCGATGGCATCAAGGGCGGCGTGGCGGTGATTGTGCCGAAGATGGCCGCCCCGGGGATGCCCTGGGTGTTCCGGGCCGATTTCGTCACACGGGATGCGGTGGTCGATCTGGCCCTGCTGAGCAAGGGCTTTCACATCGTCACTGGTCCAGTCCCCACCGACACGAATGGCCCGGTACTGCAACAGTGGAATGCCGTTTACAAGTACCTCATCGACCACGGCTTTTCCCGGAAGCCAGTCCTGGAAGGTGCGGGCGGAGCGGCCGGGGAGGCTTATGCCTGGGCGATTGCGAACCCGGATAAGGTCAGTTGCATCTACGGCGAGAATCCCATCCTGCGCAGCACTATGTCGAAGGAACAGCCGCTCGATAATCTGGCCCCGTTAGCCAAGGCAGGAGTGCCTCTCCTCCATGTATGCGGCAGCCTCGACCCCGCGTTCAAAAGCCAAACGCGAGTCGCAGAAAGGCGATACCGGGAACTCGGTGGGCAGATTACCATCATCGAAAAAGAAGGCGAGGGACATTATCCCCTCGCCCCGAAGGACCGCCAACCGGTTGTGGATTTCATCCTTAAGAACACGGACACTGCCAGTAAGCCGTAACACCACCATCATTCCTTCGGCAACTTGCGGATCGCTTCACAGGCGGCCTTCGCCGTCTTGTGGTCCGCCGTAGGAACAAACCCGATGCTGAAGCGGGCCGGTAGCCGTTTCAAATCGGGGATGTGCTCGATCAACTCCTTGTACCCCTTTCGCCCAAACCCAAACACCGTCATGTCCTGAAACGACCCATCTTTTTCCTTCTGGAACGGCCAGGAGACGTAAGAATCGGTCTGGCCCTCCTCCGGCTCCTGGTGATTGATGCAGACGAAACCGACCTTCGACTTGGCCGAGCCGAAGCAGACCCACGGAACCACCTGCGACCACGGCGTATCGAGCGTCGTTCTTGTCCCATCGGGACGGATTACGAAGTCCTTATCCGCATCGAGCTTGCCTCCTGGCGCGCCCTCGTAGAGGAACCAGTAGGTTGGCAGGTCGATTCGCCGCAGGGTCATGGTCGCGTGAGTCGGGTAGAAATCCCAGGCGCAGGCCGATTTTCCATCGCGTGTCTCGGATTCGATTCGGACATGGTCGGCGGCTCGAACGGTGACTCGACTTGTGAACGGGTTGTCGGTCTTGTACTGGCCATACCCATAGCCGCAGTGGAAGAACTTTGTCGGTTGTCCGCACTTGGGCAGCCCACGGTACTCGCCCTTCGCCTGGTTGCCGGGGCGGTATGACACCCAGTCGTTGCCGTCCTTGTCGAGGATGCTGGCGAACCCGGCTCCCTTCTTCCCGTACACATAGCTTGCTGTTGGAGTCTCGATCTTGAAGCAGTCCATGTCGCCGTGGAGGGTGACTTCGGAGACTTTGACGCGTGCAGCGCTGAGCGGCTCGGGCGGCTTATCGGCAAGCGCCTCGTAGGTCAGCCGCTTGAAGTCCTCCCTGATCGTGAGATGATCGAACGGGTAGAGTTGGGTCATGAGGACTCCGACCACTTCCTTCTCCGGGTCCACCCAGAAGTAGGTGTTATAGATCCCGCCCCATGAGAACGTGCCAATGGAGGCGACCTCCTTCTCCAGTCCTGCCGCAGTGACAACACCGAACCCATACCCGAACTTGTCCCCGTGGCCACCGATTGCCACCTTGAGATCGCCAATCTGATTGCGGGCCATGAGTTCGATGGTCTCGCGTTTTAGAACCCGTTTGCCATTGTGTTCCCCTTTATTCAGGAGCATCTGAAGGAAGCGAGCATAATCCGGTGCAGTCGAAACCAGCCCGGCACCTCCAGAGAAGTAGCTCGGCTCCCGTAGCGGCATAATGGCCGAATAGGTAAGCGGTCCGATCCGCACCGGGTCATTGCCGACTTTCTCGACCACCTTGTCAGCGCCCGGGCGGTACTGTGCCGCCAGTCGGTTCCGCTTTTCTGGGGGTAGTTTAAAATAAGTGTCGGTCATTCCCAGTGGGCGGAAGATGCGTTCCTGGAAAAAGTCATCGAGTGACTTTTGGGTAACCACTTCGATCAAGCGGCCGAGTACATCGGTCGAAAGTCCATACTCCCAGGCTTCGCCCGGCTGGTGCTTGAGCGGCAAGCCAGCAAGTCGGCTCACATTCTCTGCCAGGGTGCCATCAGCCGGTGCCAGCCCATCCGACACCTTCGCTTCCCGGTACATCGGCCCAAGCCTATCACCGGCAAGGAATCCATAGGACAGGCCGGACGTGTGCGTCAGAAGGTTGTGAATGGTGATTTCGTGGGTTGCCGCGACTGTGCCCGCCCCCTTCGGGTCAAGAACTCGCATACTCTTGAATTCCGGGAGATACTTGGACACCGGATCGTCGAGTTTCAGCTTCCCCTCTTCGACGAGCATCATCACCGCGACGCTGGTGACAGGCTTTGTCATTGATGCGATGCGAAAGATGGTGGCATCGGTCATCGGCCGACCAGCCCCGATGTCGGCAGAACCAACGGCTGCGGAAAAGACCGGCTTGCCTCGTTGAAGAACCAGCGCCACTGCCCCAGCCACCTGCTTGCGATCCACATGCTTCTGGAGCAGGCTCGTAACCTGATCGAACCGCCCGGGGGCGACTGAGATCGCGACGGCCGATTTCGGAGCGGGCTGGGCGGGCGACAAACCCTCAATCCAGTCTCGCACAACCGTGATGCCTGCCGGATCGACCTCGTGCGTACCCAGCGGAGGCATATTGAACACGTCCTGTCGCCGCTTCATCCGGAGGTAGAGCATCGACCGATCGGGATTTCCCGGCACGACCTGCTTTGCACCCGCCACCCCCAGGTCTGACGTGGCGAGTGGGCCATTCACAAGCCGCTGCCGATCAAGTGGCGTATCGAACCGAGCATCGAACTCGCCGCGCGTGCCGCCCGGACGGTGGCACTGGGCACAGTTGGAGTCCAGGTATGACCGGACGCGATGCTCCAGCGATGCGGTTGTATCTGAGACGGCAACCAGATGGTCAAACTTCGGGATGTCTTCGCTCCTGATGGCTGGCTGGAACAAACCCTGGTGGTTCCACGCCTGGAGCAAATTGGTGGCGATCTTTCCTGCTGAATCGGTCAAGGGATGGTTGAGTTGGCGAGTATTCACCCCCAGCACGAAGCCCGCGCTGGCGGTGTGGCAGACGAGACAGTCGTTCCGGCTCGGGTAGGACCAGGTCTGTTTCCGCCCGCCCAGGTCGATCTGCTCGGTCTGTCCTTCCAACAACAGTTCGGCATCGCTGCCATCCGCTCGCCACTTGTAGGTGACGCCATAACCAACACCGCGGCGATCAACAACCAACAGTCGCGTTTCGAGCCGCCGGTTTGCCTTGCCTTCCCCTGTGGGAAGTTCGAAGTGCTTGATGAACACGGTACCGGGGGGAAACCTCCACGCCCCATGCTGCGAGAAGCCGATGTGGGTGTCTTTCGGTAGAACCAGCCAGCGATGCTTCTCGGCCCCATCAGACCAGAGCGGAGAGTTCACATCATAAGGCAGGATACCGGCCTCGGGTGCGAGATCCTTGAGGGATCGAAATAGCCCGGTCTGCGAGAGAAGGCGAGGCAAGTCCTGGGGATCACGACCAACCCGGAGAGTGTCGAGCAGCTTTGGGAGAGGTGACGTCCAGAGGGAGGCTGGACGGCTTCTTATCGCCCCGTGCATGTTCGAGATCAGGCAACGAAACTCCACGCCATCATCGGCCTGCGTCACGGTAATGGTTAGCTTCGGGCTGTCGGCACCGGCGATGGCCCGACCGTTGCGCAACCATTGGTAGCGGAGTGGCGCATCTCCCTTGGCCTCCACCCTGAAGGTCGCTATTTGGCCCACACCCGCCGTTACTTCATCTGGTTGGGTTGTGATGCTTGGGACCGGCTTGCCGCTATTGGCTACGTAGATGATCCGGTGCAGCGACCCCGTATTTGGCTTGAACTTATCATCCTTCACCCAGGCGTTGCGGTTCAGAACGTAGAGGCTGCCATCGGGAGCAACCTGTACATCCACTGGCGAGGCCAGTCGGCCGATGAATGGCCGCAAGTCCGTTGGGTGGTCCGGGTCGAGTACCCTGATCCAGTTGTCCATGAAGTCAGCAAAGAAGTATTTGCCAACGTATTCCTTCGGGAACTGGGCAACCGGTGGGTTGTAAAACGCACCGCCGGTGATCGACCTGCCCTGGCTGTGGTCGTAGGCGTATAGCGGTCCCTTGAACCGCATGTCCGCACTCGGCCCTTCGGCGTGCGGCCAGCCGTAGTTAGCTCCGGCCACTCCCTCGTTGATCTCCTCCCAACGAGCATCTCCCACATCGTTAATGAGGATGCGACCGGTGCCCGGCTGGATCGCAAAGGCGAATGGGTTCCGCAGACCTAAAGCCCAGATTGCCCGGTACTTACCCGTGGCAGTCTTGTAGAAGGGGTTGTCGTCGGGGATTGAGCCGTCCGGGTTGATCCGCAGGAGCTTGCCCTGGAACGTGTCGAGTTTCTGGGATGGGAGACCGGCCGTCTGCTCGCCGATCCCGATGTATAGCTTGCGATCCTTGCCGAAATGGATGGCCCCACCCTGGTGGCCGTTCGGTACGTTCCCCCCAAGTTTGCTCTGATCGTCCCCCTTGAGGATGATGACCTCGCTATCAGGGATGGCGCGATCGCCTTTCGCGGTGAACCGACTGATTCGATGGTGCGGGTACGGGTCGGGGGAGACGTAGCAGAGGTAGACGAATGGCTTCTTTGGGAACTCGGGATCAAGAGCAACGCCGATCAGTCCGCGCTCCCACGAACTGTCCACCTTCACGCTCACGAATGGCTCGTTGAGTAACCGATCGTCCTTGACGACCCATAGCGCACCGGTCTGTTCGCAGACGAATACCCTGCCGTCCGGTGCGACCGCCATCGCGGTCGCGCCGGTAATGCCAGTCGCGACAACCTCCTCCGCAAACCCCTCTTGCAGATCGGCGACGCCTGTTGGTCTGGACGCGGGCGAGTTGAGTGGTGTCGGCGGCTGGGCAGACAGTGACCAGTAGAGCGAGAAACAGATGAATAGAGAGAAAATCAGAATGCTCGATCGCCGCATCGTGAAACCCCTGACCACAGAGCAGGTCGGGCTGTGCCCGACAGTCGGGCACAGCCCGACCTACTTGGAAAAATCACATTCCTCGTTCCCACGCAGAGCATGGGAACGTGTTTTCCACCGCTCCGCGGTGATTGGGTTTTGATAGCTTAGGGACGCGGAGCGTCCGAAGACTCGTTACGACGCAGAGCATCGTAACGAGAATCCCACTCCTCTTGAGGAAGCTCACTGAGATGGCTCAGTCCGTCGCTCACGCTTCCGGCTCGTAAAACTGCCCCATTTCTCCCGGTTTTTACGAGCCGGAAGCGTGAGCGACGGAGCTTTGCGAACCAGCACCGTCTGGGAGTAACTCCAGGCAGCTTCCTCTTGGGGTTGTTGCGGCCAAAGCCGAGTACGGGCTTCGTTCCCATGCTCTGCGTGGGAACGTGTTTTCCACCGCTCTGCAGCTGCTACGCAAACACTTCTTCGATCTCTTCGCCAAACACATCCGTTAAACGTTCATTGCGGCTATTGTGACGGTAAGTCAGCTTGCGGTGATCGAAGCCCAGTAGGGCTAGAATCGTTGCGTGAATGTCGTGTACATGGGCTGATTTGCCTTCGACGGCTCGGAGGCCGACTTCGTCGGTCGCTCCAATCATTTGGCCGCCTTTCACGCCACCACCGGCAAACCACATCGTGAAGCCATGCGGGTTGTGGTCGCGGCCATCGCTCCCTTCACTCATCGGGGTGCGACCAAACTCGCCGCCCCAGATGACCAAAGTCGAAGCGAGTAGGCCACGCGATTTCAGATCGGTGAGTAGCCCGGCAATGGGGAGATCGCTCTGCTTCGCTAACTTCCCGTGATTTCCTTCGATGTCCTGGTGGCCGTCCCAACCGTTGGTATCGCCGCTGTAGAGTTGCACGAAGCGGACGCCCCGTTCGACCATCCGGCGAGCCAACAGGCAACGCAAGCCAAATTCCGAAGTCTCCTTTTGATCCAACCCGTAGAGTTTTTTCGTTGCATCCGATTCCTTGGCGGTATCCACGACTTCGGTCGCGGATGACTGCATTCGGAACGCCAGTTCGTAGGAAGCGATCCGGGCCGTCAGTTCCGTGTCTTCTTCGCGGCCCTTCAATCCTTCCTGGTTCAGTTTGTTGATGAGATCGAGTGTCTTTCGCTGTTGATTGTCGCCAATGCCCTTGGGGGTTTGCAGATTCAGAATGGGGGAAGACCCACCGTGCATGACTGTGCCCTGATAAGCGGCTGGCAGATAGCCGTTGCCCCAGGCCGGTGCGCCGCCTTTCACCCAACCGCCGGGGTCGGGCAGCACGACGAACGCGGGCATGTTGCGGTTCTCGGTACCGAGGCCATAAGTCACCCAGGAGCCGAGGCATGGTCGGCCCATCAGGATCGAACCGCAATTCATTTGATAAACCGATTCCGGATGCGTGACGCTGTCGCCACGACAGCCACGCAGAACGCAAAGTTCATCCGCGTGCTTGGCGATGTTGGGGAAAAGATCCGAGATGTCGATGCCAGCCTGACCATACTTTCGGAACGTGCGTTTCGTGGCCAGTAGCTTGTTGCGATCGACGCCACGACGGGTTTTCACGGCTCCGAAGGAATCAGGCAGCTTTTGGCCGTGCAAACGCTGCAACGTGGGTTTCGGGTCGAAAGTTTCCAGATGGCTCGGCCCACCGGACATGAAGAGGAAGATGACGTTCTTGGCCTTCGCTGCCTTCGGCGGCTTGCGGGGCGCGAGAGGGTCGGTCAGCGATGGCTCATCGGCATGCAGTAAACCTTGTTCGGCCAGCAAGGTGGTCAAGGCCACCATGCCGAAGCCGCTACCAGCGCGACTCAGGAATTGCCGACGATCGGGAAGACTGAAGTCAGGCATCATTCCCATCCCAATAGTGCCGCAAGAAAAAGAGAATTAGCCACAAAAAAGCACAAAATGCACAAAAGGAAAAACAGGCGTGGTTCAAAGTTGGGTGAAAGTGGGTTTTTGGGTTGTGCCAGAGGCTTCACTACTCGGGAGTGTAGTCATCACGCTCCGCGTGATGCATCACGCGGAGCGTGATGACTACACTCCAGACAATATCTGTAACCCTCATGCTACCTCGATTGAACCATGCCGAAAACCGTGAAGAATAACTGGATTATGATACGCTGAATCGGGTTGGGACTGTATCCCGTCAATAGCATTGAACCCGTCTCAATTCACTCGTTTATCTCTTGGCTTCCTTTTGTGCATTTTGTGCTTTTTTGCGGCCAATTCTCTTTGGACTTCTTTCTCTTTTCGTGGCCCATACTACAGCACTCATAAGATTACAGTCGTCTCCATCAATCCAGATAAACGAATTCGTTCACATTGAAGAGCGCTCGACACAGTTCGCTCCATGGCGATTCCTTGATGAACTCTTCAGCGAGTGCGGTTTCCTTTGCGGTCGGTTTACGACCGAGTATTAGGCGGTACATCAGCGTGATCTTATCCCTGTCCGATGTCGTTTCCTTGGCTAATCGTGCCGCCAGAGCTTTTGCGGCTTCAACGACATCTTCCGCATTGAGCAAAGCGAGAGCCTGTGGGGCTGTGGTGCTACGTTCGCGTTTGGGACAACTCAAATTGCTGTCGGGCAGATCGAATGCTTCGAGAAAAGGAAAGCGCAGATTCCGCCGGGCAAAAATATAGATACTGCGGCGGGTATGCTCGCTCTTGTCGGTGCTGACGGTCCAAGCTTTCGTCCCCTTCAGCGCCTCGGCAGGAATCGGTGGGAAGACGCCCGGCCCACCAAGTTTCGGGTTCAAGCGGCCACTGACTGCCAGCAAATTGTCCCGGATGATTTCGCCTTCTAACCGGACTCGATTCATGCGACTGAAGAGATTGTTATCGGGATCTTTCTGAATTGCATCTGGACTGGCTTGAGTCGATTGCGAGTAAGTATTCGACATCATCATCAACTTGTGCATCCGTTTGATGTCCCAGCCGTTCCTGGTGAAGTCTTCCGCGAGCCAATCGAGCAGTTCGGGGTGCGTTGGTGCCGTGCCATGAGTGCCGAAATCGCTGGTAGTACGGACGATGCCACGCCCGAAGTGATGCTGCCAGAGGCGGTTGACCATGACGCGAGCAGTCAGTGGGTTCTTGGGGTCGGCAATCCAGTTGGCCAGTGTTGCGCGCCCACCAGGACTCTTTGCTTCGCTCGATTTGCCGTTGGCGGCATTATTAACGAGGATCTCCGGGTAGCCGGGCTTCATCTCCTCCCCACGATTGCCGATCACGCCCCGTTCCAGGAGGTAAGTTTTTGCCGGTGGACCTTCGCTGTCTTGTAGGCCCATTGCGACCGGGACAGACGGTTGCCTGGCTTCGATCGCTTTGATCTTCTCTTGCAATTCGCGAAGGTGTTTCTTTTCCTCCTCAGACATCACATTCAGCAGTTCGGCCTGGCTGACGGCCACAAATCGCAAGGTTTCTTCCACCCGTTCGCGCTGGGCCGGCGTGCGTTCCCGTTCTGGTGTCTCGTGCGCTTCGCGCACTTCGACAGAAAACTTGGCCAGCTTGGCATCGCGGAGTTTCTTGCGGTAAGGTTCCTCCAACCTGTGAAGTTCCTCCTGCACCGGCCGCAACTGGGCGTGGAACTTGTGCAAGGCTTCATCCATCGCCGCTCGTTGTTCTTTCGGAACGATGGATACATCCTTGCGGAATTTGGCCGGTGTGAAGAATGCTTGCAAGCGATAGTAGTCGGTCTGGGGAAATGGCTCGAACTTGTGATCGTGACAGCGGGCGCATCCAAGCGTCAGGCCAAGGAAAACAAGGCTCGACGTGTCAGTCATGTCGTTCAGAGTGTTTTGTCTTCGCTGAATCTGATCGCTCGAATCGGTCATGTCAGGGCCGAGCAGATTGAAGCCGGTGGCAATGATTGCTTCCGGTTCGCCGGGGAAAAACTCATCGCCGGCCAACTGCTCGCGAACAAAGCGATCGTAAGGCTTGTTGTCGTTGAAAGCGTGGATCACATAATCGCGGTAGCGCCAGGCATCGGGTCGGACCTCATCGTATTCGTAGCCATTGCTGTCGGCGTAGCGAGCCAGATCGAGCCAGTGCCGCCCCCAACGCTCACCATAATGCGGTGAAGCCAGGAGCCGATCGATTACCTTTTCCCAGGCATTCGGACTGGTATCGTTGAGAAAGGCATCGATCTCAATCGGTGTCGGTGGCAATCCGGTCAGATCGAATGAAGCACGTCGAATTAATTGCTCTCGGGTTGCGGGCTGGGCAGGAGGCACGCCAGCCGCTTCGAGCTTCGCGAGAATGAATCGATCCACAGAATTGCGAAGCCACTTTTCATCCATCACTTTGGGCGGCAGCGGTGCTTTCACCGATTTCCAAGCCCAGTGCGACGCTTTCTCATCGGCAAATATGCTTGTGTTTGTGAATACTGCGAATGTGACGGCGGCAACCACCAGCGCGATGGTCGCGCTTTCACGCAGAAACAAACTCCGTCGGAAACATCGCCAACGCTGCGATTTGAGCTTGTTCATGGCACTTCAATCTGTCGTCGCTTGCGATGAGTCGATCGATTAGCGTGCAACGCCGAGAACGATTCCCCATCATTATTGACCCTGGTAGGGTCGCAGAAAAGAATAATTGTCCCTGGTAGGGTCGCAGAAAAGATCGGTGGTTGTACGCTGCGACACCACCGGGCTCAGTGACAACGCGATAAGAGGCCTCCGAAAGGTCAGTGATTACAAATCACGAGTTTAATTATGATTGAAGTGATTATTGCGGTTGATTGTGCGTCATGAGAGGGCTTTGCCACATGACAATTTGTGACAGAGACTGGCGTATGAATCTGCGATCGGGATAGAAAACGCCTTGTTATAGTGGCAAACCGCATCATCGCAATCTTGTGAGATTAGTGACACCTCCGACAATATTGACAGGCTCAACTCAACACATCCGAGATGACAGTCTGCGCACGCGTGGGCGAAGCCGAACACAACGTGAGCGGGTAAACACGATACCAGACCCGCCGGAATCCCGATTTGAACCGGGTGGTATCGATTGCTGTAAAGTCTCGCGGTCTGTAGTGGTATGCCCCAGAAGCCCAGCCGCTTGTCGGCATGGGCGTGAGGCGTATACTTTTTCCGTCCGCCTGCTGAAGCCTCTCCGTCAAGCAGCCCGCCGAGGAAACCCATGCCTTTGATATCCACCGTGATCGCGGTGAATGTGTATGTTGTGGTTTGTGATGATGAAGCGTAATGGCTTCATATTGGGCAGGCCGAATAAGCGATTCCGGTCGTTGACCTTCCCGACACGCCCACGACCTAAGGCGAAAACTTGTTCCCCGATACTCCGATCCCCGAACTCCGCACGATCCAGTTCGACCGGGTCAGGCAATTGCTTCGGGCAGTATTGCCCGGGAACGGGTTCTACGCTCGCAAGTTTGAAGGGCTATCACCCAACGATCTCCGCACCCTTGATGATTTCACCAAACTGCCCTGCACCACTAAAACCGAACTCGCGGCGGATCAGGCTGCGAATCCACCTTATGGAACTGCGCTGAGTTTTTCGCTCGACCGCTACTGCCGTCTTCATCAAACCTCCGGCACCAGTACGGGACGACCGCTCCGCTGGCTCGATACGCCGCAGTCGTGGGATTGGTTGCTCGGATGCTGGCAAACGAGCTTTCCGTTCATGGGTTTAACGACCCGGGACAAGCTCTTCTTTCCGTTTTCGTTCGGGCCGTTCCTGGGATTCTGGACGGCGTTCGATGCAGCGAACCGTGCGGGCTTTCTGTGCATCGCTGGCGGCGGGATGACAAGCACCGCTCGGCTTCGTTTTTTGCTCGAACACAACTGCACGATCGTATTCGCCACACCAACCTATGCTCTACATCTGGCGGAACTGGCTGCGAAAGAAGGCATCGATCTGGCGAATAGCTGTGTTCGTGCTCTCGTGGTTGCGGGTGAACCTGGCGGCAACATCCCGGCGACACGGGAACGAATAGAATCAGTTTGGGGTGCCCGCGTATTCGACCACTACGGCATGACTGAGGTTGGGCCAGTGGCAGTTGAGGCTTCCGACCTGCGGAGACAAATGTACCTGCTGGAATCGGATTACTTGGCGGAAGTCCTCATGCCCGGCACCAACACACCCGCACCCGCCCATGAGTTCGGGGAACTTGTGTTGACCAATCTGGGGCGTGTGGGCAGTCCGGTGATTCGCTATCGCACCGGGGATCTCGTGCGTATGGCGACCGACCCGGACCCAACCGGCCGAACGTGGCGGCGATTGGATGGTGGCATCCTTGGCCGAGCAGATGATATGATCCACGTTCGCGGCAATAACCTTTATCCAGGAGCGATCGAGGCGATCATCCGACGATTCCCTGCTGTCGCCGAATACCGGATTGTGGTGAATCGGGCTGATCCTCTCGCAGACCTGCGGATTGATGTTGAGCCCATGAACGGAGATGGTCGAGAACTGGCGGAGGCAGTCGGGCGAGCGATCCGGGACGATCTACTGTTCCGGGTCGAGGTCTATCCGGTTTCACCCAACAGTCTGCCCCGGTTCGAGATGAAGGCTCGAAGAGTGATTCACGAGAAATAATCTCAGGTCTTCGCCCTGGGCTGAGGCGAGCCAATGAACAAACCCACGGAGTTCCCCATGCTGCCCCTTCTCCCTCCCCGCTGGAAGCTCTTGCTTGGCGTTCCCGCGCTGTTTGTGTTCGCCGCAATCAATTCCGCTTCCGCTGCTGATTGGATTCACTGGCGTGGACCGGAACAGAACGGACACTCCCTCGAAAAGGGTCTGCCGGGCGAGTTCGACCCGGATGCCGGAGTGAAGGGAAACGTGATCTGGAAGCAGCCTTTCGGTGGCCGCTCCGCTCCGCTCGTCATGGCTGGCAAACTCTTCATCCTTCAGGGCACCGGGGAAGGTCTTCACGAAGGGGAACAGGTCGTTTGCTTCGATGAGAAGAGCGGGCAGAAGCTATGGGATTACCGGGTGAATGTCTTCCACACCGACATTGTTTCCGCTCGACTCGGATGGACCACTCTGACCGCCGATCCGGCAGCGGGCTATGTTTACGCCCACACAACCGGCGGCGATCTCCTCTGCCTGGATTCGACCGGAAAGCTCATCTGGTCCCACCAGTTGACTGAAGAATATGGGCGAGTGACTGGCTACGGCGGGCGCATCGTCTCCCCAATCTTCGACAGCGGCCTCGTCATCATGGGAATGGTGAATGCCAATTGGGGCGATCAGGGCCGCGGGATGAACCGGTTTGTTGCCTTCGATGGGAAGACTGGGGCGGTGGTATGGTGGACCACTCTGGGCGATAACATGCTCGGAACCTACTACTCAAGTCCCGTCATTGCTGTGATCAATGGACAGCGGTTGCTCATCACGGGAGCGGCCGATGGCGGCTTGCACGCCGTCAAGGTTCGCACGGGCGAAGTAATGTGGAGCTATGTGTTCAGTAAAGGCATCGTCAACGGCTCACCAATTGTCGATGGAAATCTCGTCTACTGCTCGCACGGCGAGGAGAACCCCGAGGGCAATCCGATCGGTCGCGTGATTTGCGTGGATGGAAGCCAAATCGACCCAATACTCAAGAAGCCCAAGCTCGTCTGGGATTCGTATCGCAGGCCTTACAAGGCCAACAGAAATCAGCAACTCGCGAACCGCTTTGGGCTTGCCTCTCCCGCGCTTGCGAATGGTTTGCTGTACGTCCCCGACGATACCGGCGAACTTTTCTGCTTCCGGGCCAAGGATGGAGAGATGCTCTGGAAATATCGGTATGCCACCGAGGTTCGCGGGGCTCCGCTGG
>Ga0206850_10129_pt1 | contig 25260 bp, 17 predicted proteins | sample Alteio_BWOrgCont_16_FD_152885 | JGI IMG/M metagenome (GOLD analysis project Ga0206850, IMG submission 152885) | Enriched cells from forest soil in Barre Woods Harvard Forest LTER site, Petersham, Massachusetts, United States -... | ecosystem: Environmental > Terrestrial > Soil > Temperate forest >...
ATCGAGACATCGCCGGGGCTGACCATCTGGCTTGGTGGGATCCCATCGGATCTCGCCCTGGAAACCGCAAAGCTCGCAGATCGTTGTTGTCAATTCGCGAATTGTGATCTCACTCCCGCTTCCCACGTTCACGGGATCTGGTTTCTCGTAAAGGTCTGTTGCCCGGATAATCGCCTCGACTGCATCTTGGACAAAAAGAAACTCCCGGGAAGCAGAGCCGGTGCCCCATGCCTCAATGAATTGCTTACCCTCAACCTTCGCAGCGACTACTTTTCGGATCAGCGCTGGGATCACATGGCTTGAAATCGGGTCGAAGTTATCGCCTGGACCATACAGGTTTACTGGCAAGAGTGTGATGGCATTGAACCCATACTGTTGGCGGTAAGCGCCAGCCTGAACGAGAAGCAACTTCTTGGCGATCCCATAGGGGGCATTGGTTTCTTCGGGATATCCATCCCAGATCGCTTCCTCTTTGAACGGGACAGGGGTAAACTTCGGGTATGAGCAGATCGTCCCCACCGAGACGAATTTGCTCACACCCACTTTGCGGGCCTCCTCTATAAGCAAGAGGCCCATCAGGGCATTCTCGTAGAAATACCGCCCTGGATTGGCTTGATTCGCTCCGATTCCACCAACCACCGCAGCGAGGTGAATGACCGTCTCGGGTCGAACCGTAGCGAGAAGCTCACGAACCTGACTTTGCTCTGTGAGGTCGAAGTCAGTTTTGCGTGGCGTGACGATACTCTTCGGAGCAATCCCACGAAGGCGATCGCACAGATGCCGGCCAAGAAACCCGCCTCCGCCCGTCACCAACACCGTTTTCCCAGTGAGATGGCTCATTGCCGCTACCTGGCTGGTTTGTAAGACTTCGACATTATCTCGATTAAGCGCCAACGATCTCTGGCTGGAGCGCCCGGGCTGGGTGTTGATTGGCTGAGTGGTGAACCGTCGCCGTTGCCGGAGTGTGTTGGTATCCGGCAGCAGGCTGAATTCCTGGCACCAAGACCTTCAAGGCCAGAGCAGCGAGTTCGCCAACAAATTCGTGGATGCGCCCCAGCACCATCGACAGATTCGCCACTCCGACGGGACCAATCAGCCGAACCACCCCAATCGTCTGCCCAGCAACTTTGAGTGGGAGTTCAAGGTGCCAACGATCGGCGATCGTCTCGTCCTCCCCACCCTGGCTCGCTGGGTTCTTCCACTTCACATAATAAGATTCCTGGAAAAAGGGTGCGTTGATATCGACGTTCGCCGAGTGGAGCCCAAAGTGTTCGGAGCGATTCGCGAGGTGTTGCCAGATCGTCTCCCACCCCTCCGCCCGACCCTGGAGTCGGATCACGACCACCTCCCCGTTTGGACGGGCAGAAGTGAATCGGCCGAAAACCTCCAACAACTTGTTCCGCACCAACCCAAGTTCCTGAACCCCGAACAGTCGGCTCAAAACGAGGAATGCAACCACAACAGTCGCTGCCGTGAGAGCAAGACTATCGTGGCCATAGCGAAGGCTGGCGAGTACACCGAGACTCAGGATCGAACTCAGCACTCCAACAAGGATGAGTGCGGTCTTGTGGGACAGGCCAGACTGGAGAAGGCGGTGGTGGAGATGACCTCGGTCGGTCATGTAAATGCTTCGTCCTGTCAGAACCCTTCGCGTGATTGCAGCAACTGTGTCGAGCAGCGGCAGAAGTAGGAGAGTGACAGGTGGACCCAGCATCAGGGTCGCTGGCCCCTTGAGGCAGCAGACGACCGAGAGCGAGCCAAGTAATAAGCCAATCGACATGCTTCCGCTGTCGCCCAGGAAGATCTTCGCGGGCGGCTTGTTGAACACCAGAAAAGCTGCCAGAGTCCCCGCGAGGCACGCGGCGACCCCCGCCTCGGCGGGGTGGCCGACCCAGGCCGCCATCACCGCCAGAGTCGCGGCCACAACCAGTCCGATACCCCCAACCATCCCGTCGATGCCATCGAGCAGGTTCACGGCGTTGACGACGCCGAGGAGCCAGATCATGGTCAACGCACATCCGAAAGAACTACCAAAGCGGATGTCGAAACCACAGAGGGTAATTGACTCAAAGCGAACACCTGCCGCAATGGCAAGCGAGATCGCGACGATTTGTCCCACGAGCTTCACCCGACCGCGAATCCGGAATCGATCGTCGATGACACCGATCCCGAACATGAACAAGACGGCGACCATAAACCCGGGAACTGATACACCAAGCTTCCCAACGCAGTCGGCAAATGTATCCTCAAGAACGTACCAGATGGCGAGGGCGAGAAAGGTCGTCAAGACAACGAGCGGCCCTCCCGCAAGTGGGACAACCCGCCCGTGCAACTTGCGTCGGCCGTCTGGTTTATCGACAACCCCCACCGCCAAGACAAGACGGCTGACGAATGGAGCAAGAATTACGCCGAAAAGGAGACTGATCGCAGCAGCGGCCAACAGTTCCGTTGCTATCATCTTGCTGTCCCCACATTATATGTTTATATGTCTAAATTACAGCGGTCACTATTTAGAAATGGACCGAATTATTCATGACGAACGACATTCGTTACAAATAATCGCTTCCATTCTCGCTGTAGACAGTCAGCACTTCCTCCTCTGGGTTTATTCAGTTGGAGGTGTGACTGATGTTTGGGGGGAGGTCACACACCAATACTTTGCCACATTCGGAGAGGAGTGCGGACACAAGCAGTTGAGGAATGAGGAGGCTCCTCACTTTATATATGCCGCCACTAACTCTGGAGAGGGCCAGTTTCGCAGTTAAACTCAAGTTTCAGATGGGTTTCGCACTCTCAGTAATCTCTCACTATTTGAAATTGATGTTACACTCTCTTGTCTCATCTTGTCTCCCTCATGTCTGGGTGCCTCAATGATGTTTTCTCGAGATAATGACCCTTCTTACAAATCTCTTGCATTTATGGTTAGAGTCTCTCCAAGTAGGAACTAACTGAGGTAAAAGCACGAACGACGTTTGGGGTTCCATGGAACCCCAAACGTCGTTCGTGCTTTTACCTCTATCGCCAGCTCAACTCACTCAAACCGCAACTGCAGGAGTCTGGCTCGGCTTCCCACGCCGCCGAATCTTGTAGCCCAGCAAACCAAGAGCACCAAACCCCATAAGGGCGAGGCTCGTCGGCTCGGGATTCTTCACACCTGTAACATCCACAACAAGATCGGTGTAACTTCCAGATGATCCCTCACCATCCAGATTCCACATCAAGATGTAGTTCATTTTTCCATTGATCATCAGGCCATAGGCAATCATGTCATTGGGGTTCGTCGAAGTTGCAGTCGAAACGCCTTGAGCAGCGACTATTTGAGCCCAAGTGGAATAATTTGTGCCGTGTGCGGAGTTATAGTCTGTTACGGTCTCCCCATCAGAGATCGTTCCTGGTGTTGCAAGGCTTGTTACTGTCCATGCAAAAGGGCTGCTTCCAAGGCTACCTGAAGGAAGACTAAAACCGCCAATCGGCGGGGGATTGGGGCCAGAGACATTTGAGAAGAAGGCACTCGATCCACTGCCCAGATATTTATAAAATGCCGCCGATCCCCCACTGCCGGTCAGAGCACCGACGATTGAAGCGCTTCCCGTCGTACCCAGAACCTGATCCCTGCCCGACGGATTGAGCGCAACTTCCGCCGACAGGCTTGTTGTACCGATTTGCGTAAAAGTACCACCAGGAACAAGTTTCGGGTTCCAAAATGCAGCAGTAGCCGAGCTCCCAGCGAAATCAGAACCGTAAAGGCTCTGTAAGGTGTTGTAGGTATTCTGGTTTTGAGCTTTGGCAATTCCACTCCCGAAGACCGTGCCAAGGGCAACGAGAGAGAAAGTTAGGGCGCTTCGCAGTTTCATAAGTTCCTCAAGTTCTCAGTATCAGTTATTAGTGCGATTGTTACAATTCGTCTTTCCGGGTTCACTGGACCAGATTTCTGTCTCTGCCTCAAAGTATTGTACAAGTTAGCCGAATCATCGCCTTCACAATCTTATATGCCACTGCTGGAACGGCATCGCTCATTTTTCAGGCTTCGTTGTGCTTTTTCTCTTGCGACGGCAACTCGGGCCGTTCTTCGGGGCATTCATCACGTTCAAAAATTGATGAAGTTTGTTCAAACTTCTTCGACTCAGGGCAAAATTTGCCTCGTCAGGAGGAATTGGTGAAAATTCCGGCATCCGCCCGAGCAACTCCTTGCTAACAAAGGCTCTTTCGGTTGCTTCCAGGGTCGCCAGGAATTCTTCCACTTCAACCTCCAACATGTCTTCGGATACCCAGGTGGCGGTGGTCTGGGCTCGGTGCGATTCTCGACGTAGACGTCTTTTTTCTTCTCGCAAGACCATTAAAAATTCATTACGAGCAAGAGCCACCATGTAAGTTGTGAGTTTGACGCCGCGAGATGCATCGAATCTTGCCAACCGCTCGAATTGCTTCTCGATCAGTTTGAGCCACACCCGACCGGCAATCTCCTCCGTGAGTTCCCCACAGTTTCGTGGCCACAGCCACGAGGCGATCTGGCGCAGCAAGAGGGGCTGACAGAGCTTGAATAACTCGGTCCACGCCTCCTTCGCGCCGGTCACGCACTCGCTGACCAATGCTTCTCGTAATCCTTCTGTCGTTTTCATGTTTAGGCACAGCTGGGCGATAATTACAAAACCGAGAATACTTCGCCATTACCTGGCGGTTTGAGGGGGAGAGGAAAAGTTATTGGCACCCCATCCGTCCGTGGATCAACAGGTCGGTTGTTGTGGATGCCGTCAGGAAGGAAAGCCAGGGAAAGCCCGCTCAGGGGCTTCCCGGATACGCCTTTTCACGAAGGCGTTGATACTCTGATGCTTCCAAAGGGTGAAGCGAACTCATGTTGAAACCTCGCCGCGTGGATTCTTTGAACGCGGCGTCAGCCTCCGCCTTGTCCTTTGGCTCTCGTAAGGCAACAGCGAGGAGGAAGTACCCCGTCGCCGTCGGTTGCTCTGCGAGTGTCGCCCGCAGGTCCGTGATGCAACCTTTAACATTATCCTGACGAAGTTTCGCAACAGCTCGAAGCTCCATCAGGTGCGATCGCGGCCCGCCGACCGCAATTGCATCCCTGAGGTGACGTTCAGCCTCTGCCGCTGACCCTCTAGTGAGCAGAAGCAATCGAGCGAGTGGAAAGAGGACAAGCGGGTTATCCTTTTCCTTCTTCAGAAGATCCTCATAAGCACTTTGCGCGCCCTTATATTCGCCTTCACGATCAAGGGCATCGGCCTGCATGAACGCCGCTGCGCGGGCATCCCGGGCATCCTGACCCTCGAGCTTTGCACTCTCCAACCAGCCTTCCACATGCTGGTACACTTCTTTGGGTTGTCCGTATCCCAGGAACTCCAGCGCCATCCCGGCTACCACTGGGGTGGGAAGCTTCTCAGGTGGTTTGCCGATCAAGGTGTCGCAGAGCGCCAGAGCCGCTTCAACACGTTTCTGACGAGCAAGAAACGCGGCATACGCAAGCGTGGTCAAGGGTACCTTCTTCTCGGCAAGCACCTTGAGTTTTTCCTCGGCGGTTTTCACATCCCCGTACTCCTCCAATCGCCGTGCCATCGCCAGTGCTTCCGTCTCGTTCGTGGGAGTGTATCCTGCGATACGTTTTGCAGCCTCGGAGGTTTTACCCTGCGCGTGATCCAACTGGGCCTGAAGTTCGACCACCGGCCACAAATTGGCATTGGTTCTGGCAAGTCCATCGACCCAAACCTGCGCCTCCGCGAAACGCTTTTCCGCAATCAGGCTGTTCGCCCAATACGCGATATAGGTCGGATTCTCCTTGCTTTCACGAATGGCCCGTTCCATCGGTCTGCGCCCTCGGTCGATGCCCCCGGTAATCATGCAAAGTTGGGCATAGACGTAACGAGCTTCAACGGGGAGCAGTTTGTCGTCGTATTTCTCGTAAAGCCGGATCGCTTCGAGTTTCCCACCCGGTTGTTTGGCCAGAACGACCGCCCGTGCCAGGTTGTCAAACCGATTCTCTCCCGCTACTTCGATATTCTCTGCGATCAACTTCAGCGCTTGAGTACACCGACTAAAATCGCCGCTGTTGGCCAGTATGATCGCGAGTTCACGACGAATCGCTCCGACCTCAGCACCCTGGTTTCCCTCGATCAGTTTCCAAAGGAGTGGCTCAGCGCGAGCGAATCGACCCGTTCGCAGATAGTACTCAGCAACGTCCCGGAGTTCGTGATAACTCGGAGCGGCCCCAAGGACCGCCTTGTAGGCTTGATCCGCCTCGGCTCCGGGATAGAGGATCTCGGTACACTTCGCGATCGTCAGCTTGACCATGACATCAGGAACCTTCTTCCGAAACGCCAGTCCCTTGACTACCGCTTCAGCATCCTTTCTTCCGTTGTTCGCAAGCAGGAATTGGACACGCGCAACCCAAGGTTCTGGGGTCTCGGCAAGATCGCATGCCTTGGCAAATTCTTTGTCGGCCTCGGGAATTCTTTTCTCTGCGGCGTAGAGAACCCCAAGCATCAAGTGATCGTTCGCATTCGTCGAATCAACCAAGTTTGCCTTTAGAGCGGCTTTGAGCGCAAGTGGATAATTGGCTGTATAGAGATAGACCTCTGCGAACATCCGTTGTTCAGGACCCGAGGTGGTTTCCTTGTCCAGGCGATTAATCAGGTCTAGGGCCGCCTGGAATTGTCTGTCTGCGATGAAGGCATTGAGGAGTGCCAGAACTACCTCAAACGACCGGTCACCTTGCGCGAATGCATCCCGATAATGGAGTGTTGCCTCATTCTGCTTTCCTTCCAACTTGTACCATTGGGCCCAAAGAAGAGCTACTTTTGGCCATCCTGGCCGACGGGCCGCAGCTTCAGTCAGTAGATCTCGGGCACGCTCCATTTCATCCTTGTTCGGTTCCTTGTTCAGTTTTTTTGCTTCGGTCGCACGAAGGATTAACCGGAGGGCATCGCAGTAGCAGGCTATACCCCCGCTTGGCCCCTCAAGCTGTCGAATTTCCTCAATCGCTTTCAGTGCAGGAACATCATCCCCACACAGAGCTGTTGCCTCGAACTGGAGCAGTTGATTCTGGAGATTGTCTGGACGGAGTGCGATGACCCGTGCAGCGGCGTCGCGAGCAAGGTCATACCGTTCAAAGTGGAGGTAGAGAGTGGCTGCCAAACCCCATACTCGTGCCACCTGTTCGGTCTGTTCGCGCGGCAATTTTTCAAGATCCTTCGTCGCATCTACTGCCCCTTTGATGGCATGATCGGGGTTCTTCTGTTGCGCAGCCAATAAGATCGACATCAGGTGAAACGACACATGGTTCCGCAAATATGGGCTGGCTTTGTCGAGAAGTTTTCTAGCAGCGTCGGGTCCCTTAACGTCACTTTCCAGATGAACGCGAGCTATCCAGGGTTCTGGATTTTCTGGGTTGGCCAGGCACAGTGCATCAAGTTTTTTGCCTGCAAGCTCATGCTTCCCTCGAACTGCCAGAATCTCAGCCTCCGCGATGGACATCGTTACGTTCTGCGGGCCGGCATGGTCCACGACAAGGTTTTGGAATCGTTCAGTTTCATCCTTACTGAGAAGGTTGGTGATTTTAGAAACCAAGTCCTTCCGAGAGCTGAACTGTTTCTCCGTCAGGGAATTCAGTTTCGATAAAACGTCCTTTGGTATCTTTGCTTCCAACGCAACAAAAGACTCTTTCGTCAGATTGAACCCTCCCGGCGCGCGGTCGAGGAAGTGATCGACCTTCCGCCAATCGCGTTTTGCCTCTACCGTTTCCTTCGCTTTTATCGTTTCCCAGCGGGCAAGAGCGAGACATGCGGGGAGCGATGGTGGTTCACTCTCTGCGAGATGCCGGAACTCTTCGAGCGCATTCTCCGCTTTACCTGCCCCCACCAAGGCCATTGCATACTCATGTTGTGTTGCGGGGTTCGATGCAATGCCGAGAGATTGTTTGAGCAGTTCGATCTGCTTATCCGTATTTCCCAGTCGAGCCGCGTTTCGGCTTAGAAGCAAATCGATTAGAGCAACTTGGGGCGACTTGGCTAGCACCCGGTGGTGGAGAGCCTCAAGAATTGGCAAAGCTTTCGACCAGTCACCGTCAGCTATCGCTACCCGGGCTGTGAGCAAATCCGCATCGTTCGGAACCCACCGAAGTTTCGAGGTGGTCTTCGCGGCATGGTTCAAGATGCGTTTTTCCCATAGTTCTTTTTCGTCAGGATTGAGAACAGTACTGACCTTCCTCACCAAATCTTCCTTCGACAGCGCCTTATCTTTCAAGACGTTTAACTTCGACAGCACAGGTTCCGGCACACGCTCGCGCTTTAAGGCAGCAAACGCATGGTCCGTGAGTTTGAACCGTGGTGCCATCGCTTCGTCCAGAGTCTTCTTCGCTTCAACGGCACCCGTATCAATCAACCGGTTGATCAGTTCAACAACCAACTCCGCCTGCTCTGGCATGTATTCCACAGCACTCTTGAGTCGAGCGATTGCCTCTTTACGTTTTCCGTCCGCGAATTCCAACTGTGCGAGAGTAAGGCAGAGCCTCGGTTCGTCAGGATGAGCGGCCAATCCACTCTTAAGAACGTCCCGCGCCTCATCCAGTTTGCCATGCTTCGCCGCTGCTGCTGCCACCGCCAAGACAACGTCGGGGGCGTTCGGTGCAAGGTCTTTGGCTCTCTTCAGATCTTGTGCTATCTGAGTTGCCGGATCGGCATGGTTCAGGATGAGGCTCTGGAATTCTTTCGCTTCTTCCTTGTTGAATTCTCTCTTGTTGAGAATACTGGTGATTTCCGTCGTTAAGGCTTGCCGAGACAATCCCAAGTTCAAGGAGTCTTTTAGCTTGTTTTGCACTTCTTCGGGCACTTTCGTACTCTTCAGGGCTTCAAACGCTTGGGCCGTGAGCTTGAAAGTCTCCATATTCAGCGATCGATACTCAGCCCGTATCAGGTATGCCCGGTAGTCCTTATCGAAACGAACGATCATTTCTTGGAACACTTCCTCCGCCTTTTTCTTCTCCTCCTCCTGTTTCTCTCCGGGCAAGCTGTTCTTAAAGCCAAGCTGATAGTGGCACTGAGCCAAGCGGGCGTATGTTGCGGGCTCGGCCCCAGCCATGCCACCCGCCGCCTCGAAGTGTTTTGCGGCAAGTGCCCAATCGCCTTGAGCGGCGAAACACTGACCGAGTAGAGTCGCAATGGCGACATCTGTCGGGGACGTAGCTCGAAGGAATTCAAGATGCTCCCTCGCATCGTTCCACCGCCCAGCCTCGGTCATCAACGTGGCAACCCGCAGCCGAGCATCCAACCGTTGCTCGTCATTCAACCGTCCGGGTCCCTCCAGTACCTTCTGGTAAACTCCAATAGCACTGAAACGAGTTCGTTCACCCGCAGCCACTCGTTCGAGGAGTTTTGCATAACGATACCGGGCAACCGCATCGGTGTCGTTCAGGGTCAGGTATTGATCGAGAAAACGGATTGCCTGTTCCGGATCTTGTTCTTCCTCTGCCAGATCGACCTTCTTGAGCAGCGCGCTAGCATTCCGCGGCTGTTGAAACCGGTGCATCGCATAAAGGCCTACCCCGGAGGTGAGAACCACCCCTAGCACAAGGAGAAACGCCTTTATGTCGAATCGGTATTGCATGGTTTGAGCCGATCAGGAACAGTCAATTGTTGACGAACAAAGCCTTGTTGATGCCGGGAATTGCAATCTTGAGGAACTCTTCACACGAATCCCCATCATGCGGATCCTCGTGCGAGCCGATGGGCTGGACAACGTATATGCGGTACAACAGCGGAAAGGTGCCGAACCGAAACCGAGGCTCATCCGGGGCTGCCCACGCACCATCCCCGCTCCAGGCCCAGTAGATCCGAAGAGATTCTGGACTGACCGACGGCTTGGTGAAATCGGCTACCGCAAACTCGTCAGTTGCCACTCGCCTCTTTATCGTTCCCCGGTGAGGCGCGAAACCAATCGCCTCATAACATTGTTGGGGGTGGTGGTGGTACACAAGCGGCCCGGATGGACCACCACGGATCAGGAGAAGTACCTGATGCCCGAGGACGGGATTCACGTATCGGCGCATGAAGCCGGGATACTGTTCGTCCTTGAACGCCGATTCATCTTCCTCGTTGGGCAGATAAGCTATCCAACCTGGGAACTCCAGTGGCACCAGATCAAGTCGTTCCTTCACTGCCTGTTCATTAAACGTGTCGGTTGCCCGACTGTAGCTGAGGCAAACCAAAGCGGGAAGGACGATCGAGAAGCCAGCGCAAACCGCGATGAGATTTCTGTTCACGGCACCCCTCCAGCGCGCTTGACCTTGCTCCGACTATCTCCGGGCAGCGGGCGTTCCCCACTCAATCCAGGCTTCACAAGCGCTGATTGGGATCGACGAGCGCGGTAATTGTATACCGACCGGTTGGTCGAAACTCCGTTCAGCACGGCTCCGAGAACGCGGCAGCCAGCATCTTCAAGAAGACGAGAAGCCTCGCAGACTTCCTCGGTGTGGCTGACACCAGATCGGACGGCAAGCAACACCCCATCTGCCACGCCACCAAGGATCAGACCATCCGGGGCAGACAATATTGGTGGAGTGTCCAGCACAATGACATCCCACTCCTTGAGTAATTCCCCAATGAACGCGGTGTGATCCACTCGACCCAGAGCTTCAAGTCCTTCATCACACATCAACCCCGCGGCGATGAACCCGAAGCCAGGGGTGGGACACTGGATTGCATCGCCAACTGGGATGGCACCGGTTAGGACTTCGCTCAAACCGGGGTTGTCGTCGCAACCCAAAGAGCTGTGCAAACTGGGTCGTCGGAGGTCGGCATCGATCAGGAGCGTCCGCTTTCCAGCCCGAACGAGGCTGGCCACCAGATTGAGCGCGAGGATACTCTTCCCCTCGGCTGGACTCGCGCTCGTCACCACAATGACTCGAGACAGCGAACGAACGGGTACGCCCTCGGGGCTTACTAGCGTCTCGCCGCTCAATAGGAGAGTCCGGATGCTGTCGGCGTGGTCCCCAAATAGAGTTTTCCCGGGAGGTCCGAGCGCTACTCGACTTACCGGATTACGAATCTGGGGCAAAGTACCGAGAACTCGCAGCCCAACCCGAGCCGTTACTTCCTCTCGGGTCCGGAGACGCCGACGTGACATCTCCCAGAATCCGAGGCCCAGTATCACCAGAGCAGTGGCTCCCACACCAGCCCCAGCCGTTCGGATGATCTGTCCTCGAGTGTCCGCGGCAAGCTTATCAGAAGCCAGACTCGCCACCACAACCATGTCTGCGTCCGCATTAGCAAGCTCGAAGTTGAGTTTTTCGCGTTTGTCCTTCAAGGTCTTATACATCTCTTCCAGTTGCTCAACCTCTGTCCGGTCGAGTTCCTGCTTAGAGGAGAGTGGAACAGGTTGTGCCTGCGCCAAGGCAGCCCCGTGGGCATCCTTCTGGGTTTTCCACTGATCCATCAATAGGGTGACATTTCGTTCTAACTGGGCTAACTGTTCCGCCACCACTGAAACCGCTTGCGTGCGCAGCATTCGTGTGATCGTTTCCGTTTCCGTCTTCTGGATCTTCAGGAGTTCGATCTTCGCGGTTTCGACCTTCTCTCGCAAACCGGGAAGCAGTGTGTCGTTTTCGGGTTTCACCTTGTTTGTTCGATCTGCAAGCTCTTGCTCCGCGTCAGTCAAGAATTTGGTCTGTCGGAGAATCGCGGGGCTACGCGCCAGAGCAGCTTCCAGCGCGATCGGGGATACAGGCCTTGGCTGATGTTGAGACTCGGCCACACAGACACCTCCTACCGCCGCTACCGGTGCGCCGATCCCATACCTGATCGAGAGGAAAAGATCGGCCTTCGCTTGGATAAGATCAACCTTCGCCTGATCACGCAATTTCTCCGTCCGCCTGAGTTCAGCCTCAAGTTTGTTGAGATCGGCGGTCAGGGCTGCGGAAGTGGCAATGTGCAACTGTAGTTTGGTATCGGATGCATCTCGAGAATGAACTGGGCCAGCGTATTCTTCCCGCTTTTTGTGGAACTTATCCACAGTCTTGTCGATCGCAAGCCTTAGACGTTCAGCCAGTATCAATCGTTGACTATTGGCTTCTCTAATGACCTCTTTCTGGAACTCTATAGCAACAGCATTTAGGATCGCTGCTTGATCTTTCGGATGAAGTCCGCTCAGTGAGAGCGACATGAACTCGGTGTCATCGTTGAACCCGGCCCGGAGGTTGGTGGCGAGCCAACTGTCTGGTTGAGACTTAACCAAGGGCGAGTCAACCAGAGGATTGCCGTCACTATCCTTCAAGTTTCCATCCTTCAAATTTTTTATAGCAGCATCGAGTATTTTTGAGCTGCGCACCACGGCAAGCATGTTCCGTTGTGCCTGCGCTGTCTCTTCCTTGTTGCTGCTGTCACGTGTTGGAGTAAGCTCGAGATAGGATGGCTTATTGAGCTTGCACTTGAGAACTGTTCGCGCGGTGTAATCGGCGGGGAACGCAAACCAGGTGATGGCTGCGGCAGCCAATCCAATCGGAAGGCTGACGAGAGCGACCAGCCAGCGGCGAACCCACAGCGCGTTCATGAACGCGGCAAACGAAAACCCATCGCGAGCGGCAGGGGGGGCTGAATCATACACCGATCATTCCCTCGTAGGCGACCCAGCAGGGGTCGGGGGCAATCACTTCCCGGTCGGTTGCAAGGCCGGTAGCGAAGCTCCCGTGAGCTGGCTGGGCAAAGCAATGGTCGTTGAGGCTGCTGTTTCACGCATTGTCGGGCTTTTTTTTTGGCTTATCTCATCTTCACTCGGAATCGGAACGAAGACACGATCGAGTACGCGGAGGCCGACCCAGAGGATGGCCAGCGCGGCTGGCATCATCAACCAGCCAGCTAAATCGTGGAACACGCGCTCGGCCACTTCGTGCCCGACGGTCTCGTGAAGGATCGAGGTCACAGTGATTCGGCCAATGTTACAGACGAGAGCAATAGGTATCGCACTCAACGCAATTAACACTTTCTGCCACCACGGCCGATCGGCGATCACGGCAACTGCGGTCGTTAACGCGAAGAATGTCATCATCATCCGCAGGCCGCTGCATGCCTCAATGACCCCAACGTCAACCTCGGTCAAGTGGATCACGTTTCCGGTGGCGACCGCGGGAATCCCGACAGTCTGAATCAGAAACGTACTGGCAAGTGTCCCGATCCTCTGGAGTGGACCGGTGAGGAGCCCAGACAGCCGTCCATGGAGAGGGAACATGAAAAACAGGAAGGCAATCGAGGGCCACGCCCAACGCAGCCCGGCCCACCCGAAACATGCAAGTGCTATGCCAGCAAACGCCGGAAGTAACGAATATTGCTCCAGTGTCCCAATGTAATACCGGGCACCGACTAGCCGCATTGCACCAGCGAGCGCGAGAAACGGGATCGCCCACCAGGATGGTTCGAGTGAGTTCGTTGGCAGAAGCGCTCGACGATGCCAGAGCAAGTACGCCGCGAACGGCAGGACGAGGAACCCATGGGAACTCTGAGGATTCGTTGCCCATGTCCAAACCAGTTCTCGCCAGGTCGGGTAATACGCCCCAAACACGAGAATCAACAGACTCAACCCCCGAACCCATGCTCGGTTATAACTTTCGAGTGGCGATGAGACTTGTTGGCTGGAGGACCCCACACGCTGCCTCATTAGGGTAACAGTTCCGGAAGATCACAAAAGGAACAATGAAGCTACGAGATAAAGACACCTGAAAAGCGAAAAAGTTCCGTGTCTTTTTCCCTTTCCCGCCCCGTTATTCAGACCAGACCACAATTGAGCGTTCACCTATTGGCCGGGCAGGATTACCGGCCACAATGGTCCATGGCGGCACGTCCCGAGTCACGACAGCGCAGGCTCCCACGACGGCACCTTCACCGACATGGATACCTGGGAGAAGGAAGGCTCTGGCACCGATAAAGGCGTCCCGACCCACTTCGATTGGGCCGATGACGAGGGGGAGGCTGGGTTGAGTCAGGTCGTGGCTTCCGGCACACAGATACGCATGTTGGGCTATCGTGGATCGAGCCCCAAGCGTCACCAGACCCAGGTTGTAAACCTCACTGCCCGGACCCAGACACGCTCGGTCTTCGAGCCGGAGGTTCCAAGGCATCTTAATGATCGCCGAGGCCGCGACAAATGGGCGACCGCTCACACGACAGCCAAATAGACGTAACAGCCATACCCGCCATAGGTTGAAAAATTTCGGTGTAGGCCGGAAGAGGACGAGCCAGACAAAAGCCCAGACTACAATCCGAAATCGCACGCCATACCTCCAAGGTGAGGTGTAGGCGGATTCCTGACTCAGGGTTTCGCATTTCTCCCGCGGACTGTCCATCGTTGACGCCCCCCTGTCCTCAACATCTCATCGAAATCGTCCAGGTACAAATCTGCTACGCGATCGTAACTCAACTCAGCTGCTCGGGCGGTCGCCGCTGCCCCCATACGAACGGCCTTCTCGGGGTTGCAGACCAATTCCCGAATCACCGCGCTTAGTGAGTTGATTGGATCTGCTCCTCGGTGGTCAAACACCATTCCGGTTCTGCCGTTCTCGATAAAATCCGAAAAGCACGCCAGATCGGAAACGATTGGTGCCATTCCCGTCGCCATGGCTTCGAGTGGGGCAATCCCAAATGCCTCTCCCTTTTCCGCGAGCGATGGGTAGCAGTAATAGTTGGCCGCTTTGTAAACCGCGGCGAGTTGATCGAGATCGAACACCGGTTCTCCAAACTCGACCGGAAGTCCTTTAGCCTTGGTTCGCAGACTATCCCGGTATTCCGATCCGCCTCCCCCTTGCTCGGTGCGCCAGGGGCCGACGATCCGGAGTTTCAGTTCCGGATATTTCGTGGCAATGCTTCCAAACGCAGCGACAAGGACATCCAACCCTTTCTCGGGGTGAATACGACCAGTGAACAGAACAGTCCCAGCCCCCACTTTTCTGTTCTCGTGACGAGAGGGGCCAAAGAACCGGTCGTGAACCGGATAGGGAAACACCCGCACCCGGTCTCGAAAGCGGGGAACCTGGATGACTATTGCCTCTTGGATGGCAGTGGACACTGCCTGGAACCGATGCACCGCCGGGTAGAGCCATAACTGCTTTTTGGGCATCCGCGCGACGTGGACCGCAATCCGCCCGGCCGATGGGTTCCACCAACTCAACAAAAACGGCATCCAGAACGTGTTCGTGATTAGGAAATCTCCTTCCGGCAAGTGGGCAAACATGTGCGCGGAGTATAGCCCATCTTTTATCAAACTGAGGGCTGTACTTTTTGGACGAGAGTAATGTGTTCGCCGAATATATCTGACCCCATCTTTGATCTCATCTGGTCGCTGGTTCGGATGCCCTTGGCAAAGGACGGTTACCCGGTGTCCCCGACGGGCGAACACATGGGCAAGCCCATCCCACACGCGCTCAACCGCTCCACATGGCGCGGGTGGCATCGGCAAAAACGGGCCACTGAGGATCGTGATACGCAATGGTCTTTGGGGATGAGTGTTGTGGAAGGAGGTCACGACGTCGACTTTCCATTCGCGCGCAGTTGCAACTCGCGTGCTTTTATGATCGAAAGGAACTCATACCACGAGAGCAGTTTGCAGAAGCAATACCCGGCGTAACCATCCCGGAAGCCTCCCTGCCAAAGATACGCGTAGAGAAAGCGCAGAAGCGGTCGGAACGGCATGTTTCTCGACCGGGCTTTAAGCCAGCGTCTCCGGGCAATCGGGCCACCGAATAGAGACGGTGCAACGCCGCCCTTGTCGCCGGCTAACATCGCGTGAGCTTCCCAGGTCGAGTACCGATTATGTTTCTCAACCCAGACGGTAATGTCCGGGTATGCGTAGTGCAGAAACTCTTGCCTGAGATAACCCGCGTCTTGCCCCCCAGACAGAACGATGTGTTCGTGTACTTCGTTGTCCCCGGAGCCGGTTTGTCCGAGGCCACCTATCCGCTCATAACGACCCGCACGGTGGCGGAACAGCCGCAGATTCCAGGAGGGATAATACCCGCAGTGCTTGATCCACTGACCCATAAACATAAACCGGCGATTGATCCAATAACCGTCCGGTCCACCCGGGCGCTTGACGATCTCGGCGATCTCTGCCGCAAGTTCCGGCGTGAAGTGTTCATCGGCATCGACAATGAGTACCCATTCGTTGGTCCAGGGGACGTTCTCCAAAGCCCAGTTCTTTTTTTTCGGCCACCCCTCAGACGACAAATAGAATTGGTAGACATCGGCCCCGAGCGCCTGAGCGATTGGGATCGTTGCATCGATCGACTGGGAGTCGATCACAATGAGTTCGGAGGCCCACTGTAACCTCTGGAGGCAGCCTGGGAGATTTCCCTGCTCGTTCTTAACCGGCACCAGTACAGAGACCGGCACGGATCGCGGAGCTGGCCAATCGCCTGGCGCTACCTGCACAAGTCGGTTGATCCAGGATGCGACTTCAGGATGCCGCGGTTGCAGTTCGGACGATACCGCGGGAGTTTTCGACTCGGTTGACTGCATGAACGTCCTGCACGTAGTTTCAAACTTGGACCCAGAATCCGGTGGCCCCGTCGAAGCCCTCCGCGGCCTCGCCACAGCCCAGGTAAACGCAAGCCTCTCTGTCGGCGTACTCGCAACCTGGAAGCGGGATGCTGATCTCCGTTTCGCTGACGAACTCAAGGCAATCGGCGTTGATGTCAGGCTTGTCGGTCCGTGTTACGGCCCGCTTTGCTGGCGACCGGGTCTCGCCCGAAGTGTTCGCGAGACGGTTAGTGGGTTCGACGTCGTTCACATTCACGCCCTCTGGGAGGACGTTCAACACCAGGCCGCCAGGGCAGCAAGTACACTCGGCAAGCCGTATCTGATACGGCCCTGCGGGATGCTCGATCCGTGGAGTCTATCCCAGGGAGGGTGGAAGAAATCGCTTTATCTGTGGTGGCGGCTCCGCCGCCATCTCAATCGGGCAGCCGCTCTGCACTTTACTACTGATATTGAACGAGATCTGACCAAACCTCTCGGTCTCACATCATGGGCAATCGTCGAACCGAACGGTATTCGGCTTGATGAGTTTCGCGAGTTACCCGAACGAGGGGGCTTTCGCGGTAAATACGGAATTTCCCATGAAATTCCCGTGTGTCTATTCCTCAGTCGGTTGCATCCGAAGAAAGGGCTCGACCTTCTGTTTCCAGCTTTTGCCGCGCTGGGGCAGCCGGGGCACCTCGTCATCGCCGGACCAGTAACTGATGATTACCGGGCAACTCTGGAGGCCGAAGTCTCCCGACTCCATCTCGGTGACCGGGTTCATTTTGTCGGAATGCTCCGCGGTCGGGAAAAGTTGGCGGCGTTTGTCGATGCCGATCTTTTCGTTCTCCCAAGTCGCCAGGAGAATTTCGGGAATGCCGTCGTTGAGGCTCTCGCGGCAGGGGTTCCGGTCGTGATTTCAGACCAGGTGAACATTTGGCCCGAGGTTCGGGATGCGGGGGTTGGTGGTGTGGTTGCCCTTGAGGTCGATGCACTTGCTGGGGAACTCCGTCGCTGGTTGGTGGATCCAGACCTCCGAACACAAGCCGCTCATCGTGGGAAGGAACTCGTCCGCGAGCGGTACGACTGGGAAGCGATTGCCCAACGATGGGCCAAGCACTATGCCAGTTTGCTGTCCCGTCCTTCACGCTGACCTGTCAATCCAACTGGTGGCGTTCGAGGTAGCTCCCAAGGACTACGAGCATAAATGCTCGGCTCCATGCGGGCGTTTCGGGTTCTCGGGCGAACCCGTCCCAAATGTGATGGATGCCACGGGATTCGATCAATCCGTTCTGCTTCAACCTATTAATGGCAGTCTTGGCGAGGTCAGCAAGCGGTCCCTGCATCCAACGTCCAAGTGGGAGAGTAAACCCTTGCTTGGGTGCCTTTCCGGGATCGACCCCCAGATCCTCTCTCAGTACTCGCCTGAGCAGGTGTTTGTCTGGCCGCCCATCGGGCAGTTTCACCGCGCCTGGGAGCGACAGGGCATACTCCGCGAGCCGCTGATCGAGGAATGGAACGCGGAGTTCCAGCCCGTGGGCCATACTATTCGCATCCGCATCTCGGAGCAGCATGTTGGCTTGGTAAAACTCACACTCCAGCCGACTGATCTCGGCCACGTCGTCGCTGACCCGGATATCCACCTCTGGGTCAAGTGGGGACTGGAAATCTGACTCCAGGCCGAGTTGTTCCGGATAAACCCCAAGGTCGCGGAGACTTTGGTCGGAGATCAGCCTTCGGCGCTGCAAATAGATTCGCCGTAGGTCGGCCGGACCGGTCAAGATGTCGTCCAACTTCTCACGGACGGTCGCCCCCCGCCCAACTCCCAGCACCTTCGCTATCGCGCACTTCCCGAGCCGGGGAAGCCAGCGGACACCCTTCAACAATCGCCGCAAGCGTGGGGCATCCGCGAAGCTCGGGTAACCACCGAACAGCTCATCTCCGCCGAGTCCCGAAAGTGCGACTTTGATCCCAGCTCCTCGGACTGCACGGCAGATGATGTAGACGTTCAACCCATCCACGGAGGGTTGATCGAGGTCGCGGAGCCACCCCTCTGTTGCTGCGAGACAATCCGTTTCGCTCAGCCAGACCTCGGTATGCTTTAACCCGTGTGCATTGGCAAACTCGCTGGCGAGGGGAACCTCGCTTGTTTCCCGCTGCTCCTCGAAGCCCAGTGTGAAACTCTGGAGGCTCGTCGCGTGCCGGGTGGCCATCGCAGCGATCAATCGACTGTCCAGTCCCGAGGACAGGAGAACCGCTACAGGCACATCGCTCATCAGGTGAGAGGCGACTGCACGATCCAGGAGTACTCGGATGTTTTCATAAGCTTCAGCCGGGGTCGCCGAGCGGACGGATGGGAACTGGAAGAACTGGGTTGTCTGCAATCCGGTTGTGGGATCGTAACAACCCCAGTGCCCCACGGGGAATTCCTGAACTCCCTCCACGATCGTGTATGGAGCTTGAACTGCCCCGAATGCGAGCAATGTGGCCAACCCTGTCCGATCGACTCGGCGGGGTATCAGCCCAGAGTCCAGTATCGCACGCACCTCGCTGCCAAACACCAATCCGTCAGCAGTTGCAGCGAAGTAGAGCGGTTTGATCCCGAACGGGTCTCGGGCGAGGAACAACTGCCCAGTTCGGTGATCAACCCAGGCGAGAGCATACATTCCCTCAAGCGATGTGAGTCCATCCGGGCCATATTCTGCAAGCCAGTGAAGGACGACCTCTGTGTCACTGGTCCCCACGAACGTGTGCCCATGGGCGATCAGGCGTGAGCGGACTGTGGTCTGGTTCCAAATCTCCCCGTTGAAGATGAGGGAGATGCCGGGCACCTGCATTGGCTGGTGTCCCGTTGGGGACAAGTCGAGGATGGAAAGCCGGCGGTGTGCAAATCCAAGAACCCGATCGCCAAGAGTGCATAGCAGTGTGCCTTCATCATCAGGGCCACGATGAGCGAGTGACCCAACAAGCCGACAAAGCACGGCGCTCGCCTGGTTTTCGGATCGACACACAACGCCAGCGATACCACACATAGTCGGCTTGTCCTGGGCTAATGGATGGGCCGAGTTTGGAGGAAACGGCGCAGAATCTCTCCATATCGGGCTCGGAAGCACGAGTATCGGAAGTGTTCTGCCCAACGTCTCCGGCCAGCTTCGCCCAAACGTGCCGCGAGTTCACGATGTTGGAGGAGTCGGATGATCCGATCTGGGAGTTGTCCAGGCGAATCGAGATCAACCGTGTAGCCCGTTACCTCATCAATGACGATTTCTGGTGCAGCATCATGGCGGGAAGCGATGACGGGAAGACCATGGCGCATCGCTTCGATGTAGACGAGCCCGAATCCCTCGCCCCGGCTGGGCATCGCAAACATGGCAGCGCGAGCATAAAGTTCATCCAGCCGCTGCTCGGAAACGAACCCTTCAAACACAATGTTCCTGGCCGCCCCTGACTGCTCCGCGAGTGCTTTGAGTGCGCCTTCTCCCGGGCCGCGACCGATAATCCGCAAGGTTGCGCTGGGCACCATCGAGACAACCGTCGGCCACGCGGCAATCAACTCGTGATGTCCTTTATATCTCTCAGCGAACATTCTCCCCACAATAATCACATCGTTTGCATCCGGAGCATATGGACGAGCCGGAGGAAGCTCATCGGTTTCAGTTGCCAACCAGCAGACACAACTCCGTGGGAATGGGCCGTGTATCGATTCCGCGCGTCGGCGACTATAGTCCGAGACGAACATCTGTATCGTGGCAGCCTTCGCACTGCGGACCCACCGTTTCTTCGCGGCTTCCCAGATCTCGATCCCGTGGAGGGCGGTCAGATAGGGTTTCCGCCGCAGGCCCGGCAACCAATGAAGTTGGCCAAGGTTACAGGCATCGGTGATCAGGTGGCTTCCGCGATTTCGGATCGTGTTATAAGCCATTCGTAACGATGATCCCCCGTGGAATCGAACTGGGGCGGGAATATCTGCCGCCGGACCTTTATCGTGCAAGGTCAGCAAACTCACAGAGGCACTGTCCGCGAAATCATCAAGCAAAACCCGTGCCATCAGTCTGGCTACGCGCTGGATACCTCCAGCGCCCGGTTCGAGAGAAGTCGCGGCAAACAGGATCTTCGGTCGATCGGTGAGATCCATGTCCTGCCGGGGTAAAAGTTCCAGACTCGAAGACATCAGACGCTCCCGTGATCGAACACTTGAACCCCGTTTTCGCTCAAGCCCGAGGTAAGGCCGCTCTCCTGTCCCGCCAGCTTCCTCAGACATGCGAGCAACCCCGCAGTGGCCTGTTCATAGCTATACGCCTGAATGCGATTTGAAGCGGCCTCACCCCATCTGGAAAGCCGGTCCGTGTCGGACAGAGCGACGCGCAAGCACTCTGCGAGTGCATCGATCCGACCCGCCTCGAAAACCAGGCCCGTAATCCCTGGCTCAACCAGATCTTGAGCACAGCCCACATGTGAACTGACGACCACAGGTCGTCCCATGCACATTGCCTCATTTACGCACAGGCCCCACGTTTCTCCCGAGCCATAGCTCGGTAGCACAACGAGGTCAGCGGCGGCGTAGGTTCGGGGCATCAGCGTCTGGTTTTGGAACGGGGCGAAGAACGTGTCTGGAACTCCTGCCGCAGCTCTTCTGAGTTCGCTCTCCAAGGGACCGTTCCCAACGAACAGAAGGGCAGTCCGCTCTGGGGCCGCCCGGCGAAAGGCATCCAGAAGGTCGAGAGGTCGCTTCTTCGGCTCAAACTTCCCCGCGAACAGAACGACTCGACGATCCGGTTCGATGCCGAGTTCCTTCCGCCAAGCGATTGCTGCCGGCTCGGCTTGTGCGCGTTCGCCTCGGAATCGGGCATTATCGACGGAATGTGGGCAAAAGAACAAGTTATTGTCGGATACCCCATGAACTCGGTAGTACTCCCGGTTAGCCTGACCGACGTACAAGAAGGCTGAAAACCGTCGGAACACACGTGCCAGGATCGTTCTCTTGATCCGCGACTTCCAGTCCGTTCGAGGGACGAGTCGATGCGAGTCCCCTCGCAGGATCAAGGGTTGCCGCGAACGCGAGAGCAGCAACCGAGCGAACGTCGCATAGTTGTACCCGATGCAGAGCGTCGCATCCGGGTCGAAGTCAGCCAGTCGGCGGGGTAACTCGGGGTTGTCGATTCCCCAGAACCGATCCGTCCCAGGCCGTCGGCTCCGATTCGGGACAAATTCATGTGGGTAGCCATCGAGCAGAGGCACGTCCCACTTGACCCGTACACCGAACGTCGGGTCTACTCGATCGCTGACCCCGAAATCCCAGAGATAATACACCCGCAGGTCGAGACCGGAGGTCGCGGCCAGATATCGAAACCAGGGCGCGTAATACTGGACCGGATGTGTGGTGACAATCGCCAACCGGGTCATGACATTGGACTCGGGATCGGGCGTCTGGGGCGAAGAGCAGATGTCGCAATTGGTCTGGGAGGAGTTTCCCTCACAGGACCGCTCAGCGATCGCATGAACAGCAGCCTGACGCCCACGAGTGCCATGGTTCCTTGAAACCAGGAGCTAAGCATCACCCCCAAAGTGCTCTCCGTCTGCATCAGAGCAGTGAGGGTAAGCAGTCCGAACAGCCCCCGGAATGACGTGATTGGGAGACCCTCGCCCCACACGGCTATCCGTCCACTGATAAACCCCATAAGAATCGCTAACACTGCGACTCCAGGGAACCCGAAGTTCGCATACGATTCGGCGAGCGGTCCGAATCCAATGGTAGTCTTTCGAGTCTGTTGACGGTTCTGGATTCCGTAATGGACGGCGAGCCGGTACGTTCCTTCATGAGACCACGGCTTGTTCGGGTGAATTAACCGAGGAACAAGAAGTTCCGGGATCATCGTATACGATTCTCCAGCCATGTATGGCACCTGATCCGGGCTCTTCGTCTGGACCAGCAGGAGCATCTGGATGACAGAGGCTCGCTCGATCGCGGATGCCCTCTGAGTTTTTCGTGTCGTTGCCATTTCGTCTTGCCCGATCCCCAGCTCCTTGAGTCCGTACCCACCCCAGTCCAAGTAATACTCAACGTAGCCCGGAAACGGCTTCGGCCTATCCGTCCAGTACGCTTCGCGCATCTGCCATTTGCCCAGATGCAACAACGCCAGGATGGGGATGGCGATCGCGAGCAGCAACACAGGAAAACGGCCCCGGGCCAGGGTGTACGTAGCGGCGATCGTCAGGATGAGGCTAAACGCCCCGTGGAGGATCAGCCCCGATGCATCAATCGCGATGTAGAGAGCGAGGAATCCCGAGAACAGAATCTTCCCGGTCGAACTCAGCCTTCTCCCACCCCACTGGAACCCCAACACCGCTGCGGACAAGATTGCGAGCCCAAGGATGCCCATCTTGAGCGCGCTTTGTACTTCGGGGGACAGATCCGGAAGGAATTTCCACGGCAATGGGGAGACGAAGAAACACCCGACTGCCAGGAAGACGATAAAGATGCCACCCGTGCGATTCTCTGCGAATCCCGTGTAGCGCGAAGGAGGAGACCATCGTGCCGCAGTGATTGAATACCACACCGCCGTGGCCAGGAGCAGATAACCAATAGTCGTACCCGCGGCGATGAGGCGATCTGATTCGGAGTATTTCAAAACACCCGGGTGACCGATCACCAGCGGGAGGGCGTATGTGTTCAGATAATACAGGGACACGATGGGGAAGATCGGCAATCCGTGCGCCAAGCCGCGAACCCAGAAATACGAGGGAAGCAGGGCTGCGAAACCGATGGCGAAACCAGCTACCGTATTCAACGAGAAGACGGACTCAGCTAAAGCGAGAGCTGCGATGGCGAAGCCGAAGGAGGCGAGCCAGAACAGTTGGCGGTACAGCGGAGTAGCAAGAGGGTTTGGCATCGATCACTGAGATAGAGATCTGGCAGCGACTGCTGCATCGAACACAACACACTGCGTGCGCGTCATCTCACGCGCAGTATATGGGGCGAATGCCGCCCAGTCCGTTTCCGGGACCGCATCGGGCGGTGTAGCAAGGAGCTTGCTGAGGCACGGCTGGAGGCGATCTGCCAGAGATTGGGTAGCCTCCCCGCTGGCAAACCCGACAACTTCTCCTGCCCGACACTTCCCGACGATCGCCGCCGCGGGACTGTCTGCATGCAGGACCGCGAGAAGGGGTCGTCGAGCCATAATACACGGATACACTTTCGATGCGCTGTATCCCGGATCGTCGGACCCGACGATCATGATCGCATCGGCTGCCCGAAGCAGAGCTACTCGACTTAGAAAAGCCAGCCGATCCGTCTGCTCACTCACCAGATCGCCCACGCCCATCTCAACCGCGAGCGGGTGGATCGTTTCCTGCGCCCGTCCTTTTGCCGCGTAGCTCGTTCCGACAAAGTGAAGCCGCAGTTTACTTACAGCCGGATTCGTGCGACGGAGTTCGGCCAGCGCAGCGAATAAGCCCCGCAACGCCAACGCCATATCGGCTCCGCCGCGTCCCAAGTATACCCAATGCCGTAGGCCATCGGTTGGATCGAACACTCCGTGTTCGATCCTCTCTCTCGCTACCACTTCAAAGTCGGCCTCGGACGCCGCGAATGGCAGAACCGTGAACTTCTCGGCGGGAATATCCGGATATCGTCCACGCAAAGCATCAATGTAGGCAGGGGAAACCGTGACGATGTGGGCGGCCTCCCGCACAACTCGCGGCTCCGATTGTCTTGCCTTCCACTGCGCGAAGGCATACCGCCAACGGCCACCCGGTGGCCGGACTCCCGTGCGGGCGTAGTAATCGCTGACCCAGGGATCCTGGAGATCGATCGCGTAGGGAATACCAAAGGTTCGTCGCCATTCGGGTCCAAGCGTCATGGCAGAAAAGATCGTGGTGGAGAAGTACACGAGATCGAACTGATGCTCCCGGAGTAGTTGGGTTCCTGCTCGCCTCACAGCTCGTCCGGCTCGGATCCACAATCCGCCGAAACCGATCTTCCGCGTCAGCCAGGCGGGGATTCCGCGAACTCGTGTTACTGGCACGTCGGAAGGAATCGTCCGTTCCAGATCTGGATCTCGAAATCCCTCGACGTCCCGGGGATCGACGGCGAGAACATGGGCCTCCCATCCAAACTCCCGAAGGTGAGGGAGCAACATCCGCACCCGCTGACAGTCTGCCGCGTTAATGGGAGGAAATTGCGGACAAACGATCAGCACACGGCGGTGTGTTCCAACCTGCCTTTCGCAGCCTAAACGCCCACTCATTGGTTAACATAACCTCAATTCCAATCCGCTGTCGCCACTGGCATCCACCTGCAAACCTGGGAGCGGCGATCAGCGGGGTGCCGGAGCGTTGACCCCACCGACGCCGATTTCCGAGTAAAGCTGTTCGTATCGACTCACCACAACGCCCGCGGAAAAGCTCTCCTCGACTCGCTTTCGACAGTCAGCGCGATTGATCTCCGAGATCTTGCTTACCGCAGCGATGAGTTCGGATTCCGTGTTTGCCAACACTCCTTCTTTCCCATCCCTGACGATTTCCGGTAGTGCCCCGCGCGGGCAACTAATCACGGGCGTGCCGCATGCCAGTGACTCGGCGAATACAATCCCGAACGGTTCATCCCACTGCACCGGGACCAGCATCGCCGCGGCTCGACCGAGCAGCTCGTTTTTCTGCACATCGTTCACCGGGCCAACGTATTCGATCCCATCCCGGCCAAGGTGCGGTTCGATCTGCTCTCGCCAATACCTGCCGTTTGGCCCATCGTCCGTGGCGT
>Ga0206850_10130_pt1 | contig 25118 bp, 11 predicted proteins | sample Alteio_BWOrgCont_16_FD_152885 | JGI IMG/M metagenome (GOLD analysis project Ga0206850, IMG submission 152885) | Enriched cells from forest soil in Barre Woods Harvard Forest LTER site, Petersham, Massachusetts, United States -... | ecosystem: Environmental > Terrestrial > Soil > Temperate forest >...
CGAGAACTGCTCGCCTTGGCCGACACCGCGACTTCTGGAAAGGTCTTCGCCGAGTGCGAAAATGCCACCGTGAAAATCGCTCGTCAGTACGGCCAGGGATTGCTCGCGGACGCCGTGGCGCGTCGTGTCTCTCAAGCCAAAAAAAGGCGTTGACCGGCGAAGTGAGAGCATGACGCGCGTGTTCAAGAGTCGCTGGCGGTAATCCCGAAGAACACCGGCCATCTTAGACAGAACAACTACAGTCAGGAATGTTGCACCCGCCAAGTGGAGGTGAGCGAGACGAGTCACTTGGTCCGACACAGTACCCAGTAATACGCGGTCGATGACAAACCGCATGAACAAGGGCTCAATCATCTCCAGACCGGCTGCGACCAGCGCAAGGAGGAAGATCGCGCCCACGCCGTATCTGTGGGGCCAAAGTCCACGTAGGTAGGCGCGCACGTATTGCCGGCGTCGACTATCGTGAGTGCTGTCTTTCGATTCCATGTCCGGCATGTCTGCGCTGAGGTTTATCGGGTCGCCCAACACTTTCCCCTGCTCGATCGCGCCTACAGAGTCGTCGAGTTTCCGCTGTTGGTAATCTTTGACGAAGGCCTGGTAGTGCTGACGCGAGGAATTGGATCGATCGGGGTCGCCGGAATGATTGCTCATGTCGTTGTCACTCAACGCGAGGACGAAGTTGGCGCGGCTAACCAAGGTGTGTGGCAGGATGAGTTTCGGCAGTCTGTTTGCCTCATTGGCGGATAGATTCACACGGCAAAACCAACTCTTGCCGATCAATCCAACAACTGACTTACAGGTCACGGATGGGATTGGTGTTCTCACTTCGACGTGGCACGGTGCGTTAAGCGGGATCACGCACTTCACACCGGAAACGAGCCGAGGGATGCGAGGGCGTCGGTTGCTTCTCGGTGGCCAGGTTGGATGGTCAAGACGGACCGCCATATGCTTGCAGCTCCAAGTCTGTCTCCAATTGCTCGTAAGGCATACCCCAAACAGATCCGTGTCTCGATCGAGTCTGGACGCAACTCAAGAGATCGCTGAAATTCCGCCACGGCCTCGTTGTGCCGCCTTGTTCGTAAAAGCACTGAGCCCAGATTATGGTGGACAGACGCATCCTTCGAGTCCACGGTAATGAGGTGTCGCAAGGCCCGTTCAGCCAGATCATCCTTGCCTGACTCGAAGTGAATGCGGCCGAGATGTCGTAACGGCTCGGGATCCGTGGAATCCATTGAGGCAGCCTTTTCCCATGAGTTCCTTGCTTCGTCCGCATGTCCCCGGGCATCCGCCACCATACCCATGAGCAAATGACCTTCAATCGCTGTTCGTGGATTCCCAATGAGTTGTGTCGCAATTGTGGCTGCTTCATCAAGCTTTTTACGCCGGACTAGAAACTCTCCAAATCCACGCCATCCGAGACGGTATGACGGCGCCTCCTTGGTAACCGCCCGCCAAGCCTCCTCGGCACGATCCAAATCACCGAGTTCTCCATAGACCACGGCAAGATTCTGTCGAGCCTTGAATCCACCTATTCCTCGATCCACACTGGTGAAGTAGCGTTCTCCTTGGTGTGCGAGAACCTCTTCGTAGGCGGCCACGGACTCCCGGAATCGTCCGGCCTCATGCAACAGTACGCCCAACCGGAACCTCAGTTCCAGATCCTCGGGACACTCGGATAACCCCATCTCACACGTTGCCAGTGCACCTTTCAAATCGCCAATCCGACTCCGACAGTGAGCGAGCAGGGCAAAAGCTTTCCGTCGGTGCGAGTCACCAGCCAGCGAGGCGCTTAGGCTCTCTTCCAGGTAACCTGCCGCCTTGGCATATTCTTCAAAGTCGGCATAAGTCATACCCAGGTTAAATAGTGTGAATGGATGTCCAGGTCGTTCCACCAGATCCAGGTGCAACAGCCTAAGATCCCGATCCTTCTTCCGGGCCTGACCATTTGGTGAATGGTCATAACCCGAATGAAGCACGAACAGATCACTCCATTCGACCTCACCTCCAGCTCTACGGATGGCTGGGAGAATCTGCTCATGAATGCGGTGTTCAAACCTCAGATCGGGTCGGTTTCGGAAGAGTTTAACATGATCCACGACAGTGAGATCGTTCATCCCATCTGGTCCGGCTCCAGGACAATGCACGCGAATCACATATCCGAGTATCTGCTCTCGGTGCGGTCCTCTGGCGAGATTTCGTAGTCCCCGGCCGTTGATTTCATCAATGGTGTCATCCGAATCCATCCAGAACACCCACTCCCCGCGAGCGTGTTTGACGGATTCGTTTCGTGCGGCTGAGAAATCATCGATCCACGGGAAGTGAACGACACGCGCTCCGAGTTCAGCCGCGATCTTTGGAGTGCCATCTTTCGAGCCGGTATCGACCACCACCAGTTCATCCACCCATGGGCGGAGGCTTCCCAAGCATGCCCGGATCGTGGTGGCGTTGTCCCGAACAATCAAACATCCCGATACTCCGATTCGGACAGGTTCCAGTATGAGCCCGTTCCTCTCTCCCGATTTCACACGGAGAGTCCGGTTCTCTGGCGCGCTAACAGTCACCGGCGAGGGCGGCGATGGAATCGCCGTTGGCGTCTCGGGTTTTTTATTGCCACCTCCCCACTTACTTCGGAAGCGTTCGGCATTCCGTCGCATCAAATCGCTATAGTCGATCCCTGCGCCAGTGAACGTCGCGCCTCCGACGTGATGAATAAAGGCATCTCGAGCAATGACCGTCTTAAAGCCAGCTTGTCGCGCTCGCATACAGTAGTCATCGTCCTCGTAGTTCCCAACGCCGAAGCCTTCATCCATCAGGCCAATCGTGTCGATGACCTCACGCCGGATCAGGAGGCAAAATCCAACCAAGCGATTATTTTCCTGGGCAACCCGGTCATGGGTTTTCCCCCACTCCCACGCGAACCCATCCAGCCCACTCAAATCTCCCCCATAGGGGACCGGCACCTGCTGCTCTCCGCTCACGAGGTTCGAGCATGGCCCCACCAGACCGACCTTTGGGCCGGAGTGCAGAACCCGGAGCATCCGTTGGAGCCAGCCTGTGGTTACAACCGTATCGTTGTTCAGAAGCAGCACCTGGGCACCACGGGCAATCTTAATCCCCTGGTTACATCCTGCCGGGAAACCGCGATTATCTGGATTCAGATGCGCCTTCACACGCTCATCGGCGGCCGCCAGAGCTTTCAGATACTCGGGTGTACCATCGGTTGAGCCATTATCCACGAACACCAGTTCGTAGGATTCGTCGGTGAAAAGCCGGATACTGTCCACGCACCGACGGGTCAGCGGAAGTTGGTTGTGGGTCAGGATGACAATCGAGGTGAGTCCAAAGTCTGGCGTCATGGCTGGGCGAGCCGCCGCCAGCCACTGGTAGGTGAAGAACTCACCAGCCTCAGCCGAACTCATCGAACCGATCCGAAGTCCTCCAACGGATACCTCACCTGGGCACCCGGCGGCCTCCCATTCACCGTATCCGGGTCCGGGTACGGGGATCAACGCGGGGACATCGAACTTAGCTCGATAAAGCAGTTTTTCGACCTCCCGTCGCGTAAAGAAGCGGAGATGAGTGTTATCGAGCAAGCCTGCGGACTCATATGTCCAATCCCCTGCCAGCAAGCCGAGTATCACCGAGTGGTGCCGGACGTTGGGGAGACTGGTCACCAACACTCCACTGGGTCGGAGCCAGGTGCGAACTCGTTGCAGGAACCTGAGCGGATCTCGTAAGTGTTCGAGAACGTCTCCGCAGACTACGACATCAAACGTGGCTGGGGGAAAAGGCCGCTCCAGAGTCTCAGCATCGCCTTGAATTACCCGATCCAGTCGAGTCCGTGCCAGAGCGGCGGCGGTGGGGTTGTGCTCGATTCCAACGACCCGGCATCTTTGCCGCACCTTGAGTGCGGCACCGAGCCGACCTGCACCACAGCCGACATCCACTACATCCCGCAAGCCAGGTGGAATCAGAGCAAGCAACTCAGGACGGGCGCACTCGAAATAGCTTGGATCGAAGGATGGGATGGTCGGGGGCAGTACTTGCTCTCTGGGAGTCACAGGAACCGAGCGTGTCAGCCGTGCTGCCGCTGTCAGTAACCGCTCCATCCGGTGACGATAAGTGTGTCGAGCCGTCACCTCCTCACGGCCAGCTCGCTCGATCTTTGCTCGGGCTTCCGGCCTGGCCAGGTAGAACCGAAACTTGTCGATCAACTCCTCGGGGTCGCGATAGCTCGCCAGGTGGATTCCATCCCGGAACAACTTGTCCTGGCCGGCTTCTGGCGAGAGGTGATTGGTGACCAACAGTGATCCACATGCAAGCACCTCAAACACTCGCATATTCAGGTCATCGCGGATCGAACGGTTAAACGCAATGCGGGACTCAGAGTAGATCCGCGCCATGTCCTCGAAATAGGACCGGCCAACAAAGTGACTTGGGAAATTGAGGCGGAGTTTCTCGACGAGTTCGGAGCGGGGGCCTTTGATGAGGTTGCCGACAAAGCAGAAATCGAACCGTTTTGATAGGTCGTGCTGACGATGAATAGCCGTGTCGCAGGCAAGTGGAAGCCACTCGGCGGAATGGATACCCGCTTGGCGAAGTGCAAACGCTCCAGGTTGTTGGGCGGCAAACGTCACATCGGCCAAGTTCGCCTGCGCAAGACAGCGCTCGGGATCGAGATGGGTATCGATCGCCCACCAAACGAGTGGGTGGAAGGTGGATGGAAGGGCGTATTCGAGCCCATCATCGATGCGAACGAACAGATCAAAATCCATTGGATTCAATGAACTGATCTGATCAGGGCGAGCATGTGTCGCTTTGAGCAGTTCCTGGAACGCACGGAGACAGTATCCTCCGGTGGTTTCTGGTCGAAGCCGATCATCGTAGATCACACACACCCGCTTCACGGTTGTGGTCTCCCATGTCGGTACACCCTGGTCCCTTTACACTGGCGTCTGGAACAGGGTATCATCCCAGGTGTTGAGTCTGACCTATTTCAAGGCTCACTGAGCTGGCCTATTCTAACAGAACTTGGATCGTCGAGTGCAACGAAACAAAGAATCGTTGTTCGGCCGATTCGATCGACAAAAACACCCACCTGGTTAATCAAAATGAGGTCTGCTTGACTCAGCCATGTTAGTATTTGAACGCAGACCTCAAAACCCTTTTGAAATGTCTTGTTATCCGATTTTGAGAGCCATCCTATGCGGGATAGCATTGAACCGACGCCGGGAGCCTCACCCGTCCAGATCGTTGGCCCGACAGACCAGTGGATACTGGAAAGGATGGCTCAAAAGTTAGCGGCGAAGCTTCCCTATGCGGAGTTCGTAGCCTGGAAGCCAAAACCAACGCCCGCCACTCGCCTCGTCTATTACATCAATTACGCATTGTGTGAGACTCCCAGTGGACTCATCGATGTGGGATTTTTCACACACTTCGACCAATCGCATCAGTTTCTCGAACGGGCTCGACGAGTTGATTATTGCGTTTCAATGTCGCGATTGTATGCGGACTGGCTAAAAGCCCAAGGCATAGAACACGTCTCCCACATTCCAATGGGATTTGATTCCTACCGTTACCGGCCGCGTTTGGTGCTGGGAGTTGCCGGCTTGCTCGATCATCCGCGCAAAGGGAAACACTTGGTCGATCATCTACGACGCCTTCCGTTCGTGCAGATTTTGACAACGGAGGGGCGGATCTCAGAAGGACAGATGCGCGACTTTTACCAACAGCTCGATTACGTGCTGATACCTGCCACAGTGGAAGGTGGGCCGATGAGCCTTCTGGAAGGTCTTGGGATGGGCAAGCCCGTCATCGCACCAGAAGGCGTTGGCATGGTGCCCGAATTTGCCGAGTGCAGACAGATTCGACGTTATCGCGCTGGTGATGCTACGGCCCTGGAACAGACCGTTCGAGACTGTTATGAGGAGAAATTACAGGCTTCCAGTTTAGTCGCCTGCCGAACTTGGGACGATTGGGCTGAAGCTCACCACCGTTTATTCATGAGCCTTTTGAAATCGAAGGGACAATCTCCGCTTTCACCCGCTGCGGGTTTTCGATTCGGTTGGCTCAAAGAACTTGATCTGCCGTGGGACATCGATCTGGAACCATTGGAAACAGCTATCGATCAGGCTTCACGTCACACGTTTTACGGTCGTTACATCGAAGCCAAGAATACTCTGAGTGAGGTATCGTCCCAACATCCGTGCGTGAGCAAATTGATCGGTTCACTCCCAGATCGCAACGAATCTCCCCATCAACAAGATAACTCTCCACCCATGTCGGCAACGAATGATTTGCCAACTCACTCGGCTTCAGTTGAGCTTGAGTCCACTTCGACACCGCGTTTGTTGCTAATCGCCCATGTTGGTACACTTCGCGATCGGATGGACAAGAGCCATTACTACCGTTACGAGGCATTGTGCCGCCGAGAGGGGGTTAAGCTGTTCGGACCGGGATTGCCGGGATATCGGAAGGGTATGTCTGTTGAAGAGGCAATTCAGATGACCTTTGGGAGCAACCGTCCCGATGTCGTCATTCACGGCGGTGATCTACGCGATTCGGGAATTCCTCTCGTCGCCGGTTTGGACAAGACCGATCTCCTGACGGCGATCGAACTTCTCGACACATGGGCTAACCCTGATCGGACGCGCGATTTCATCCGACGAAATCGTTTCAATATCGCACTCATGCAGGAAGCCGGACCTCATTTGGAGTTCTATCGCCGCAACTGTCCACAAACTGAGTTTTTCTGGACGCCCAATGGAGTCAATACCAGGCTCTTCCGCGATTACGGACTGCAAAAGGATTACGATGTCATTTTGTACGGGATGCTTGAACTCGTCATCTATCCCTTCCGAACGCGTCTGACCAAACTGTTGACCAATACTCCAAGCCTGCGCGTTAGGCACATCGAACATCCTGGTTATTACAGGGTTGCTGGGGCTGCTCATCCAATAGTGGCAGGCGCGGATCTTGCGCGGGCGATCAACCAGGCCTGGATCGGCATCGCAACGAGGAGTAGTTACAATTGTCTACTTATGAAGTACCTGGAAATCGCTGCCAGCGGAACGGCAGTCGCGGGCAACCTGCCTGACTCGGGACGGGAGTTGTTCAAAGATTGCATCATCGAACTCCAGGAGGGAATGTCTGATGCAACCATCATTGGCACGCTTCAAGAACATCTGGCCGCCAAGAATCGTTTACACAGATTGATCGCAGAGTCTTCCCAACGAGTAAGGTGTGATTTCTCAACGGATGCGTTTGCCGATCGAGTGATGAAAATCTGTAATCAGGCACTTCGACAGAGATCCGACAACCCAAAGGGTCATCCTGCGAGTTCCAACAAGCAATTGTTCGATGAGTCCTACCAGGAGGCCAGCCGTCTTGCCGAAACGGGAGACATCCCCGGCGCTCGTGTGATTTATCACCGTTTGATTGATTCGGGTGTCGAGGGGCCTCCCCGCGGACTCATTGAAAACGATCTGGCGGTCTTGCACAAACTTTTGGGTGAAGATGCGGAGGCATCTCATCGCTGGGAGCAAGCCCTGGTTTTTGACCCCGATTGCAGTGCTGCCAAACAGAACCTGACACACTATGGCTCTCACTCGATCAAGACGCCTGCCGTCACGTCTCGATCGCGAGTCCGTGTGGCGATTCTCAGTTTGCTTTTCAACTGGCCATCAACGGGAGGGGGAACGGTTCACACGGCTGAAGTGGCACGTTTTCTTTCGGAGGCGGCCTACGAAGTACGGCACATCTATGCTGTCTTTCCGGAATGGGGTCTGGGAAAAGTGACTGAACCACTGATGGCTCCTTCGGAACCACTGCACTTCACAGGCGCGGAATGGAATATTAAGAGAATCCAGGAGCGATTTCGCAATGCACTCCACAACTTCAAGCCCGATTGGGTCATTGTTACCGATAGTTGGAATTCCAAACCGATTCTTGCTGAGGCCGCTCGCGACTATCGATTCTTTTTGCGGATTGCCGCCCAGGAGTGTCTGTGTCCCCTGAACAATGTGCGACTACTCGTTCAGCAAAACAAAATAACTTCCTGTCCACTGAATCAACTCTCAACACCCGATCGCTGCTGCCAGTGTGTGAGTCGCAATGGGCGGACGTCCGGCAGTCTTCACCAGGCTGAACGCGAACTGGTCGAATATGGAACGGCTGAATACGACCATCGCCTTCGTTGGGCATTTGCGAATGCTGAAGCGGTGCTTGTTGTCAACCCGTTGATTGGCGCAATGGTCAGTCCTTATTCCAAACGGGTTGCTGTTGTCCCCAGCGGTTTTGATAGCGCGCGCTTTCCGAAACCAGCGAACATGAGCCCTCGAACATCAGGCACTCGATTAAAGATACTGTTTGCTGGATTAGTAGATGAGCTGATGAAAGGATTTTCAGTAGTACATCAGGCTTGCCACCTCTTGTGGAGTGAGCGGCAAGATTTTGAACTCCTGGCTACCGCCGACCCCATCGGTCAGGTTGACCCTTATACTCGTTACATCGGCTGGCAGTCGCAGACTGCTTTGCCTGATATTATGCGAGATGCAGATTTACTCGTTTTCCCAACCGTTGCCGAGGAGGCGCTAGGACGTACGGCTGTTGAAGCAATGGGCTCAGGTCGAGCGGTTGTTGCTAGTCGCATTGGAGGATTACAATTTACGGTAATCGATGAATCAACCGGATTGCTCTTTGAACCGGGGAATGTCGATGATTTGTATCACAAGCTCCAGCGACTCCTTAACAACAATGAGTTGAGGGAGCGCTTCGGACGGGCCGGGAGGCAACAATTTGAAGAGCACTACACCTGGGAAGCTGTTCTTGCCAAACATTACCGGCCGCTCCTCGGCGAGCCACAAACCCGATTGATTGACCCGAACAAATCTCAACGACATGAATAGTCAACCTCAACACCCACGACAACCGCGTTCCTCACGCTGCTGCTATAAGAAAGAACCAAAATCATGTCCGCCCTTACCATGGTTGGGATTTGCACTTACGATCATGTCGTCCAGCGCTGGTTACGAACTCTTCGTGTTCATTTCGATCGTCCGTGCCGGCTGAATTTAGTGAATAGTCCCAAGGACTTGGAATCCTTTCTTGTCCGGAGATTTAACTGTGATGTACTCGACGTCCAGGTCAAACCGGATTGTCGAGCGAGCGACGTGTATTCCCTGGTGCGTCGTTCACGGCAACGGTTCAACCAAGCCAATTCTTGACGGACTTTATCCCATAACAGATGCCAATCGCACGACGAGGTGATGGCCGCATTGCTTATAGTTAAGAAGATGTACTTTTTGAAGAGCGACTTCAACGGAGAGCTTATGTCGCTTGACCACCTCCGTCATCTGATTGCATCGCGAACGGCTAAAATCGGTTTGGTCACTCCAGACTACACTTGTCTCTTGCTTGCCCGGGCATTCCAGGCCATCGGTTTCCGAGTCATCACGTTCGAGATTGATCTTGAAGGTGCAATGTTTCCGCGGTCGAGAGGCGGACAACATTCGCCAGAACAAAGCCAAAGCAGTTGGTTGAACACGGCAGATTTTGAGGTAGTTACTGACCTACAACGGTTGAGTGATTTAGACGTGATCCTGATAGCCATTCCGTACCGACTCACAGCATCTCGTATGGTAGATCTGATGGCAATCACTCAGGTCGCTACGAAAGTGTCATTAGGTATACGATCCGGACAGCTTGTGGTTCTTACAGGTTGCTCCCCTCCCGGAACAACGCGGGCGATCGTCCTTCCTCACCTGGGGATTCGGCTCAAACCGGGCGCAGACTTCTCGTTGGCCAACAGCCCCAACTTCGAGAATGGCCTAAACCCACCCACTCACCGAGTCGTTGGAGGATTCGATGCAGATAGCCTGGAACTGGCGTCATTGCTCTTCGAGCAAATCCACACGCCTGTAAAACGGGTCTCATCATTGGAAGCAGCCGAGGTATGCAGTGCAGTGGGTGGAGTGACACGCGTAGTCAACGCCGCAATCGCGAACGAACTCAGGATGATTTGTGATCGCATGGATGTGGATGTAAGAGAGATACTCGACGCATGCAAACCTCCTGAATTCCTCAGGCTCATGCCAAGTATTGAGGACTGCGATCCCGCCGCGATAGTTTTCGCTTGGGGCGTTCGGAGATACGGGATATCGGCTCGGCTTGTCGAACTGGCCAATGAGCTGAACTCAGGGATACTGGCGTTCATTCTGGAGAAAGTAACTAATTCTCTGAACGATGCAGGGAAATCCCTGAGAAACAGCAAGATTCTGGTTCTGGGAATAGAAAAGACCCTCGATCGGGCTATTGAGTTGATGGGCACTCTTATGAAGAAGGGTGCAGTGGTCACGTACAACGATTCCTACCTCGCCGAACTGCCCAAGCTGCCGGACAGAGCTGATTTGAGCATGAGCAGCACTCCGCTCAGTTCCGAGTTCCTCCAGCTCCAGGACTGTGTCCTTATCACTGCTAAACAGCCGACGTGCGACTATAGTTTTATTGTTGCCAATAGCCAACTCGTGGTTGATACCCAAGACGCCACAAGGGAGGTCACAAACAACCGCGAAAAGATTGTGCGGATATGACCGACTATATCGCGGAGAATCCAATTTGACTGATGCCGCAGTGACTCGAATCGTTGCCGATAATGGCAAATGGATCATCGCCATTTGCCATCGTCGTTCGGAATGTAAGATTCGATCTGGCGGAGGACCATCTCGGAGTACGCGCCGTGGGTTGCCATCAGGTCCTCGTGACTCCCCCGCTCGACCACTCGTCCGTCATCCATGAGCAGGATCAGATCCGCTCGGCGAACCGTGGACAGGCGGTGGGCGATCACGAATGTGGTCCGGCCGGCCAGAAGCGCCGCCATCGACGCCTGGATCAACTGCTCGCTTTCAGTGTCCAGATTGCTCGTCGCCTCGTCGAGGATGAGGATCTGGGGGGATGCCAGGATGGCCCGGGCGATAGCAAGCCGTTGTTGCTGGCCTCCCGATAGCCGGACTCCCCGCTCCCCGACAACCGTCGAGTACCCCTCGGCAAGTTTGGTGATGAACTCGTGTGCGTTCGCCTGCCGGGCTGCATCTTCGATCTCCGCGTCCGTGGCGTTCGGTCGGCCGTATGCGATGTTGTCCCGGACACACCCATCGAACAGAAACACGTCTTGCTGGACAAGGGCCAAGAGGTCACGGTATGTCCGCAGCCTGAAGTTGCGGACATCCACGCCGTTGACCATGATCCTCCCACGGGTAGGGTCGTGGAACCGCGCCACCAGGTCCGTCACGGTCGTTTTCCCGGTCCCGCTACGGCCCACCAGTGCAACTACCGACCCACCGGGCACGACCACATTGAAGTCGCGGACGACCGGGCGACCCTCGCGATACTCGAACTCGACTCCTTCGAAACGAATCTCGTGTACCACGGACGGTGCAGCCTGGGCGTCTGATCTATCCGGCTTATCCGCGTCCATCGCCAGAACCTCGAACACTCGCTCCATTGCCGCGAGCGAGCGCTGGAGTTCGGAGAACGAGTTGACGATGGTCCAGACCGGACCGAAGAGCAGGAGCGTGTACCACTGGAAAGCCATGAGGTCGCCGACCGAGGCGCGGCCGGTGACGACCAGATACCCTCCATACCAAACAACCACCACATTAACGCCTGCCACGAGTAAACCCCAGGCCGCCCATAGGACCAGTTCCCGTCGGTGGGCGAACAATTCCTTGCGGAGCACTGTGTGCCGACCGAGTATGTACTCGAGGAGTTCTCGCATCTCCCCTCCAAACGCGCGGACAACTCGGATTCCCGAGAACGTCTCGCCCGTCCGGCCGTCGATCCCTTCGATGTCCTTCCGAACCGAACGGTAGATGGGCCTAACCCGGCTGGCCAGGGCGAAGCTCATCAGCACCGCCCCGGGGATGACGGCCACGGCCATCAGCGCCAGTCGCCAGTTCAATGTCAGGAGTACGCCGACAGCTATAGTGAGGCGGACGGCCGCAAGAGCAGGTGATATGGCCGCCATTTGCATGAGTCCGGTCGTCGTTTCAATGTCGCCGGAGAGACGGGACAGGACACCACCGGTTTTCATGTCCCAAAGCCGCGGGAGAGGTAGGTGGAGCAACCGGTCGAAGAGTGACCGGCGAAGTGAGAGCATGACGCGCGTGTTCAAGAGTCGCTGGCGGTAATCCCGAAGAACACCGGCCATCTTGGAGAGAACGACCACGGCCAGGAACACGGCTCCTATCAAGTGGAGGTGAGCCACGCGCGACGATGGTTCCAATTCAGGGCGTAGGAGTACACGGTCGATGACAAATCGCATGAACAAGGGCTCGATCATATCGAGACCGGCTGTGCCCAGCGCGAGGAGGAAGATCGTGACCACCCCATACCTGTGTGGCCAAAGTCCGCGCAGGTACGCTCGCACATATTCTCGATGTTGATCGCGACGACAAGCGGTCGAATCCGTGTCCGGCAATTCTCCATTAGAGCCATTCTGTCCGTTCTTCCCGTCCTCATCGTTGGTCGTGTCTGCCGGGTCGTCGAGCCCCTGACGCTTGTAATCCTTGACGAAAGCCCAGTATTGCGAGCGCGAAGAACGAGGTCGTTGTCTTCCGGATTGGGTGTCCGAAGTTTCCGAACGGTTTGCGTTGCTCATCGTCTCTCACCATATTGCCAACGTGAGTTGGTTTTGGCCGCACGCCTTCACCTATGACACAATCACATTTCACGGAATTCTAACCGAAGGGACATTTTCCCCACTACGTGCTGGACATGGTTTGAGCGAGTCGTCATAATCCACAACTATTGTCGTCTGATCTACCACAAAGAACGCACTGGGGCACTTACGCGAGGACGGGATGTCCCAACAATCTCGGCCGGACTCAGACGTCGTGAACGTCGGTTGGAGTCCAGTCCCTCTCTACCCACACTTGAACGGGGTTTCTCCCGACGATGGCAACCCCATCTCTGCAACCCTGTCGATCCCTGCGCCTCCACCGCCTCCGACATTCACCGAACATCTGAGCCCACTCTCGGTCCCGATTGCCGGTCTCGCCGAGAATGCCTTCCAACCACATACTCTGGTCGTCCGTTTGAACGGTGCCTTGGGAACCGGGGCTCTGGTTAGTCTCATCGACACCATCGAAGGCACGGACTATACGATCATTACCCAATCATTCATACTTTCGCCGGGGTTCCAGAATTATACCTTGACGTTGAACTACACCCAGGTGGCCCAAATTGAGGACTACACCACGTTGAAGGTTATGGTAACCCTCTTCGGTGTTAGCTCAAGCAGTTCATCTTCAAGCTCGTCGAGCAGTTCGTCTTCAAGCTCATCGAGCAGATCGTCCTCAAGCAGTTCATCTTCAAGCTCGTCGAGCAGTTCATCTTCAAGCTCATCGAGCAGTTCATCTTCAAGCTCATCGAGCAGATCGCCCTCAAGCTCATCGAGCAGATCGTCCTCAAGCTCGTCAAGCAGATCGTCCTCAAGCTCGTCAAGTAGTTCGTAGCGGACCAGTTCATCGGGTTAGAGTTCTGCGAAAGTGGCAAGGCGAAGAATTCCGATCGAAGATTGGAGACTTTAAGACTCTTGGGCGGGACACCCGTGACATGGCTAGTGGTAATCTGGGAAAGCATGTGAGGAAGCAAGATGCCACAGACGGAATTACAAGTCGAAGCCAGTTGGATACAGTTAACGGTCCCGGACCCTATTCCATTCGGTCCTGGATGTCCGCCAGGCTCTATTGGCGCAACCTTCCCCACATTTCCCGACGTCGGACCGTCCCCCTCCTGCCCCTCGGGCACTTGCGGCGACGGAGTGCCCCGAACCCCACTTCTCTACCGCTGGCAGCCCCTATGCAGTACCCGGGCCAACGCTGCAGCACCCACTGGGACTACTCCCGACTTTGCCAATCTTGTTTTGAATCAAACAACCGCCATGCTCATGCGTTGGCGAGCTGAGATATGGCCTAAAGCGCCTGGCCTGACCGCCGGACCGGCCCGAGTAAATCCCGGAAGCGGGCATGTAACTTTGGCACTCAGCCCACCAGATGAGGGGCCGGTGGCCCCTGCCGTCGCTCTGGTCTATAACTCCCGCACACCCGCATCCACCGAGGCTGGGTTTGGATGGTCGGTCCACCCCAAGTCTACAATCACTTCTCTGACTACATCTGCTTTGGATCTCGACTATGGCGATGGTGCCATTCTGCGCTACAACCTCCTGGATACAAGTACCGGATGGTACGTCCCCCCCGGTGGTTCTGCCGATGCCCTCCAATTAAACACTACCACTGGCACCTGGACCAGAACCGCCCTCGATGGGTCGACAATCAATTACGCGGCTTCTGGTCAGGCAAGTGATTACCAAGCCCCGGCTGGTGGGCGCTGGACTCTCAACTATGACTTGGGAGGCCGACTCCTTACCATCAATGATCCGCTCGGCGGACTGACACAACTGACCTACAATACAGGTACCGGGTTTTTGCGTCGAATCGCCCAACCCAGCGGACGTCTCACCACCATCAGCGTCAACGGCTCCGGCGACCTGGCGGTGTTTACGCAGCCAGATGGTACCCGGGTGAGTCTGACATACGACTCTAACCATCGCCTCTCTTCCTACACAGACCCTACTGGCGCGACCAACCAGTACATCCACGTCGGGCACCAGCTGAATCAGTTTACCGATCCCACAAACAAGATCACCAACTACGCCTATTTCGGCACCGGCAACAACGCCCAGACCCGAGTTACCGACCCGACTGGTGCCTTGACCACGATAGGGTTCGACTTTAACGGCAACCTGTCAGTCGTCACCAACCCACTCAACCAGCGCACCTCCTACACCTGGGATACACACCGCCTGGTCGGTTACCAGACGGCCGTTGGCAACCGGACCAGCTTTACCTACTTACCGGCGAGCGGGGGCACTGCCGCGCTGGGTTCCATAATTGACGCGCTGAGCGGGCGGTTTACTTTCGGTTATGACACCAACAATCGTTTGGCTAACTTGACGGATCAGTTGGGTAACCGCTCCACTCTGGTGTGGTCAGGACCAGGTGTGCGAACCAGCGTTGTCGATCCATTTGGCCAGATTACCAGTTACATCAGCGATTTGTTAGGCCGGATACGTGGGGTCGCCGATCCACTCACCCGGCGGGCCAGTGTGATCTACAGCACCATTCCCAGCATGGTTGGGATGCAGAATCCCCTAGGGCAGCGAACCAGCTTCACATATAACGTCCAGCAGCAACCGGTGGGGATCACCGACCCTCTGGAACGGACCACGTCTCTCACCCAGGACGTGATGAACCGGTTAACAAAACGAACCGATCCCCTGGGTAATCAGACCAAATACAACTACGACCGGGCGAGCCGGCCGACCGCCACGACCGATCCGCTGGGCCGTCGATCGAGCATGAATTATGATCTTGCTGGCCGGCTGGTGGCGCGGATCAACCCATTGAAGGCACGGACAAGTTACAGTTACACCCCCGATGGGCTGGTGTCTCGAGTGACCGACCCGATCGGACGAGTCACTTCAACCGTCTACGATTCCTCCCGGCGCCCAGTGGCTAGTGTAGATGCGCTCGGGAAGCGGACCACGACAGTCTACGATGCGGCGGGCAAACCCGTCGGTGTGATCGACCCATTGGGGCGGCGTAGTACGACGGTGTATAACGCCAATGACCGTCCGATTGCTCAGATCGACCCACTCAACAACAGGACCACGGCGGTCTACGATCTGGCGGGTCGCGCGATCGCCACCATCGACCCGCTGTCGCGAAGCACAACCACGGTATACGACTCCCTGGACCGTCCGGTCGCAACGATCAATCCGCTTAACGAACGCGTCACGACGGTCTACGACATTGCCGGGCAGGCTGTGGCCAGTATCGACCCCCTACTGCGGAGGTCGTCCACCGCATACGACCTCTCAGGCCGCGCTCTGGCCTCGATCAATCCGCTGAACCAACGCACTTCAACGGTCTACGATGCCGCCGGTAATGTGGTCGGCAGTATCGATCCCCTGCTGCGCCGATCCTCCACCGTCTACGACCTTGCCAACCGAGCAGTTGCCTCAATTAACCCATTGAACCAGCGTTCCACAACGGTGTACGACGCGGCCAGTCAGGCCATCGGAAGCATCGACCCACTGAAAAATCGCTCCACGACTGTGTACGACTTGGCGGGCCAGTCGGTTGGGAGCATCAACCCGCTGGGTCAACGCTCCACGACCGTATACGATCTGGCTGGCGAATCGATCGCCAGTATCGACCCGCTATTACGCCGGTCGAGTACGGCCTACGACCTGGTTGGCCGAAGTGTCGCGACGATTAATCCGCTCAAGCAGCGATCCACAACGGTCTACGATGTGGCAAGTCAAGCCGTGGGCAGTATTGATCCTTTGGGCCGGCGCGGTACGACCGTTTATGATTTGGCAGGCCGTTCGATCGCCAGCATTAATCCGCTCAATCAGAGGAACACAACGGTTTACGATGCGGCCAGCCAAGCAGTGTCGGCGATCGACGCTACCGGTCGGCGGTCGAGCACGGTGTACGACTTGGCCGGTCGTAGCGTGGCCAGCATCGATCCACTGAACAACCGCTCGACGACAGTCTACGATGTGGCAGGTCAGAGTGTGGCAAGCCTTGACCCTCTGGCGCGACGTTCAAGCACCGTATACGATCTTGCCGGCAGGACGCTGGCCAGCATCAACCCGCTCAATCAACGCACCACCACTGTCTATGATGCGGCCAGTCAAACGGTGGGGTCGATCAATCCGCTGTCCCAACTTAGCACGACAGTGTACGACCTGGCTGGTCGTACGATTGCCGCCATAGACCCGCTGAACAATCGCAGTACGACAATTTACGATGCCGCGGGCCGCTCCGTGTCCGCGATTGATCCAATTAACCGGCGGTCCACGACTGTCTACGATAATGCGAGTCGAATGATTGCCAGCATCGATCCGCTGAACCACCGTACCACCACTGTTTACGACGCGGCTGGGGAAAGTGCCGGGAGTATCGACCCGCTGGGTCGTCGGTCGAGCACGGTATACGATCTGGCCGGGCGGACCCTGGCATCGATCAACCCACTCAAACAACGTACCACCACTGTTTACGATGCTGCTGGGGAAAGTGTCGGGAGTATCGACCCGCTGGGTCGTCGGTCGAGCACGGTATACGATCTGGCCGGGCGGACCCTGGCATCGATCAACCCACTCAAGGCCAGGAATACCACGGTCTACGATGCCGCCAGCAGGACCATCGCCAGTATCAACCCGCTGGGCTTCCGTACGACAACGGTTTACGATGCCGCCGGGCGGGCCGTGGCCAGCATTAACCCGCTCGCGCAGCGAACCAGTACCATCTACGATCGCGCTGGTCAGACGGTTGGAAGCATCGATCCCCTGACGCGACGCAGTTCCACGGTCTACGACCTCGCAGGCCGTACCCTCTCGACCATCAACCCGCTGTTGCAACGAACGACCACGGTTTACGATGCAGCCGGGCAGAGTATTGGTAGCATTGACCCACTGAATCGCCGGACCAGTACCGTTTACGACAAGGCCAGCCGGACGCTGGCGACCATCAATCCTCTGAACCAGCGGACCACCACTGTTTATGATGCCGCCAGTGAGGCCATTGCCAGCATCGACCCACTCTTGCGGCGAACGAGCACCATCTACGACCTCACAGGCCGAAGTCTTTCCACCATTAACCCGCTCTTGCAGCGCACCACGACCGTCTACGATGTCGCCGGGCAAAGCGTGGGAAGCATCGACCCGCTGACGCGACGCAGTTCCACAGTTTACGACCTGGCCGGACGGTCCCTGGCATCCATTAACCCGTTGCTGCAGCGCACGACGACGGTTTACGATGCGGCTGGCCAGAGCGTGGGAAGCATCGACCCGCTCGTGCGTCGTTCGAGTACCGTCTACGACCTGGCCGGCCGAAGCGTTGCCTCGATCAACCCGTTGTTGCAGCGAACGACGACGGTTTACGATGCCGCCGGACAAAGCGTGGGGAGCGTTGATCCGCTCACGCGACGGAGTTCGACAGTTTACGACCCTGCTGGCCGGACCCTGGCTTCAATCAATCCCTTGTTGCAACGAACGACGACGGTTTATGATGTCGCTGGACAAAGGGTGGGGAGCATTGATCCGCTCATCCGTCGTAGTTCGACAGTGTACGATCTGGCCGGCCGGAGCCTTGCTTCCATCAACCCCTTGTTGCAACGGATAACGACGGTCTACGATGCGGCGGGTGAGAGTGTTGGCAGTATCGACCCACTCAATCGCCGCAGTTCCACAGTCTACGATCTGGCAGGCCGCAGTCTTGCAAGTATCAACCCGTTGTTGCAGCGAACAACAACCGTATACGATGCAGCGGGCGAGAGCGTTGGCAGTATCGATCCGTTGAATCGCCGCAGTTCCACAGTCTACGATCTGGCTGGGCGGAAACTCGCTTCGATCAACGCGTTGGTGCAACGCACGACGACGGTTTACGATGCGGCGGGTGAGAGTGTTGGCAGTATCGACCCACTCAGTCGCCGCAGTTCCACAGTCTACGATCTGGCAGGCCGCAGTCTTGCAAGTATCAACCCACTCTTGCAGAGGACAACGACGGTTTACGATGCGGCGGGCGAGAGCGTAGGGAATATCGATCCGCTGAATCGCCGCAGTTCGACAGTCTACGATTTGGCAGGTCGGACGCTGTCTTCCATCAACCCGTTACTCCAGCGGACGAGTACGGTCTACGATGCCGCCGGGCAATCTATAGGGTCGATAAACCCCCTGGCCCTGAGAACGAGTACGCTCTACGATCTGGCTGGCCGGATGCTGGCTGCCATTGACCCGCTGAGCAATCGGACCTCAACTGTTTACGATGCCGCGGGTCAGACGCGGGCGACGATCAATCCTCTCAACAATCGAACGAGCCAGGCGTATGACCTTGCCGGGCGACGGGTGCGCCTGACCGATGCCAACAACAATTCGACGACGTTCCTCTTCGATGCCGCCAGTCAGGATGTGGGCCGCATCGATCCACTGCTACGCCGCGCCACATTCAGTTACGACCTGGCGGGTCGGCGTACTGTGGATCTGGATGCCCGCGGTGTGCGGGTCAGTTATGCCTACGATGCCGCGGGGGAGAAGGTCCAGGAACTGCAACCGGCCGGGTTGCGAGTCACCTTTGCCTACGACCTTGCCGGTCGTGGCGTGCTGGTGTCGGACCCGACCGGGCGGCTGACCACGGTGTACGACAGTGCCGCCCAGGTCGTGGCATTGCTTCAACCGTTGAGCAAACGAGTCAGCTACGCTTACGATCTGGCCGGTCGCCGCGCGTTGCTGACCGACCCGGATGGTGGGCGGACAACGTACACGCACGACGCGGCCGGGCAACTGGCCGTACTCACGAGTCCGCAAAATGAGCGGACGACGTTCGCTTACGATCTGGCTGGTCGGGAGATCGTGAAGAGTCTGGCCAATGCAACCCGTGTGACACAGGTGTACGATGCGGCGGGACGGGTCACCGAGATAACCACAGCCAGCAATGGAGTGGGATTATTGCGTCGACTGACGTACAGTTACGGCCTGACGAGTCAAAAGCAGACGATGAGTGCGTCGAACCAACCCCGCACGACGTGGTCTTATGATGCGGCGGGTCAGTTGACACGGGAAGTGCGTCTGACGGTGGCAGGTGTGCGGGCATCCACATTGAATGTGACGCATGTGTACGATGCGGCGGGCAACCGGACGTTCCAGACAGATTCCGGGACGCGGACAACATATCAGTACGATGCCGCGAACCAGTTGACGCTGGAGCAGACTTATGCAGCGAGAACGACGTATCAATATGACAATGCAGGCAATCGCATTCAGAGGACAGACCCAGCAGCAACGACGTATTACGAGTGGGATGCACACAATCGGATGGTGTTGGCGGAGCCGGTGAGTGGTCGTGTGACGTTTGCGTTCAACGGAGCAGGTCAGCGTGTGCAGAAGCAGGTGTCGGGCGCGGTGACGCAGTACGTGTACGACTTCGAGAAGGTGTTGCAGGAGTCGGATGAAGGTGGGACGACGGAGCAGCAGTATCTGGCGACGGACAAGCAGTATGGTGATCTGGTGAGTGGTTATGGTGATGGTGCGACGCGTTACTATGGTTTTGATGGTTTGGGTTCGACTGACGAGCTGTTGGATGACACGGGTTCGGCGACTGCGAAGTACGAGTATCGGGCGTATGGCTTGATGTCGGCGTCGAGTGGTTCTCCGGGTATGCCATTGCCGTCAGCATTGCCCAGCGAGTTTGGCAGTGGCCCAGCGAACGAGTCGTTCCTGTGGCTGGGCAAGCAAGGGTATTTCCGAGACACCGAGACGGCATTGTATCTGCTAGGAGGTGGTTCAGATGGGCGAATGTACGATCCAAGCACAGCGCGGTTCTTGACGAAAGATCCGATTGAGGATCAGGGCGGTACACCCAACCTCTACGAATATTGCAGCAACGATCCCGTTAACTGCTCCGATCCGAGTGGATTAGTGACGACAAGTCCGCTACTAAGTGCAGTGCCAACTGGATTTGTTACTGGTTTAGCATTTGGTTACCTTAATACGGCCCAAAACAATCTCGTTAACTCGATAACTGCAAAATCAATTTTTAATACGTCTGGATCTACTGACACTGATAAGAGAGAAGTTTTAAGATATATGAGAGGCACGAAAGTGCTCCTGAAAAACGCGACGCTCACGATTCCTGCACTTCCAGCTTATAATACTAATACTATTAATGCTCTTGGCGGCGTTCTTGGGGCGGCTGCAGTTCCAGAAATAGCATCTTGTGCGACATATAATAAAGGATGCTGTTCATTTAACACGCAGAGCATCCGCTTACTCGCTTATACAAACAAAAACATTAATCCATTTAGTGCAGTTCTTGGAACTGCCGCAACTATTGGAACACCTTTTTTCGGGAATGGACCAGGGTTAACATTCGCTCATAACATTAATTCATTTAGTTCAGTTCTTGGAACTGCTGCAACTATTGGAACACCTTTTTTCAGGAATGGACCAGGGTTAACATTCGGTCATAACATTCAGGGAGGGATAAGGCCAAAGGCTTCTTTCGAGAAACAGGGGGTTGAACTTACGGTTGATACAATCAATTCAGATATGCCTCTCGATGACACCATTAATTATTATCAAATGAATATAAGCTGGCTTATTTCATTTGATAGTGGTAAACCCGGCACCTGGCACATGATCCCTTCGTCACGATCCACAATATTCAGAAAACCGTCTTTTGATTTCTATGTTCCTCTTTTTGCTACTTACGGTAAGCCTCCAACGAACTACAGCCGAACACCTCTGCAGGCTGGTGCCATAGCTGCAGAAGGTAGCCAACCGGCCAAGCCTCTCGATGCTGTAAACATCTTGTTCAAAGCATTCCAAAATCGAGACTTTACAACCTGGGATGGAATGCCAATACATTATTATGGCAAGTGGGATGTCCCGCAAGGAACTACTTGGAAGACAGCATGCAGCAAAGGTGATGCGCAATGCGATGGTTGGGCTAATCTATTCTTTCAAGTGATTCGCAATCAAGGGATTGATGTTCCGAAGGGCAGTGGCATCTTCAATCCTTGGACACGGATACTCCAAGTTGATCGACCATCTCCAAAAACTAACGAATGGTTTCTTGTAAAAGGCCAATGGAATTTAGATCCTGCAAAACAATTACCATTAGCCAGTTTTGTTACTGTAAGAGTAGATCTAGAAGGCAAAAAAACAGACTTTGTATATAAGTGGGCAAACGGACGCGATCCCGCTCAAACGACTTTTCTTAATATTTTTGATTTAACTCAAAGTACGTTGAAAAACAATCCATTTCAAAATATGACTTCCGTCGAGTTCATTCCACCATCTCCATCCTCCATGAGCATCGGACAAAACACGAAGTCTCCGGCTCCTGCGTTTAATAATCATGTTATAGTAATTTGGGAGACAAATGTCTATGATCCAAGTTATGGAACAAGTTTCACAAGCTCAAAGAACCTTGATGAAAATAAAGATGCGTGGGAAAAGGCTTCTATTGCGGGGTTTGTCCTCCCAGCCGTTATCAATGGCAAGGCTGTCTGGCTGTTCAGACTACCTATCAGTGCAAACGTCGATTTCACCAACTGGGATAAGCCCAAAATGCCACAATCTAATTAATGTCGCTCCGTTACTTTATTGAGAAGCTGCGTGAAACACGCTGTTTCTCAAGAAGAAAATCTACTCGAAAATCAGGGCCTTTCACCAAAGTAACGGAGTAGTGCTAAGGCGTGCGGCAGGAAAAAGCATACCCGTAGGACCACATGCAACCACATTCGTATTAATCTTTTGATCGTCATACCACGCAGACCATGACTTGACTTGTTTATTTTGAACTGATGGAATGGTTTTACAGTTGTCCAGCAAGTTTATGTCTGGAAATACTAAAATGTCGCACTGATGAGGAGAAATGGGATGCTTCGGATCATGATGGATAGCTGCATCGCATGCTTTATCGTTCTCACGGGCTCCGTTTCTGCCCAGGAGTCCAGCAGGCGACAAATTGATCAAGAAACCATTGCTGCCTATGAAAAGCTTGGGGCCATCTATGGAGGATTTAAGAGCAATGATTATGGATTCCTGGAGTTTAATGCAGGCAAAGAGGCGGCTTCAAAAGGACTGCCGGTGTTTAAGTTTTACCAACTCTCCAAAGATGGATTGCCAACACCTCCTGTAGTAAATGTGTTATTCGGACTGGACTTGTCACGGTTGGAAATTAATGATGCCGATTTGAAAAAACTGGCCAGTCTTAAACAACTGCACACACTCTGTCTCAGCGAGGCTGGGATAACGGATGATGCGATGAAGGAGTTGGCCAATCTCAAACAACTCCAATCTCTCGATCTCGGTGCCACAAAGGTAACGGATGCGCGTTTGAAGGACCTGGCCAAACTCACACAACTTCAGTCACTCAACCTCTGGCGCACCCAAGTAACGGGTGTAGGTTTGAAGGAGTTGGCCAATCTCAAACAACTCCAATCTCTCGGCCTCGAAGCGATCAAAGTAACGGATGTAGGTTTGAAGGAACTGGCCAATCTCAAACAACTCCAATCTCTCGATATTGCTCAAACAAAGACAACGGATGTAGGTTTGAAGGAGTTGGCCAATCTCAAACATCTCCAATCTCTCTGCCTCGGTGACACAAAGATAACGGATGTAGGTTTGAAGGAGCTGGCCAATCTCAAACATCTCCAATCTCTCGACCTCAGCTACACAAAAGTAACGGGTGCGGGTTTGGAAGATCTGGTCAATCTCAAACAACTCCTAAACCTCAACCTCAAGCTCACAAAAGTAACGGATGTGGGGTTGAAGGGCCTGGCCAAACTCACACAACTTCAAAGCCTTAACCTCGAGGGCACCGAAGTAACGGATGTGGGTTTGAAGGACCTGGCCAAACTCACACAACTCCATTCGCTCGATCTCGGTGGCACCCAAGTAAAGGGTGTGGGTTTGAAGGAACTGGCCAATCTCAAACAACTCCAAAGCCTTAACCTCGAGGGCATCGATGCAACGGATGTAAACTGGAAGGAATTAGCCAAACTCACACAACTCCATTCGCTCGATCTCCGCAACAGTCTAATAACGGATGGGGGTATGAAGGAATTGGCCAATCTCAAACAACTCCGCACACTCGAACTCGGTGTCACCAAGGTAACGGATGCGGGAATGAAAGACCTGGGCAAGCTCACACAACTCCAATCTCTCGATCTCGGTGGCACAAAAGTAACGGATGTGGGTTTGAAAGAATTGGCCAATCTCACACAACTCAACGAACTCTACCTCGTTAGCACAAAGATAACAGGTGTGGGTTTTAAGGACTTTGTCAAAGTCAAACAACTCAAAATACTCTACCTCGGCGATACCGAAGTAACGGATGAAGGATTGAAAGAGTTGACCAATTTCACGCAACTTCACACACTCGATCTCAGCTTCACAAAGGTAACGGATGGGGGAATGAAAGATCTGGTCAAACTTACAGAACTCAACACACTCTTCCTCGGCGGTACCCCCCCTCTAACTAATAGGGGTTTGAAGGAACTGACCAAGCTCACACAACTCAAACGTCTCACGCTCAGCCAAAAAAAAACGGATGAAGAGTTAAAGGAACTCCGTAAAGGACTTCCTCCCAATTGTTACATCGATTGATGAGAATGAACTGGCTTCTCAGTGCCGTGCGAAATTGTGGTCGCAGTTGTTGCCGAATTCCCGGTGTGTGAATTTGGCGGCATAAACGAGCCGTTTCCCAAATTGTCGCGAATTTTGGAGAAGGCTCACGCATTGAATCGGACAGCTGTGGCAAAACGGAGCCGAACACCCGCGTGACACCCGAACACCCGACGCAGGCGGCTACTTCGGAGTTGTTGTCGAACGCTTGGATCGTTGGGACTGGTACTGCCTCAACCAACTTTCGAGAAGTGCGACCGCGTCGGAGAAGTCATAGTCGAGTGACAGCAACAGGTCGATATTGTTGAAGTTCTTCCCGCACCAAAAACAATGAGCCAGATTGTTCCGTGGGTTCAATGCGACAAGCATGTCGCCACACGATGGACACAAGAACACGAAACGTCCGTCACGCATCTTCGACGGTGGACCTTCGCGGCCCAACGCGGAGATCGTGACGGACATCGGCAAGTCGTTGCGAAGCCGACGCAGCAGATCAGCCGAGAAGGCGATGACTCTACCGGGGTCGAGATGGTCGAGGTACAGGCGGGGTCCGATCAAGATCATCCGGATGAAGAAATGAGGCCGCACATCGGGAATTGCGTATCCGTCCTGTGAACCGCAGGCGTGGCTTTGGCGGCGGGGGGCGGCCATTCTGCGGTGTTAGGCGGGTTTGTCGATCTGGTCTCGCTGAGACGCGGCCCAGTGATGGGGGAATAGGTCGGCCAACTTGTGATAGTCGGCTTTGGGCAGGCGGGTCAGGACGTCTTGCAGATAGGAAAATGGGTCAATGCCGTGGCGGCGGCAGGTTTGCGTCATCGTGTAGAGCACCGCAGTGGTGCGACCGCCCTCATCGCTGCCGGTGAAA
>Ga0206850_10078_pt1 | contig 25106 bp, 20 predicted proteins | sample Alteio_BWOrgCont_16_FD_152885 | JGI IMG/M metagenome (GOLD analysis project Ga0206850, IMG submission 152885) | Enriched cells from forest soil in Barre Woods Harvard Forest LTER site, Petersham, Massachusetts, United States -... | ecosystem: Environmental > Terrestrial > Soil > Temperate forest >...
CTCTTACCGAACCGGACGGGGGCAACGCCCTCCCGCCGCCACCCCGGCTGCGGGTACTTTGCGTGGACGATAACGAGGATGCAGCCGACTCGCTGGGCACCCTGCTTGGCATGGTGGGATGTGAGACGGCAGTTGCGCATGCCATTTGCCGGGTGTCTTAGACCCCATTCTTCAACAATCCTTATGAAGAGGTTTCCGATATGACTCCGCAAAATGAATCTATGACCCGTTATGGCAAGATCCGCTATGGTCTCGCTGCACTCCTGCTTGGGTTGCCATTGCCAATCGTGTTGATCGCTTTCCTGGCCCCTGGTTGCAATCATTGAATTGGAACGGGGTCACTGCAAATAACTGGAGGAATCGGATGATGATGCGCTCGGTGGTTTTGCTTGTTGCATTTGGAGGAATATTTGCAGGATGCCAGCAAGCAGCCCCACCCTCTGCCAGTACCACTTCGTCAGCACAGCCATCCGAGCAGCAGGGGGACGTTCATATCCGTACACCTGGAGTGAATGTGGATATTGAGCGAAAGGGCACGGGACGAAGTGTGGATGTCGATGTCCACCCCAAGGAGCAATGAAATGCATCAAGAGTGTTGTTGTCAGATCGTTGACAACGCGATCTCACCATAGGCTCATCCAGGCAGATCAGCCGGACTCTCCTCGGCAAGGGAGAGTCCGGCTATTAACTTTCTAACACGCACAACCGAGTGACTATTCCCTGCTCGCCACCAACCAGGCAGACACTTTCTCTCACTTCGCCGTCGTGTTAATCGTCAAGAACACCGATCCGATGACCTTCCGACCTTCTATCGTTGCCAGGTTGTAACCGACCTGCATCTGCATCACGGGCCGTAATTTCTCGAACGATAGCTCGACCGTCTGTCGATCATCGAGCAGCTTGACCGACCGTGGGCCAAACTCATCCTGTCCTTCCACTTTAGGATCTGAGACTTTCCATCGCTTGGAGCCATAATCGGCTCTCCAGAGGTAATTCCACCATGCTGAACGGTAATGGTCGGGGTTGGTGGCAGATTTCAGATCGAGAGGATTGCTGAACGTCAGCCGGACGGTGTTTCCTTCAACAACGAGCTTCACGGGTACATCCAGAGGCTTGCCGGTGAAACGAACCCGTTGAAGGCATCCATCGGCCTGAGCTGCTGTCTGCCAGCCATTCAAACCGCACACGTAAAGTTCCTGTTGCCCCGCGTGGAACGTTCCCCGGCAGACTCCCGATAGGAACTTCAAACCGAGATCGACAGCGCCACCCTGGATGGTCCCATCTCGGGTTTCCTGACGCAACAGAACGAAAGCTTTGCATCGACCATATGAGAAGTGCAAGGGGAGGCCCGCGAGTGGGCCGAAGGTCTTCTCGGGAACCCATACTTGCCCGCCGGCAGAGTTGTCTACTTCCCGCGGCAGCCAGCAAAGAGGTTGATCGTAGATCTTCGGCGGCACCTCGCGGTGATGGGCTCGCATATCGCCATAAAACCCATCCTTCTTGTACTCATCGATCCGGGTGGCTGGCATCCAGTTCCCCTCCTGGTCCGCGCCAGTCAGGATTCCCGTTGGAGACATTCCCAAACCGATGGGGTGTCGGAAGCCCGTGGCAAATACCTCGGCCTTGCTGCCGTCCTTGGTGACGCGGATGAGACACCCGCCTGTCGGCGTGTCCGTGTCGCCCGTCTTGAAGAAATAGAAGTTCCCCTGCGGATCGGTTTCGAGGCAGGTGTCGTAAGAGTGTTCTCCACCACCCGTGTGCCAGTCGTCGTTCACACATTCGTAGAAGTCCGCTTCACCATCGTTGTTCAGATCGTGCAGTCGAGTGAGTTGGCCGCGTTCGAGTACGACCACCTTGCCATCCACCACCTTGAGCCCGAGCGGCTGATACAGTCCCGTCGCGTATCTCTGCCAGGAACAGGTTCCCGCCTTTTCATCGACCTTCACGAGCCATACATCGCCATGACAGGTACACAGCGCGATCCGGCCATCGGGCAGGAAATCGAGCCCAGTGCAGAAAAAGAGCGAACCGAACGCATTCTTGTAAGGGATGGTGAGGGTGTCTACGGCGAACGGGCCAGACTCCTCGCCGCGAATGAGTTTGGTGATGATCGGTTCGCCCCAGCGTTTTGTTCCACCCTTCGTGAGGGGCGTAAGGTCTTCACCGCGTGGGAGTGAGCCGACCAGCTTATGAAACGTCTGGGCTTCGGACTCTTTGAACCGGGACGAGACGAGATTCACAGAATATCCGCCGATATGGGCATCGTTCGCAACAAGAAGGTTGCCTTTCACATCGGGTTTGAAACTGATGTTGAGTGGTTTGTCGGACACAGCGACGGCCAGCATCTCGTCTTTGCCAATTGTTGCGGTGTAAATCTGTGTGCTACTCTTCGTGACTTTGCCATTGTCAGAGAGTGTTCCAGCATAAACCACTGCCCGCTTGCCGTCGTCCTTTGGGTCGATGACCTGGATTGTCCGGACGATGGCCGCGATGCCATCCTTGTTAATGAGTGTGGGTGATTCCAGAACCTCTGCACTTCCGACCGTGTATTTCAGGACAACTCGGTCTCCGTGCAGGTAAAGCCCGCGATACTTGACCCAGTCCGATGGCAAAGGGGCAGTGAACCGACTCGAAATGGCTTCCCACTTCCCTTGTGGACTTTGCCAACCGGCAATTGGGAGTTGGCCGGCTATCATTGTCCCCTTTGGTGTCGGGGTGTTGAGCAAGCCGAAGCGTTGATCGGTGTGGTTCAGGTAGCCACCGGTCCAACTTGCAGCGAGGCGCATCGTGCAACGATCAAAAACGGCCCCGGCTTCACCTTTCTCCCCGAGCTTCACCACCGTTGCCTTGTATACCATCGCCTGAGTTTTGCCGAGTGGATACCGCATCGTGCAGTCGAGAAATGGTCCGGTGTTCATCGAGCGGAAACGTGGATCGATCCAGTCCTTGTCGGTGGCCTTTTCCCACGGTTCGGCTTTGCCGGTGGCAGGTCTTGGAGTCCAATCGGCAAGTGCGGGATCGATTTCGGGTGGAACGATCTCCCGGGGTGGCGGTGCTTGAGGAGGAGCAGCAGGAGCCGGGATGACAATGAGAGAAAAAAAGAGAGTCGCAACGAACGAAGTACGGAATGAGTAAGGCAGCATGAGAAACCCTGTCGTTGAGTGGCTTGGCGCGATTACTTTATCATGTCCTCCCTTTCGCTGTCTCGCAACAATCGGTTAGATGTTTGCTGCACACAAGTGCTCTGGGAAGAATCACTGAGTGGGTACGGGTTTCGGGTTCGCTAACAAATCCAATAATAGTTTGAGGTTGTCTTGCTCCTCTTTGGAGCGTTCCCGCTCGTTTATGGAGGGCCAATTCTTCAAGTCATCGACATGTTCCTGAATTATTGCCCCTCTTTGGGGAATTCTCTGAAGGAGATGAACGATCCGAGCGAGGTCATCTCCAGGTTTGGAAAAGAAGTGCTTCCATTCCTCGAGCTTGTATTCGATGTAACGGAGGAATTTTCTCACATACAAGTCCTTGACCCACTCCGGATAATCGCGAGTCTGGAGCTGATCCATCACATCCAGTATTTCTGAAGAGGGTCGTTGCGTAGCACTCCCAATTCTGACAAATCGCGGCGGTGGATCCCAAAGTGGGGGGAAATCACTCTGCGTGTGGGCTGACATAATATCCAACGCCTCGGCAATTCGGCCACCGCTCATAGTGCTTTCGACCTGGAATCGCAACTGTTGCTCGCGCTGCGTCCAAGGCAGGATCGGCAACCAGATGAGCAGCGAGGAGACCGCCAGAATCCACATTCCGCGACTGATCCCAGTCTTGTCACTTGGTGCGAGAGAGAGTTGCCACACAGGTCTTCTCATGAAGAGTGCGATCAATGCCCCAACACCCCAAATTGGCGCGGAAACAATGCCAATACAGGCAACAACCAGCGTAGTGCCTTGGATGATACTTTCACTTTCTGTGAAATGAACCCCTCCCATGATGGCCGCAATCGGTTGTGGGATGAAGAAGACGGCCACGAGAGCAAGTGCATCGCCAAAAGCCATCACCAGGAACATCGATGAGACAATGCCTCGCGCTGTTAACACCGATGTGACCCGCACCATTAACGCGACTCGCCAGGCGGCGACAAAGGCCAAAGACAAGAGATTCGCGGCAGTTGCATCGCCCGCTGAGAGGAAGCGTTCATACGGCACGGCATACAGCCATGCCAGAGGGGCTGTCATCCAAAAGAGCGCCAGAAAAGAACGAAACGCAGCGAAGAAAGGAGGCCGACCTTCGTCGTAAAAGAACAGACCACCGCACACAACCAGAAACAGAAGGGACGCCGCTCCAAAGGAAGCGACGACCGGGATGAATAAGTGCCAGGGCTCTGCCAATAGATCCTGACCATCGTACTCCCGCGCAAACGCGGCAGAGAATACGAAAAGCAGACCAATCCAGAGACTGCGGCGATTGGCAGCGATTTCGAGGATCGCCCGACGATTGCCGATCAGGTAGAGGAAAAGGGTTCGGACTCGCATGGCCGGAGCCTTGGGTTGTTCTGCCAGACTCGTTTGCGGATAGCTTGCCGACGGGCAGACTCCGGCGGAGCGAATACACGGAGAACCAAATCGCGAAATGCCAACTCCAGTTCCACAACATCCATTGCATCAGGTCGATAGGTGAGGTCGAACAGCGTGCAGTGCGACCAGCCGCGATCTGGCAGTAGGCGTCCTTCACGCTCCAGGCGTCGCCGAAGGGCAGTGCCCGGAAAGGGAGTCTGGAGTGTCAACTGCACATCGGCGACCTGGCTCAATTCGATGAACTTGGCGAGACGGTCGAGCGAGAACTGCGTCTCACCATCGCACCCGACGATAAAACAGGCGATCACGGCAACACCTGCCGCCTGAATCGCATCAATTGCGTTCATGATCCGCGGTAATTCCGCCTGCTTCGGCCCCATTCCGGGATAGCGAAACACCAAGGATTCAATTCCCACCAAGACCTGCACACAGCCGGAAGCAGCCAGACCACTCAAAAGGTCGGTGTTCTCACCGACCCGCCAATCGACTTCCGTGAAGTAGCGAGTATCAGCGGATGCAAGCGTCTCCAACAACTCTCCCGTATCGCGCCCGCCAGCAAACGTGTTGTCATCGGCCAGTTCCAGCACTGGCTTGTGTACCTGGGCGGTAATCGCAGCCAGTTCACGTTTCAGGTTCTCTACGGGCTTGGTGCGAAATGGTCCCAGTAATCGACTCGCCCCACAAAACTCACAAGCCAACGGACAGCCACGTTGGGTCTGCACGGTGAAACGGGGACGGGGACGATCCCCCAGAAGATCGAAGCGGGGGATCGGCGAATCTCTCAAATGATATGGGGTAGATGCCCGGTAAACGGGTTGAAGTTCGTCCGATTCGGCATCGGACAGCAGTTCAGGCCAAACAGGTTCCCCCTCTCCCACAACGACTGCATCGCAATGCTGGCGGGTCTCATCCGGGCAAGCGGTCGCGTGCAGGCCACCCAAAACCACTCTCGTTCCACCCTGACGAAGCAGAGCGCTGAAGCGATACGCTTCCTCCACGGATGCAGTCAGTGCTGAAAGCGCAACAAGGGTGGGGCGTTCACGCATGACCTCATCTATCAGTTGGTCATCGACGTGAGCTGCCTCGTGATAGCTGCAAGTCCAGTGGGGCGGTATCAGCCCGGCAAGCGTGAGAAGACCGAGTGCTGGGAGCTGGGCGACTGCTGAAGCGCGTTGTTTCAGTCCAGGCAGCGTCATGCCCAGTGCGAGCATTTCCTCTTCGCGAATGCGAAACCCAGTGAAAGGCACAAGGGCGACATGCGGCATAGGTTACTCGACGGGTTGTGCGATAAACCATCCGCTGACGCCGTTGTATGTTACTTCAAAGCCAACTGCACCAGGGCTGACGACCCCGACGAGCGTGCAGGATACCAATGATCATGACCTCTGATGGAAGCACTTCATAAATGACCAAGAACTTGAGCGGCAGGTCGCTACTGACGCCTCTGGCGAAGCCGTTCTCTTGCCTCACGGAATACATGGTCACCATCAATCAGTTCAACAGTGCGGTTTGCTACAGCGGCCAATCGCAGATCAAGTTCAGCCTGGAAATCCTGATCCTCTGCTATCTCAGAAGCCATCTGTTCCTTTCTCTCAACGGTGAGACTCTCCCAGAGTTTGTCTGCAATCAGGAGTCTCTCGACCTCGGACAGGTTTAACAGTTGGCCAAGCAACTGTGTCGCTGACTCGCTCATAGGTGTTCCTCCGTTATTGTGACTCACAGTGTTGGTCCAATTGACCACGGAGCGAATTCTTCCTCGCCAACCCCGTTGATTTCGCTCTTGGTCTTTTCGCCGCTGGCTGTTGCCAGGATCTTTTCAAAGATCTCCTGTCCCACTTGCTCCAACGACATGCCCTCCAATACTTTCCCAGCGTTGATGTCCATGTCACCGAGCATGTGGTTGTAAAGCAGTGAATTTGTCGCGACTTTGATCGAGGGCACGGGCTTGCAGCCGAAAACACTCCCACGGCCTGTTGTGAAAACACAGACATTCGCACCACCCGCCACGATCCCCGTCATGCTTACCGGATCGTAGCCGGGCGTATCCATGACCACAAACCCCTTTGCTGTGACAGGCTCCGCATACTGGTAGACATCCACCATTGCCGTGGTTCCGGCCTTCGCGATTGCCCCGAGCGACTTTTCGTAGATGGTGGTCAGTCCGCCCTCTTTGTTCCCGGGGCTTGGGTTGTTGTTGATTTCCGCCCCAAACATCGATGTGTATTGCTCCCACCACTTGATTCGCTCGACCAGCTTCTCGCCAACTTCTTTGGAAACCGCTCGACGGGTCAAAATGTGTTCCGCTCCATAAATCTCTGGGGTTTCTCCAAGAACGCTCGTGCCGCCTTGCTGTACGATCAAGTCGGATGCCACTCCTAGCGCAGGGTTGGCTGTCACACCACTATTCCCGTCCGATCCGCCACAGTTTGTCCCGAGGATAATATGCTTTGCCGGGAGGCGAACCCGAGAAACATCATTCACACGCGGCAACAACTCCGCCACAGCCTTCACACCAGCTTCAACAGTCTTCCCAATCCCACCGCATTCCTGGATACTTAATGCAAGAGGCGTGGACTTGGCCCCGTTGAGCTGAACGAGATTCAGCTTTTCGTGCTCAATCAGGTGCGATGCCTGCGTAATCTCACAACCCAAACCCACGAGGATATAGGCTCCGACGTTGGGGTGACGGGCGAACCCCGCGAGTGTCCGGTCGAGTTGGTGATGGTCTGGCCCATCGTATTGCATCGCGCAGCCCTGGCGGTGAACGATGGCAACGATCCCATCCACATTGGGGAAGGCGTCGAGAATACCTGCCGCCCGGACACGTTCCGCAATGTATTTGCTCGTGCTTGCCGAACAGTTGACGGTGCTGATTACTGCAAGATAGTTCCGGGTGCCGTAGCGCAGGTGGTCGGGTTTTCCCGAGCCTCGATCGAACCCCATGAAGGTGCGGTATTCGGCGGGGGCAGGTAAGGGGGGTGGCACCTGGCTGGCATAAGCGTAATCCCGCTCGAACGCGCCAATCTTGACATTCTGAACGTGAACGTGTTCCCCGGGATTGATGAACCGATTGGCAAAACCAATAATCTGACCGTATTTCAGGACCGGGTCACTTTCCTTGATCTCGGTCACGGCGAATTTGTGCCCCATCTTGATCGTACCGGGAATCCGAATGATCCGTCCGTTCAGCAGAACCTCGGTCCCAGCCGGGATTGGCTTCCGTGTGACCGCGACGTTGTCCTGGGTGCGGAGGTGGACGGCGTAATCGGAAAGGGGCACGGCGGACATTGTGACGTTCCTTGGGATCGTGTGGAGGTTCTCTTCACACTACCGGAAACTGCCCTGTCCGTGCAGATGAACCCGATTGTGGAGGGCTTAGAACCCGGGTACGGGTGGTGCAAGATTTCGGAGTCCAGTACCGTTGAGTGTTTTGTCTGTGCCGATTATGCGGCTCGCCCGGGTGTGGAGCGAAGAGACCACGACGTCCTTCCCGTCTGGACTGTTGCGAGTACAACTTGGCAAGGTACAATTGCCCACACTTTCAAACCCCATATTGTGTCCGTTACTGGGGGAGTCGCCCGATCCTTGCGGCCAATGCCGGTTTGGCCTGGGAGGGTGTGTGATATCCGTTTCGGCAGTGGGGCTGTGGAAAGGTCGGTCGATGGACAAGATCCTGTGCTACGGATCGCTCGGGGTCGCGATCCTGATGTTCCTGTTATTCCTGCTCGATCTGTTCGCCAAAACACCTTTTGGCGGCGGTCCTTTCGTGACCGTCGATGTGTTTGGTGTTCTGGCTTCAGGGATCGTTGCGTACCTTGCCTGGAACGCGAGTAAGGATTTGAAATAGTAGGTATCAATAGCCCTATTCGGCCTGGGCCAAACGAACCATCGCGGCGATCAATCCATCCTCCGTAAACATCTCTGCTTCCGCCGCAACCGGATACCCCAAATCGCGTATTGCTTTTCCTGTTTCCGGACTGATAGCCACGAGCCGGATTTCCCCCCGCTCCACCCGTCCGCGGATTGTCTCATCGAATGTGCCCAAAATTCCCCTGGCGATGTTGGAACTCGGCAGCGGGATATATTTGATTTCCCCACGCCGGAGTGCATCGACCACACCGGGAGAGGGTTTCACGGTATCCACCTGATCGTAAACGCAGACCTGCTCTACCAACGCGGCAACCTTCGCCAGTTCATCGCGCAAGAACTCCCGGCCACGGTTTGCCCGTGCCAGCAGCAAGCGTTGGCCCATCACATGCGGCTTCAAAGCCTCCACCAATCCCTCTGAGGAGAATGTTGTCGCGGGAACAACATCCGCTCGAAGGTGATAAACCCGAAGGGCAGCAGCGGTTTTCGGACCAATTGCTGCCAGTTTGATGCCGCCCAGGTCGCGGAGATCGCGGCCAAGGGTTTCCAGTCTGCGAAATAGTGCTTCGACTCCGTTCGCGCTGGTAAAGAGAAGCCAATCCCACTTATGGTCGCGGATCTGGTTGAGAGCGCAGTCGAGGGGACCAAAGTCAGCCGGTTCGCGAATTTCAATCGCGCTGAGACGAGAGACAACAGCCCCGAGTGTTTCGAGCTTGTGAACCATTCCCGACGCCTGATGCGTGGGGCGCGTGACGAGAACCCTTCGACCGAATAATGGCCTTGCCTCGGACCACGGGCGCTTGGGCCTCTGGGCAACTGCCTCCCCGACCAAAATCAACCCTGGGGCTTCGAGGCCGGCTGATCGTCGCGTTGCTTCGAGTGTGTCGAGGGTGGCGTAGATCGCTCGTTGTTCCCCGCACGATGCACGCTCGACAATTGCGGCCGGCGTGTCGGAATCCTTACCGTACTTGAGGAGTTCCGCAACGATCGTCGGCAACTTCGCAATTCCCATATAGATCGCAAGAGTTCCCGGGAACGCGGCGAGAGCCTTCCAATCCAGCTTGTTGCCTGGTTTGTTCGGCGGTTCATGCCCGGTGACCAGAGCAATCGCACTGGCATAATTTCGGTGTGTGAGTGGAATCTCCAGAAAAGCGCCTGCCGCGAGAGCAGCAGTCACTCCGGGAACGATCTCGTACACCACACCGGCTGAACGTAAGGCTTCGGCTTCCTCTCCACCCCGGCCAAAAATAAGCGGATCGCCACCCTTCAACCGCACGACTGTTTTGCCGACACGGGCCGCTTCAATTATGATCCGATAAATGTGGGGGTACTTATCGGGGTGTTGTCCCGGCAGATCGCGAACACAAACTTTTTCAGAAGATGCGGGAGCCAGTTCAAGGAGTCGTTCGGGAACAAGCTGGTCGTAGACCACCAACTCCGCCCGGCCCAGGACTTCAGCAGCTCGGAGTGTGAGCAACCCGGGGTTACCGGGGCCGGCACCAACCAGGAAGACGTTCGGATTCGTTGTGTCGGGATCAGACATCGCAGCTTGCGGGATTCTCCTCGGCATGGGGTTCCACGAGTCGGGAGACTCCCACCCCGACAAGGTACAACGCCGCCATCGGCAGAAACAGGTAGCTCCAGGTAATCGGATCTTGCGTGGGCATGACCGCGGCAACGAACACAGTCAGACCGAATATCGCTTGCCTCCAATATCGCAGATAGGTGCGGGATGTCGTAACCCCGATCCACGTCAAAAATGCCATGACCAGAGGCGTTTGGAACGAGATCCCAAAAATAACGGGTAAGAGAATCGCCAGCCCCATCCACTCCTTTAGACGCAGATCGGGGTCGAATCCACTCCATGCGTTGAACTCCAACATGGCCCGGACGACCGCCGGCATCACGACGAACTGACACAGCACCACACCCGCCAGGAAAAGCCCAACACTGGCCGGAAGGATCGCGTGGATGCGATGGCGTTCGTGCGGATACAGCCCCGCGGCGATAAAAGCCCACATCTGGTAGAACACCCACGGGCTTGCCACAATCGCCGCTAGAGCAACTGCAACTTTGAAGTAAGTGACCATCGCCTCCTGTGCGCTGAGTGTCGTGAGCGGTCGACGGAACCCGGCAGCCAACTCGCCGATTTTCACGAGCCGCGCCAATTCCACAGGCTCCACATCAACCAAGAGTTCAACCCGATCCCCAGTTGACCCCGGAATGCCAACGGCTAACGGTTGACGATCTCCCGCACTCTTTGTTCTCAACCACTTTTCGGCCGCTTCCTCATATCGCTTTCGGTAATACGCATCGATTTCCTGCTCGGCAGGCGCAGCGATGAATCGAAGAGCGGGGAAGCCAAATCCAAACCACGGTAACTTCAGATACATGCCCAGAAAATCCACACTGACGCCAAGGACTGCCACCACAACTACCCCAGCTAGCGCTCGCCGCAGCCGTAGGGAGAGTTCACCAAGGTGGTCTTCAAACGACATCTGAGACGGAGCGAACAGATCATCGGGATATGAACGGCGGAACACGCGGCACCTCCAATCGGAGATGGCCGCGCTGGACGAAGATGTACCAGCGGGGCGGATGAAAGAACGCCGCCAGGGTGAGGCGGTACGAAACAATCCACAGCTTGAGAACGGGGGATACGGCGATGCTGTTTGGCCTTGTTAATACGTTTCGCTTGGAATTCTTTAGGGTCGATCCTGAAGTGTAAATCATTCCGGGCAGAAACAAACCCGGAACCCACCTTTGTCGAGTGGGAATTCAGGAGCATAGGTCCAATGGCGGTAGGAGGCGCGGCAGAAGCGGCTGAAGTTGAACCAAGAACCACCCCGTAGGATGCGTTTTCCTTCATCAATATTCCCACAGTATTGCCAGACATTTCCGTGCATGTGGTGTAAACCCCACGGGTGCTTCTCGTACTTTCCGCCGTCGGTGAAGTCCACAGCACATGTCCGTCCCAGGTACTGGCCCTTCGTCGTCGTCCCATACGGATAGAGTCCATCGCAGTTCGCTTGTGTACCGTTCAACTCACTACCCCAGAAGAACGCTCGGCCGTTTCCTTTACCACCACGACAGGCATACTCCCACTCGTCTTCGTGAGGAAGCACAAACTTCCCCGCCATCCCCAATGCCCGACCTGCCGCTTCGGTTCGCGATTTCACATAGGACAGAAAACTCTGGCAGTCGTTCCAGCTTACGTTCTCCACGGGAAAACGCAATGTACTCAATCCCTTCACTTTATCTCGGTAATCGGCATACTTACCAGTCGCCGCGAATACGCTCGGATTGCCACCCATAACAGCCTTCCACTCTTCTTGGGTGACCGTGTACTTGCCCAGCCAAAAGCCTTTGGTCTTAAACTTCCCGCGCTTCGCTTCGGTTTCATTGTTCAACCATTCCGGCCGCTTTTCATCATAAAAGGTATTCGTTATGTAGTCCTGCTCTTCCTTCGATGCACCAAGTTGAGCTTCGCCCGCTGGTATCCAGCAGAACTCCATGAACACCTTGTCCGAGATCTCGACCTTCCTCACCTCGCCTGGATTCGGTTCGTTCGGTTGTGCAGCCTTTTGATTTGTGGAACGAGCAGTAACAAAACCAGGACCCAACGCAATGACGAGCAGAATGAGTAGTCTCGACATAGGAAACTCCCGGCGTTGCTTCAGGACCATGACACTCGATTTATTCAACGGCTCATTTATTCGAATAGTCATTTGGTTAACTTGATCACAATTTGGGACTCGTGGTAGTCCAGAATTGGTTGATGCCCGGTGGTGTGCAGGTGTTAGACTGCAACTTCCTCGGCCGCTTCCGCCTCGACATCTTCCGCTGTTGTCGCTGGGAAGTAGTAACAGAAGGCAATCCCACCCATGTAAAGCCCGAACATTGGGAGGAACAGATAGAGCGGAGTGATGATGTCCGGAGTGGGCGTTACCGTTGCGGCAAAGATTGCCAAAATCATGCACGCATACCGCCATTTGGAAAGATAATCCTGCGCTGTGAAGACTCCGATCCGATTCAAGAACACCATCACAAGAGGGGTTTGGAAAGATACACCAAACACAAGCGGGAGGATAATCGCCAGCCCCAGCCATTCCTTGAGTCGGATGTCCGGGTCAAAGCCAAGCCATTCATTGAACACAAGAAGTGCCTTGACTGCGCTGGGAAGAACCAGAAATTGGCAGAGCAAGACGCCACCAACGAAGAACACAATGCTGGGGCCTAAAAAGACATGGATGTAGCGCTTTTCATGCGGATACAGCCCCGCTCCGACAAAAGCCCAAAACTGGTAAAGGATGAACGGACTCCCGAGGATGATCCCACACAGAATCGAGACCTTGAAATAGACAATGAACCCTTCCTGAACGCTCATGGTACTCAAGTACTGCTTGGTCCCCAGCAGCCCCTGACCCTTATCGCTCAAATACGTGATGTATCCAGGATAGACCTGTAGCTTCAGTCCGATTTCCTTCGGGGCATCGGGTTTTGGCTGACCGAAGGCGGGGACAAAAGCTTCCGTTGAGACAATCACCGGCATTGGTACAGGGGCACCCAGCAGTTTGAGCCGCTCTTCGGGTGTGAGATCTGTAAGGTTATCGCCACCTTTCTTGAGCTTTGCCTGGATCGCATCAATTTCCTCGGAAGGCGACGTGTCGAGGTTGGTGAGCTTTTCCTCCGCGACCTTTTCATTTCTGCGGTTATAGAAGTCCCGCACTTGTGTCTCAACCGGGTCAGAGATCACCCGTAGCATCGGTTTACCGACGCCAATGTTTGGTTTGTGAAGGAGATAGCCGATACCATCCAACGCGAACCCGATCGTGAGAAACACCAACAGATATTTGATTGCCCGAAACATGCGGGTACGAAGTTCTTCGATGTGATCTCCGAACGACATTCGCGAATCTTTGAAGATGTCGTCTGGATATTCGTCTCGGGAATTCTTCTTCGTGAGTTGGCGCATGGCACAAACCCCGCGGATGGGGAAACACCCAACCCCGAGGCGATGGTGCCCGATCGGTTGGCGGGAAAGTGGTATGGAAGGTCGAGATTTATCCTATTGGGTCGGCGATCCCGCCTCAAGTGACGCTCTACAGCAAGTGAGGGGAAGAACCCAGTCCACACCGCCAACTCTCTAAGTGGGTAATCGGGTGGATGGGGATGACACTGCGGAATCCGATATTTGTACTATCTACGAGATTTCACGGACTTGAGTCCTGAGGAGGAGATACATGAGGCAGGAGGGTTCTAGCGGAAATACTTGAGGGTGAACTCCAGCAAGCCTGGAAGCCCTTGAGATGGATGGGTGCGCTAAGAACCACGAGAGCGATAATGAGTATGCGGAAGGAGTCCGCGGTTGCGTTAATCGCGCTCGTCCCACAGATGTGAGGAGAGGGAGGCTGTCATGCGACGGCTGATTGTCCTGGTTATACCGATTGTCGTGGCTCTTGCCGGTTGTAATAGATTCGCTGGCCCTCTTGAAGTTCGACGGATGGACCGCGCTGATGCTCGAGCGCCGGACGGTCTACCCTACACGATTGAGCAGCAAGAGGCCCGAGGTCGGGAGCGATACTCCATCCCGGATGACGACTTCCGCGCCGGTCCAAGGGTCGGTTTTGGTGCAGTGGATCCAATCTGGCGAGGAACCCCGTGATTTGTAAGTCAACGCAAACCGACAAATCCGGGCTGCACTCCCCAGCCCGCAATGCCGAAGGCGTTGACTTTTGAAAGTGGAGGTTACCCTTCGTCATCTCTTCGGGGTCTGCGTCGTCTACCAGGTGGCTCATCGTCGCGATCGTCCTCATCGTCGTATTCTGTCTCATCTCGTCTGGGGTTTCGCCTCCTTGGAATCTCATCATCGTCATCATCTCGACGACGCCTCCGTCTGTGCCGGGGTCGCTCGTCGTCGTAGATACCATTCCGTTTGTTGAGTTGAACCACGAAGACGATTAACGCAATAAACCCACCGATGACCCCCATGCAAACAAGCATGCAAAATGGTGCTGATTTCTTTCCATCCTCGATCGCCTGTTCATCCAGGGTTCGGTTGTGCGTCGGGTTTTGAACTAGCTCCGTAAAATTAAACCCCTGAAACGTTGGTTCAATCTCTTCATCAGATCCGAGTTTTGCAAGTGAGATGACCATTAACTGGTACATTTTATCGTTCGCAATAAAGACTCTGATTGAACACTCTTGGCCATTCTTCAAAGTGACATCGATCTGGTAGGTGGGTAGACCCTTGAAGGAGAGATGTTTTCCTTCTCTTCGTTTTGTCATTCGCCCTGACTGCAATAACCCGGTCTCGAAACCCTCTAACCTCTTTGGGTCTGTCTTTTCGCCCGGCTTGAGAGGGTTGAATCGGAGAGCAACAAATAATCCCGTTGGTTTGAAGGCGACCGCAAGTGTGGTGGCATCTGCAAAATGTTGTTGCAAGATTGCCGGATCGGCCCACTTCCAGTCATCCCCCGGCAATGTGTACGAACATTGAGCTTCGGGGAACTCTTTGGTCATCTCGACGTTCGCGCCGTCACCCGCGTTCGCACAGGAGATGACGCCGCAGAATGCAAGTGAGCAGTAAATCCACTTGAGCTTCATGGCATGTTTTTGTTTGAGGTGATTCACCCATCACAGGATAAACGACTCTTACACGCAAGCAAAACGAAATAGCCCTATGACTCGATTGGGGCATCGCAGAGTCGGGAATGAGTCAGCAACCACAAACCATAAGTTTATTTATAATTGAAGTGATTATTCTGGTCTATGGAACGACGCCTGGGGCTTATGCCACATGACAATTTGCGACAGAGACTCTTGTGCGAATCTGTGATTGGTATAAGAAACGCCTTGCTAAAGTGCCAAAACGCATCATCGCAATCTTGTGAGAATACTGACACCGCCGACGCGTGGGCAGTTACCTCCGATCAGGTGCCACTTCCACAAGGTTATCGAAGAACGTCGCGCCACCGCCGAAATCAGTCGTTGCGGTTGCGGTTGTTGAGTTACAGTTTGCTCCATCATCCGTGTATTTTCGCCACCACAGCCCAAGCGACACCACAACTCCTGGCTTCACGGTTTCCGCAAGGATTGCCTTCGCCCGAAAGCGCCCTCGGTCGTTGAACACGGCAACCATCTGGCCTTCCACGATCCCGCGTTTTTCTGCATCGTTGGGGTGAATCTCAAGTGTACGCTCACCCGCACCCTTGCGCAAGACATCCACATTCACGAACGTCGAGTTAAGAAACTGCGGGGCCGGTGGTGTGAGCAGTTGCAGCGGGTATTTGGCAGCGAGTGCGGGTTTGGTTTGCGGATCTTCGTGTGGCGGAACATAGTGCGGGAGTGGATCGCGCCCTGCTCGTTTCTCACGCTCGGAGTAGAGTTCGCACTTCCCCGAGGACGTGGGGAATTTGCCTTCCGCGAAGGGTGCCCAGTTCGCAGGGAGATTAAGGCGAACTGGTCCGGCCTTGGTGTCATCAAGGGTGATGCCATTCAGAGCGGAGCGGACTTCGTCCGGCATACCCATGCCCTTCGCTTCCACTCCGGGTTCACCAAGAGAACGATTCGCGAGTTCCTCATCGGTCTCTTCAAATAACTCCGACTCGAAGCCCATTCCCTTTGCCAGCAACCGAAACACCTCGGTATTCGGCTTGGCCTCACCAAGCGGCGCGATTGCTGGATTATTGGCCTGAACATAGAGGTGGCCGTAACTGTTGTGGATGTCGAAGTGTTCGAGTTGCGATGTGGCAGGCAGGACGATATCGGCATAGTCCGCGGTATCGGTTTGGAACTGTTCGTGGACGACAGTAAACAAATCTTCGCGCATAAGCCCCGAGAGAACGCGCGACTGATCGGGGTTCACCGCAGCCGGGTTCGAGTTGTAAACGTAGAGCGCCTTCACTGGCGGCCCGGGCAACTCACCGTGGAGAGCTTCCGCCAGGTTCACCATGTTGATTGTGCGGGTGCCACGTGGAATCAAGTCGGGCCGAGTCAAGTAGTGGTCATCGAATGGATATGCCTTGCTCGTGCTGAGGAGTGCCCCGGCACCAGGATAGCGCCAGTCGCCCGTGAAAGCAGGCAGGCAAACGATCGTTCGCACGGCCATCCCGCCACCACCGTGTCGCTGAAGACCGTAGTTCAGGCGGATGAGCGCTGGACCACCAAAGAGTTGCTGACTCAGGGCATACTCGCGAGCGAATTGCTCGATCTCCTCGACCGACAGCCCAGTAATTTGAGCCACATTCTTAACGGGATAGTCCTTCAGGACACGTTCGCGAAGTTGCTCGGCACCAACGCAGTGGTTGTTCAGGTAGTCGTTGTCCTGCCAACCCTCTCGGAAGATGACGCTCATAACTCCCAGGGCCAGGGCAGCATCGGTTCCAGGACGGACGGGAAGCCACCAGTCCGACTTCGCCGCAGTCGGAGACTTGTAAGGGTCGATCGTGACAATTCTTGCCCCACGCTTGCGGGCTTCGTGTTCGATCTTCCAGAAGTGAATGTTTGTAACGGCGGTGTTCGAGCCCCAGTTCACAATGTAACGAGCGTTGATCGCCGCTTCCGGGTCGATCATTGCCCTTGTACCGAGGGTGACATCGCAACCCGCTGCACCGGCCGTCGCGCAGATGGTGCGGTCAAGCAGGCTCGCTCCGAGCCGATGGAAAAACCGCCGGTCGAGGCTGCCATACATCAACTTGCCCATCGTCCCGGCGTAGCTGTACGGCAGAATTGCCTGGGGACCATGTTCGGATGCGGCAATCCGTCGAAAGCGGGCCGCTATTTCCCGAACAGCCTCATCCCAACTGATTCGCTCGAATTCCCCCTCCCCTTTCCGCCCTGTCCGCCGCAAAGGGTGGAGGAGGCGATCCGGGTGGTAAACACGATCGAGGTAATTGGCCACTTTCTGACAAAGAAATCCGCGCGTGAAGGGATGGTCCTTATCGCCGCGTAGTTCCACGGCTCGTCCCGTATTCCGATCGACGGAGACAACCATTCCGCAGGTATCGGGGCAGTCGTGTGGACAAACCGCCTTCACAACCGTCAACTCGCGCGGCATCGGAAATTGCCCTGTGTGAATTCGGACCGATTCGAGGAAAAAGCCAAGCTCCCCAGCTTCTGAATCAGCTCAGATTGCCATTCTGGAGACGTTTACTTCCCCTGGGAAAGGAATAGCGACTATGATAACACTGTGAAGACGGGTTTGCTTTGGCGGAGTTTTGGTACCGGATGAATCGGCGACACCGGCTGGAACCTTGAGAACTGGCCGAATTCTCCGCAAAATGCAAACCAGTGTCTTGCTCCCGTTGGTCGCTTCCGCGAGATTATCGGGTAACACTCCGGGAATCCAACCAGCTTGCCCCACCCGCACCGGGTGATTCCCGCGGATCAGTTTGCTCATCGGGACGAGGACAGAACACCCATGCCGGCACCCGCATCCGTGCCCGAGTTTCTGGATCTCGTCCGCAAGAGCCAACTGCTCCCGGACAACAAGCTGGATGATTTCATTCACCAGCATCGATCGTCGGGCACCTTGCCGCAATCGCTCGATCAGGTCGCCAGCCTGCTCGTCCGCGAAGCCCACATCACTTTTTTCCAGGCCAAGCAACTCAAACTCGGACGCTACAAACAATTCACAATCGGGTCAAAATACCGACTACTGGAGTTGATTGGGGCGGGAGGCATGGGCGCGGTCTATTTGTGCGAGCATACACTGATGCGCCGATTGGTGGCTCTGAAGGTTTTGCCCGTCGAAAAATTGGAGGATGCCTCGAACAAGGAGCGATTCTATCGAGAAGCCCGGGCCGTTGCGGCTCTCGACCACCCGAACATCGTTCGTGCTTATGACATCGACACTTATCAGAAGCTGCATTTTCTGGTGATGGAATATGTGGATGGGACGAGCCTCCAGGAAGTTGTGGCTCGCTACATTCTGGATAAAAAGCGCTTCGACCCCATCCGAGCCGCCCACTATACCGCGCAGTCTGCTGTCGGCATGCAGCACGCTCACGAATTAGGGATGGTCCACCGGGACATCAAACCCGGGAACCTGTTGCTCGACCGCACCGGGGTGATCAAAGTTCTCGATATGGGTCTGGCCAGGTTCTTTAACAAGCAGCAGGATAGCGTAACGGAAAAATACGATCACAACTGCGTTCTGGGGACAGCCGACTATCTTGCTCCCGAACAAGCGGTAAGCAACATGGTCGATATCCGAGCGGATATTTACGCGCTCGGCGGTACCCTCTATTTCATGCTCACGGGGCAAACACCGTTTCCAGATGGAACGATCGCCGCGAAACTCGTCGCCCACCAAACCCGCGAACCTCGCCCTGTGGAATCCTTCCGATCCGATGTCCCGGCCGGTCTGCTGGCTGTTCTCCGGAAGATGATGGCCAAGATGCCCGCAGACCGTTATCAGGATCCAATCGAAGTGGCCGATGCACTTTCCGAGTGGGCTGATCTCCCAATCACGGCACCGCCACCACGCGAAATGCCTTTTCACTGTCCGCTCGTGCAGGAACTGGCTGGACCCTCATCCTCTGGTAGCGGCTCGAGTTCGCCCCTTGCACGCGCGCTGTTCGGTCCTGGGGGAAGTGTTTTCGCTCGCAATGGTGGAGGCGGTTCGAGTCGGTCGGGATCGAAGGTTATGCCTGGGAGTACAAGTAGCTTCTCCAACAAGGGGGTTGGGAATCGGTCGAACCCCAACTACTCTCGCAGCGATGCCAAGGTTCCACTCGGTGGACCGGTTTCCACAGCACGTGCATCGGCTACGCCAACCACCCCCCTCCCAAACACAAACCAGACCGATGGGTACGCAGTCTCTCAATCGTCTCCGGCCTCTGTGATCTACATCTCTCCTCCCCGAAGGACAGGGGTATACATCTTCATCGGGATCTTGTTCATCCTTCTCTTTTTAGGAGGTGCATTCGTTGCGTTTTACATCGGGAAAAGCGGCAAGAAAGAAACGTCTCCGTTGGTCCCCGACGCTACGAAAGCAGTGCAACCGGGCGACGATGAGTTGACTCCCGGACCTGCCGATAAACTCCTCACCCCACTCCAGGCGCTGGAGAAAATCGGCGAAATCCAAACGGTGGAATTCAAGGTCGCTTCAACTGGTGGGTCCGGGTATTTCGCTCTGAACTCTCAAAAGGAAGGAAACAGATCAAATAATCTTGCGGTCCACATCTCACCGAGTTATTTCCACGAGGCAGGCGCACAGGAACCATCGCTCTGGGCTCGAACGCAAGCCGACTTTGAAGGAAATCTAATTCGTGCCCGGGGCAAGCTCTACCGAGACGAGCGAACCAAAAGCGCGTACCTGGAGGTCCGTTCGCCTAAACAAATTCTCGTCGTTCTCGATCATTGACCGGCAACTCCCCGTTTTTTTTGCGAATCGCGATTCCAATTCTTTGCCCCGATCATGCAGGTTGCGTATTTCCTCGATCCCGAGCGAGAAATCTCTCCCCAACTGATGCGGGTATAGCCTATACTAACGGCGACCCGAGAGATGGCTCAGGTATCACTCAGGTCATTAAAGTTCCCGACTCGCCTGAAAATAGCAGCAGCACAGGCAACTGAAATTATTCGAGGCAAGTGTGGGGCGCTTGCGCGTTTCATTTGAGGCGAGCCGGAGCATTAGCGACCGGACTCCTCCCCGTGAGTAACGACCGGATTCCTGACCCAGTCGATGTCAAAAAAGGATTTGATTTCGCGTGAGAGTTTTATCCCTTTATCGGGTTGTTGATTCTTAACGGCACTTACTTCTCAAGCGCGGAGTGTGGAACACGGAATGCGAAGCGGAAAACCAAACACAGCAGATAAACAAGGTTTTCGATGCCTTGGCTCCGTTTTCGAGATCTGGCGTGTAAGCGGGTTGCTACCACTTTCACGCCGAATGGAAAAGACAAAAACCGCCAACAACCAGGGGGTTTTTCGCTCTCTTCTTTCCGAGTTCCGCATTCTGAACTACGCGCTGGAGGAGTAACGCCTCTCGTATGCGTTCCAGTGTCCTCCGTTCCGGGAACTTGCCCCGCACCGGAGAGGTTACTCCATGCCTGCTCCCACTAACGCCGATGAACTCCTGGACCTGATCCAGAAGAGTGGGGTCGTCGATGAAGGCAAGCTCCGAACGTACATCCAGAAATTCTCGGATCCAACTGGCATCCCCAAAGACCCTGCCAAATTTGCCGGTCACCTCGTCCGCGATGCGATTCTGACCTATTTTCAGGCCGAGCAACTCCTTCAAGGCAAATACAAGCGTTTTTCAATTGGCAAGTACAAGGTTCTGGAGAAGCTCGGCGCCGGAGGAATGGCCCAAGTGTTCCTGTGCGAACACAAACTGATGCGGCGACGAGTCGCCATCAAGGTTCTTCCTACCGCCAAGGCCAATGATCCTTCGAGCCTGGAACGGTTCTACCGTGAAGCCCGAGCTGTAGCGGCCGTCGATCATCCCAATATCGTTCGAGCCTACGACATCGATCAGGACGAAAACCTTCACTTCCTTGTGATGGAATATGTCGATGGCACGAACCTCCAGGATCTCATTAAAAAGTGTGGCCCGCTCGATATCGTGCGCGCCTGCCATTACATCTACGGTTCGGCAATTGGCCTCCAACACGCCCACGAAATGGGATTGATCCACCGCGACATCAAGCCCGGGAATATCCTGATCGATCGATCCGGTGTGGTGAAAATCCTCGACATGGGCCTCGCCCGGTTCTTTCACGATGACGATGATGCCCTCACCAAGAAGTATGATGAGAACGTGCTTGGCACAGCCGATTATTTGGCCCCGGAACAGGCTCTCGATAGCCACACCGTGGACATTCGGGCCGACATTTACTCACTCGGTGCCACGTTTTATTATCTTCTCACAGCCAGTGCCCTGTTTCCGGAGGGTTCGGTTGCCCAGAAGTTAATCTGGCATCAGAACCGACTCCCGCGACCGATCCGATCTTTGCGTCCCGAGGTGCCAGAGGAAATCGCTGCGATCGTTGAGCGGATGATGGCCAAAGATACAGCCAAGCGGTATCAGACACCGTCAGAGATCATTGCGGCTTTGGCACCCTGGGTGACCACGCCCATCCCACCGCCATCTGACCGGGAAATGCCACAGATTTCCCCAGCCGCGGGAGGCATCAACAATCGCGGACCTAATACCATCGTTGGACCACTGCCTGGCGTTTCCCCGCGCGGAACGGGCACTGGAACACCGGACGCACCAACAGTTATTGCTTCCGCCACGGCAACTCCCAGTCAACAAATCCCGTTAATCCCTGCCACTACTGCGAATCTCAATCCTGGGACGGGTTCACAGGCTGAGATTAGCACAACGACGACAATGGCAAACCCAGCCATCTGGGAAACACTCGACACCGACACCCAAGCCGTCTCAAAGGAAGACACGGATCGCACCGTCCATCATCAGCCGGAGTCCCCATCTCGAACTCGCAAGCAGGCGGCTCCCCTGCCACCTAGCCGTGGGCCACTTCTTTTCGTGTGTGTGGGGCTCATGGTCCTGACCATAACCGCAACCGGGGTCTATTTCGCATTCATCCGTAAACCGCACACACCAGCCCCCCCTCCACCCACAGTCAGCCACAGAATTACCGTCTCCGCGGCTGGCGGAGAGTTCACTGTCCCCACTCTCCGTGCAGCACTCTCAAAAGTTGGTCCCGGGGATACTATTGTGATCGCCGAGGCCAAGCTGTCCGAACCGGCCCTCAAGCTCGACAAAAATAGGCACAAAGATGTGACGATCGAGTCGGCAAATCCCGATAAGCCCGCGATCATCGAAGCCAAGGACAATATCGGGGCGATGTTCGATGCGACGGATACGGAGGGGTTCCGGCTCAAGAACATCGAATTCGATGGTAAAGGAACGGCTTCAGTCGGCGTTCAAATCAGCGGCCTTTGCCCCGCGGCGATGATCGAGAACGTGAGCGTGCGGAACGTGAAAGCGGCCGGCTTCCTATTGAAGAATGCTGCGGGAGATGCAACTCGACCGATTGTATTCGACAAAGTGCGAGTCCAGTCGATACCCGGCGATGGGATATTACTGCATGCCACTCACAACGTGGACAACAAGCGAATTGTTATCCGAAACAGCCGGTTTGAGGGGCGCAACGATAAAGAAGGAGTTGGGGTTCGAGTGGATGGTCCTGCACTCGATCTTGAAATACGCGGTAACAGGTATTTCAACCTTTCTGCCGCTGTGTCGTTTGGCCGACCACCGAAGGATAAACTTATCCGGGCACATCTGACCGCCAACACCGTCTTCCAGGCGAATGCCGGGCTGCTACTCGAACTGACCCCTCCACCTCCGCTTGTCCCGAACGAGCCGCCACCGCCTGCAGGGCAGTTCGAATTGTCGATACTACAGAATTACTTTGCGAAAACAGCCGAGATCGGAAAAGTGAATGGTGCCAACGGCCCCATTCCAGGCGTGACAGCGACCGACAACGTCTTCGGCCCCGACAGTCTCGGCGGGAACCTTGGAATTGTGATAACCCCCTTCCCTTCCCCTCAACTGGCATCAACAAACCCTGCCGACGACGACGCCAAGTTCCTTCGCTTCGCGGGGGGACAACCCGAGTTCAACAAGGTAAAGATTGGGGCACCGTAGTTTGGCAGCTTCACTCCTTCCGCACCCCGGCTACGGTCACGGCGAACCCGAGCGTCGACTTGCCATCATCGGTCACGACTGACCGTTTGATGGTGGCAACCAAAACGCCATTCCCTTTATCCACCACCTTTACAGCTCCATCCTTGGCGTTATTCGGCCACAAAAGCAGAACGGCGGGATGTCGGCCCTCGTTCACTTTGCTACTGAGTTCGATGAGCTTCTTCTTTTCGATCAACTCCTCAGTCTTATCCTCGCTAGCCGGGCAGATCAAGCAAAACTCCGGGTGCGGAGTTGTGCCAGTATGGTCGCCGATGTCCGGTTGAACCGCGAACCGCAACGTATACACCCCCGCGGGAAGTTCCTGCTTGCGGTAGTCGGTGAAGGTCTTTGGGAATTCCAGTGCGCCGATGAGAGTGCCTTCGGGAATCTCGCGATAGGTGAGACCATTCTTGACCTGCTCCTCGTTTGCCTTGACGGGAATCTCGGTTCGGAACCAAATGGTCATCACGACGGCCTCGCCATCGAGTATGACGAGGGCTTGCTCATCGAGCAACTTGCGGACTGGCTCGGCCAGTTTCATCGACGGCTCGACCTTCTCGACCTTGGCGGTGATCTTTGGCTCGGCAGCCGTTGCAGGGAAATGGAGCAACGCGAAAAGAACAACAAACGCGAATCGCATCGGCAATCTCCGGTCTATCAAAAGGTTTCCAGCGTTCTCACACCAGGGGTGGGTGAGCCAAAGGCGAGCGAAACCCCTGGTGTGAGAGCCTGCCATATCTCACATCAGCCCCATCCGCTCATCGAAGCCAAACATGCGGTTGAAGTTCTGCACGGCAACTCCGCTGGCTCCGCGGATCAAGTTATCCTCTGCCGTGATCACCAGCACCTTGCCCTGCACCACCTTCACGCAAACATCAAGGAAATTGGTGCCCACTGTGTCCTTGGTTGCTGGTGGGTTCGTCCGCACCCGCACGAATGGCTTGCCTGCATAGAACGAACGATAAAGCTCATGCAGTTCGCTTTCGGTCACCGCGCGGGTTGGGGTGGCATAAATCGTACTCAGAATCCCGCGATCCATCGGAATCAAATGCGGCGTGAAGATGACAGAAACAGGCTTTCCGGCAACGTCAGAGAGTGCCTGTTCGATCTCGGGAGTGTGTCGGTGAGTACCAACGGAGTATGCCGATACGCTTTCGTTGCACTCGGGGAAATGAAACGCCAGCTTGGGACTACGCCCACCACCTGAAACACCGGACTTGCTATCGATGATGATTCCTGTCAGTTCGATCAACCCCCGCGCGACAAGTGGAGCCAGACCGAGAATCCCCGTTTGGGGATAGCATCCTGGGTTGGCGATGAGTTTCGCCCCGGCAATCTTGTCCCCAATCAGCTCCGGCAGGCCATAAACGGCGTGGGCAAGGTTTGCTGCGTCCAAGTGAGGTTCCTTGTACCACTCCTGGTAGATCTTCGCATCCCGCAAGCGATAATCCGCACTTAAATCGACAACGCGGATTTCGCGATCCAGAAGCGGTGGGATCGCCTCCATACTCGTACCGTGCGGCAAACATCCAAAGGCAACCTGAACGCATTTTGCCTTGAGCGCATCCGCATCGAAAGGTTCACAGCGAAGATCGAGCCGACCCAACAGACTCGGGTGCAGGTCAGCGATATGGTCATCTTGTCGCGAAGTCACCGCGACAATCTCGGCCTGCGGATGCCGCAAGAGAATCTTGATTAGCTCAATCGCGGTGTAGCCCGATCCACCGAGGATGGCGACTTTGATTTTTTCCTTGGTCATTGGACAGAAGCCCTTCGTCAATAGTCACTGGTTCATCGTGTTGACAGTGCGCGCAACTATCATCATATCGTACCATGTCCAGAACGGATCGTTGCCCAGGAACAGTCCGTTCAAGTGTGAAGGCTGCAACCACAAACTGTGGATGATGGATGATGAATGACGGACCAAGGACAATCACAGAGGCTGCTGAGTTCATTCACCGCGGTGAATTGACTCCTTCTGCCTTGTTGGAGCAATGTCTGGC
>Ga0206850_10132_pt1 | contig 24797 bp, 20 predicted proteins | sample Alteio_BWOrgCont_16_FD_152885 | JGI IMG/M metagenome (GOLD analysis project Ga0206850, IMG submission 152885) | Enriched cells from forest soil in Barre Woods Harvard Forest LTER site, Petersham, Massachusetts, United States -... | ecosystem: Environmental > Terrestrial > Soil > Temperate forest >...
AAAGCCGATGTCTGGAAAGAACGGCTCGGCAAAGCCTACTATCACTTCCTCTACCAGGACTGCCTGTTTCTCATCGTCAACAGCAACGACCTGGCTGTGAACCCTCCTGCCGTCGTGGGAGTACGCGGGCCCCGTGCTGGTTTCGGCAAGGAACAAATCCAATACATCGAAAAAACATTGAAAGAGAACGACAAGGTGCGTTGGACGTTCGTTTTCATGCACCATCCTGTGTGGGCTGCCCGCGACCTGACCGAAAATGGCTGGCAAGAGTTCGAGAAATTGTTCGACGACCGTCAATACACCATGTTCTGTGGGCACGAACATATCTTCCGCAAGTTTCTCCGCAACAACCGGAATTATTACCAACTGGCGACCACCGGTGGTGTCAGTTCGATGCGAGGTGTCGAATACGGTGAATTCGATCAAATCGCCTGGGTAACCATGAAGAAGAATGGCCCGGTCATTGCCCAGGTGGCTCTCGAAGGCATCTACAAAGATGACCTGTCGAAAATCGAAGTCTCCGACGAGGGCGGTTCGCCGCCGACAGTGATCGAGGGTCTCAACGATGTGGTTGGTACCGTCACGAAAGACGGCAAACCGATTACAGGTCTTCAGGTCCAATTCATTCCATTGGATGAAGTAGTTCCAAAAGGCCGTCCCGAGTATTCTCTTCCGGGCGGTACTGGCATATTGCGGCTCGATGGCTCATACACCGTCTACCAGCATCGAGGACCGGTCGGTTTGAAAGCAGGTCGCTACGCGGTAACGTTTGCCCCAACCGCGGAGTTGCTTATCGAGGATCGCAAGAAGGATAATCCAGTGCCAGAGAAGTATCGAGACGCCAAAACGACGCCTTACATCGTTGAAGTGAAGAAAGATGTCCGCAATCGCTTCGATTTCAAGCTGGATGACGAGTAAGGTTATTGATTTTTGTAAGGTTGGGTTCCCTGATACGGAACCCGACCACCCAACACCTGATTGCCCAGAATCTACAGGAGTTGGTCGATTGGAGTGTGTGGCGAGGGGTTTGTTGGATACCAAGTGAACCTCGGCCAACGCAGGCTTAACATCGCTGTCAACAGGCTGCCCCGTCCCCTTGCGCGGCGGAGTTCTCTCCGAGAAAATCGAACTTCCCTCGGGTCGTCCGCGAAATCAGCGCGGACGATCCACTTGCTGCTCTTCACTCTCTACCAGCTTTGGCACTGGACCAAGACAATCTGGTTTTGACTTGGATCGAAGACTTGCCGATCTCCCGGCATGCCCTGGAGATCTTCCCTCCATCCCCTTGTTTTCGCACCCGGCAGAGGTAAAACATGCAGGAATCGTTCCATTCCCTGTGGAGGTTGCCATCGTGTCCCGTATACGTTTCGCTGTATCCGCCATACTTATCATTACCATCTCTGCACTCGTCGGCGGTCAAGACCCCAAGCAGCAGGAAGGCAAAAAGTTCGATCTGAAGTTGGAGAAAGACAAGAAGTTCTATCAGAAGATGTCCACCGAAGTGAGCCAGGTAATCAAGGTGATGGGTCAAGACCTGACCCAAAAACAGGATAGTACGTTCTTCTTCAAGTGGACGCCGGTCAAACAAGAAGGAGAGAAGTGGGAACTTACGGATGAGATCGAGGGGCTCATCATGTCCATCGACATCTCCGGCAACAAGATCGGCTACAACTCCACGGAAGCCGATGGCGGCGCAACCGCGAGCAATCCAGGCCTGATGGATTTCTTCAAGAAGTTGATCGGAGCGAAGTTCACCATCACCATGGACAAGAACTCCAAGGTCGAAAAAGTGGATGGAGTGAAAGAATTTCGGGACAACATTGCGGGCGGTGCCAGCAACCCGCAGATGGAAGCACTCCTCAAGAGCATCATGACGGACGATGCGGTCAAGCAGATGTTCGACCCTACCTTCAGGCTGACACCGGATTCACCCCAGAAACCCGGTGGGAAGTGGCAGAAAACCGATACCGTGAACCTCGGCCCGATCGGTTCCTATGTCGTCACTTACAACTTCACCTACGTTGGGCCGGAGAAAGACTTCGATAAGATCGAAGTGGAGACCACCCTCGTTTACAGTGCCCCCAAGGCCGATCCCACAACAGGCGGGTTGTTGTTCCGCATCAAGGATGGAAAACTCAGCAGCCAGAACCCCAGCAAGGGTGTCATCCTCTACAACTCCAAATTGCAACGGATTGAGTCGGCCGATATCACGATCAAAATGACAGGCGAACTCACCGTGACCATCGGCATGGCCGATACAAAGGTTGAGTTACTCCAGACCCAGATTACCAAGATCACCACCTCCGATACATCGTTGCTTCCACTCAAGAAGTAATCGGGGCAGCGAGGAACATTTTGAGCGCGGAACACAAAACGCGCTCAAAATGTCACCTCTCGAAGAAATCCCCGGAGTCTTGTCATGCGGATTGCCGTTCTTGGGGCCGCGGGGCAACTCGGTCGGGATCTTTGTTCGCGACTCCCCGGAAACGTCATTCCACTCAGCCGGGAGCAGATCGATCTCACTCGTCCCGGCGAAATCCCATCTGCCGTTGCTGCCCTCAATGTCGATGCGTTTATCAATTGCGCTGCGTACAACTTCGTGGATGTTGCCGAGAGTGAACCCGAAGCAGCGTTCGCTGTGAACGCCTGGGGCGTTCGCACACTTGCCAACGCCTGTCGAACGTCCGGGATCAAACTCATCCACTTCAGTACGGACTATGTCTTCGGTCTCGATCCCGCCTCGAAGCCGTTCGCGGAAGACGACCCGCCCGGCCCCGTCAGTGTCTATGGACTAAGCAAACTCGCTGGCGAATATCTCGTCCAGTCCATCTCCCCGGATGCACTGGTGATTCGCACTTGTGGTCTGTACGGAGTGTGGGGCAGTGGCGGGAAAGGAGGCAACTTTGTTGAGATGATGTTGCGGCTTGCGGGCCAAGGAAAGCCCATTCCGGTGGTCGATGACCAGCGCTGCACACCGAGTTACACAGTCGATGTGGCGGAAGCCTCGGCAGCACTTATTCGTGCTGGCGCGAGTGGTTTGTTTCACGTCACAAACGGGGCTTCCTGTACCTGGTATGAATTCGCTGCCGAAATTTTCCGGCAGGCCAAGCTGACGCCACAACTCATGCGGACCACCTCTGAAGAGTTCCGACGACCCGCTCGCCGCCCATCGTTCAGTGTCCTTTCGACCGCAAAGTGTGCTGCGACAGTCCATTCATCTCCCCGACCCTGGCCGGAAGCCCTGGCTGCATATCTGGTTGAACGCCAAACCAAGACCCCCTGAGTTTGTAATAAAACTTGTAGATTTCCGCGCGTTCCGACCTTTGGGGTCTTGACGGGGATCACTTTTTCAAGGACACTATATCTATCTGAGACACAGTCTCAATAAGCGCTGGCCCGGTGCTGAGGTTGGTAATGCTGATGCCACTGGACATGCTCGGTCCCGGTGAATGGGCCGAGGTTGAAGAAGTTTCCGGACAGGCGGCGTGGGTCGGTCGGTTGGCGGAACTCGGTATTCGCCAGGGGTGTCGTCTTCAAGTTGTCCAGCCCGGAACTCCTTGCTTGCTCAGTGTTGGTGGATGCAAATTGTGTTTGCGGTCTGGCGATGCCTCACAGATCCTCGTGCGGCCAGTCGCGGGAACTTGAGGTTGCCAACCGATGCGTGCATTAAGCGAACTTCGCCCCGGAGCGCGGGCTGAGGTACTGGCAGTTACCGGGGAATCGGGCCTCGTGCAACGCCTCCATGAGTTTGGCTTGTTTGAAGGGGAAGAAATCGAAGTTCTGGCGCTTGCCCCGCTCGGTGATCCAATCGAGATTCGTCTGGGAAATACCCGCCTGAGCCTGCGGAAATCCGAAGCCGCAGGCGTCTCTGTTCGGCCTCTCTGAGTTCGGAAGCACTCCACACTTCCCATGATACTTACCAAAACGCTCACCGTTGCCTTGGTCGGGAACCCGAATACGGGGAAATCGACCTTGTTTAATGCTCTTTCCGGGCTTCGGCAGCGAGTGGGCAATTTCCCGGGCGTCACGGTTGAGATGAAGAAGGGGCAGTTCTCAGCCGAAGGCAAAACGATTGATCTCATCGACCTGCCGGGAACGTATAGCCTTGCTGCGCGGAGTCCGGATGAGATGGTGGCCGTCGATCTCCTGCTTGGCCGCCGACCCGAAGAACCGCGACCCGATGTTGTGCTTTCGATCGTGGATGCCACGAACCTGGACCGCCATCTCTATTTGATGAGCCAACTCCTCGACCTTGGCGAACCTGTGGTCGTTGCCGTGAACATGATCGATGCGGCCGAGGCTCAGGGCATCAAGATCGATTGCACGAAGTTGAGCGAACGGCTCGGTGTGCCCGTCATCCCGATTCAGGCCAACAAGGGAGTTGGGCTCAGGGATCTGATGCGAGCGGTGTTTGCCGCGGCGGAGTCAGTACCATCGCCGCAAAGGCCGGTGTTTCCCGAGGCGTTCGAGAAGGAGATCGCCGCACTGCAAACGGAATTCGGCAACGAGGTGCCGGGGTTCCTCACCCGCCGGTTTCTCCTTGATGTCGGCGGTTACATCGAGCATTGGCTTCTGGGCAAACATGGCGACAAGCTGAGACAGAAACTCATCAGCGCTCGACAACGTCTCACGGAAGCCGGTTGTGCAGTACCAGCTGTGGAAACCCGTACCCGCTTCGGCTGGGTGCGGTCAGCTGTAGCCGCGGCGGTCGTCAAACCGACCGTCCGGCCCGTGACCTGGACCGACAAGCTCGACAGGATATTGACGCACCGGTTCTGGGGAACGCTCATTTTCCTGGTCGTGATGTTCCTGATGTTCCAGTCGATCTTCCTATGGGCGAAGCCGGCCATGGACGCGATCGATGGCGTGCGGGAGAAGGCCGCAAAGGCTCTCGAATCCGCGATGGCCCCCGGCCCTCTTCAGGGATTGGTTGTGGATGGCATCATCAAGGGTGTCGGCAGCGTGTTGGTGTTTCTGCCGCAGATCATGATTCTGTTCGGGTTCATCGCGGTGCTGGAAGACTGCGGATACATGGCTCGCGCAGCGTTCCTGATGGATCGGTTGATGAGTCGGTGCGGGTTAAGCGGTAAGTCGTTTATTCCGTTGTTGTCGAGTGTGGCCTGTGCGGTTCCCGGAATTATGGCCACGCGCGTGATTGAGAATCGCCGCGATCGGCTGGCAACGATCATGGTTGCGCCCTTGATGAGTTGCTCCGCGCGGCTGCCTGTCTATGTCCTCCTGATAGGCGCGTTCCTGAAGGAAGGCTATTCATCGTGGGTACCTGGATTCGTCCTGTTTGGACTCTACATGATCGGCTTCACGGTCGCCCCACTGGTTGCACTCCTTCTCAAGCGAACGCTCCTGAAGGGGGCCACGCCGGTGTTTGTTATGGAACTTCCCGCGTATCGACGACCGGCCATTCGTTCGGTATTGCGGCGAATGAGTGAAGCGGGGTGGGCATTTGTGGTCCGTGCCGGAACCATCATCCTTGCGGCAATGATTCTCGTCTGGGCGCTGCTTTACTTTCCTCACACGGATGCGGCCGGAACGCCGTATTACGAGCGAATCGAGAAGGCTGATCAGGAAGCGAAGGAGGCCAGCGAGAAAATCAAGGGACTCAAGGAGAGTGGGCAGGAAGTGCCGGAGGAGTTGGAGGCAGCCACAGCCGAGCCGGACAGGCTCAATGGCGAATGGAAGCGGAACAGCCTGCTCGGCCGCGCGGGTTTGTTTCTGGAACCGGCATTCCGACCGCTTGGCTGGGACTGGAAGATTGGGATGGCGGCTCTGGCGAGTTTCCCGGCCCGCGAGGTGATTGTCGGAACGCTTGGGCTGATTTACGATGTGGGTGATGTGGACTCCAAGGCGATTGGCGATGACACGGCCGATGAGGAAGCGAAGGAGAAGGCCGCGGGGTTGACGAAAGCTGTCAAGGACGACTGGTCGAAAGATCCGGTGCGCGGGAAATATGGTGTCGCGGTGGCGATGTCGTTGATGGTCTTCTTTGCTCTCTGCTGCCAGTGCGCTTCGACGCTGGCAGTAATTCGTCGCGAGACAAAGAGCTGGCTGTGGCCTGCTTTCACGTTCACGTACATGACGGTGCTGGCGTATCTCGGTGCTCTGCTAGCGTTCCAGTTGGGAGCGATCATTACCGATGCGGTAGGGTGAATGGAAGAAGGGGCAAGTAATCAGGGGCAAGAAGATAAGAGAGGGATTTCTGACTTGCCCCTTATCAAGTGGGTGAATCATGACCACAACAATTCAATTGGCGATTGTGGGTGTTCTGATCGCCGCGGCGATGGTCTACATCGTGCGGTCGGCGTGGAAGACATGGTTTGGGAAATCGTCGAAGGGCTGTGGCGCTGGCTGTGGGAAATGTGCTGCTGTCCCCGAAGCGAAACCCGAAGGACGATTCCCGCTCCCGCAGTTGTGACATGGCGGTGACCGAGGCGGCAGGACAGTTCGAGCTTCGATGGCAGGGAACGTGCTTGTGGACTGGCCGAAATTCGATGCACAACTGTTGCAGAGCGTTGCGGCGGCATTCCTGCGACGGCGGAAGGCCATCGCATACCATACTGACCTGTCGTGCGAGCGAGAGTTCAGCGAGTCATCGACCGAAATCATCGAGCGGTTGAACCTCAATGCGGGCCACCTGCGTTTGTGCGTGTGGGCGGATGGGGTCATGTGGCTGGGCGTCTGCGTTCGGGGGTTCGGGAGCAGTGTCGGCTGGGCATTCAAGGACACCTTCCACGGAGACGTGCAGGATGTGTCTGCCGAATCGCTAGTCGGGATGGTCGAGGCCACGCTGGCACGGTCGTTCGGGTCAGACCCTGAAAGTGAGAGACAGCAACTGCGAGCATTGTGGGCGCGAGTCCATCTGTATGTGGATAATGTTGAACAAAAAGCGAGCCCGTCTGGTCGGCCATCCTGGAATAGCGAGGTAGTATAACTGGAAAACAGGATGCGATGAAAGTGGCACATCCGATTTGGACGTAGGGGAAAGACGGCAAGGTTTCACCTATCATTTCATTATCCCCACAATCACCCATTACTCGCATCACCACATCACGTAAGAGTGGACCATGAGCTTTTACATTGGCACCAGTGGCTTCTCGTACCCGAAGTGGAAGGGCAGTTTCTATCCCGCAAAGATGCCCGCCAACCAGATGCTCGGCTTCTACAGCGCACGGTTTCGCTCAGTAGAGATCAATAACAGCTTTTACCGATTGCCCACGGCATCGGCCCTGGAAGCATGGGCCAACCAGGTTCCCGCTGATTTCCGCTTCGTGCTCAAGGCACCTCAGGAGATCACGCATCGCAGACGGCTTGTGGGTGTGGATGAGTTGGTTTCATCGTTCCTCGAAGCCGCTGGTACGCTGAAGGAACGGCTGGGACCGCTCCTGTTTCAGTTGCCGCCGAACTTCAAAAAAGACATGCCGCGACTGCGTGCGTTCCTCGCATTGCTAACACCTGGGTGCCGGGTAGCGTTTGAGTTCCGCCATCCATCGTGGTTTGATGATGAGGTATTCGGGTTGCTTCGCGATTGCCAGACATCGCTGTGTATCGCGGATGCGGAGGATGACCTGGAAGTCCCGTTTATTGCGACTGCCGATTGGGGTTACCTGCGCTTACGGCGGCCCAACTATGATGATGCAGCATTGAGGGTGTGGATGGAACGAATGCAGGCACAATCCTGGCGGGATTGCTTCGTGTTCTTCAAACACGAAGATTCGGGTACGGGGCCACAACTGGCCTCGCGGCTATTGGAGTTGCTCGCGGAAGGCCCTGGCCCGACAGCTTAAGCGAAGCAAGCCGGGTAGGTGTTGATGTTTAAGTGCCTTACTTCTTCCCGATGCAGTACAGAGCCTGATCCGTGCGCAGAAGAAGTTGGCCGTTGCTCACCGCAATGGAGGCGTTGGTGCGGCTCTTGTCATCCTGAAAGGTGTTGTGAGCAAGCAACTCGAACTTTGGTTTCGCAGCGACCACATAAGTTCCATTTCGCTGCGAAACGTAATAGAGTTTGCCATCGGCCAACACGGGCGATGCCCACATGCCACCCGAATTCGGCGTGAGCCGTTCGGTGTACACGAACTTGCCCGTTGTCGCATCCTGGCAATTCACCGTACCGCCGTCGCTCGTCCAATAAAGATTGCCATCGAGATAGATCGGCGAGGAAACATTCGCGCCGGTTTTCTCCCGCCAGAGGGTGTGCGTTGCAGTCACATCCCCATGGCCACCGGCCTTGACTGCGAGCGAGGTGTGTCCTCCGCCAATGGCATACACGATACCATCATGGGCGACGACGCTCGGGCAGATGTAGCGGTGGATTCCGTCCGCGTTCCACAGCTCCTTGCCCGTGTCGGGATCATAAGCCCGGAGACGATTTTCCATACTCACCACCACCTCGACATCCTTGGAGCCGACCGTCACCAGAACGGGCGTGTCCCACGCGGAGTTGATGCCCGGAGTCTTCCAGACTTCCTTGCCAGTCAACTTGTCGAGAGCGACAAGCGACCCGCTCTCGATGCTGGCGTTGACGATCAGTAGCCCCTTGTAAAGCAGCGGCGATGAAGCCGACCCCCAGGCACCATGAATCTTCGTGCCCACGCTTTGCTTCCAGAGTTGCTTGCCTTCGAGATCGTAACAGTAGACGCCCGATTTGCCGAAGAAGACATAGAGTCGTTCGCCATCGCTGGCGGGTGTGCTGGAACTGTAGCCGTGATATGCGCCTTCGCCCTGATACTTGTGTTCGGGCAAGTCGGGTTCATACTCCTTCGCCCAGAATGTCTTTCCGGTCTTCCGATCGAGACACAACAAGTGCCGCTGCAGATCTTCCATTTTGCCGGGTTCCTTCACCTCCTGGGCGTATCCGGTGTAGCACGTCAGGAAGATGCGATCACCAACGGTAATCGGGCAGGAGGTTCCGGCACCGGGGAGTTTGACCGACCACACGAGGTTCTTCTGGTCTGACCATTCTGTCGGTAAATCCTTCTCGTCGCTGGTGCCGAGGCCGCCAGGGCCGCGAAACTGCCGCCAGTCCGCGGCGATGGCCGAGAACGCGAGCAGGAGGATCATCGCACAGGTTTGGCTACGTGGATGCTTCATTGAGGTTTCTCCTGCGAATATGGGAAACGCGAGTAGGCCCACCCTACAAAAACCAACTGCGCCCGCCTCAACCCTGAGCGAGAGAAAGGCACAGGATTTCCTTGTCGTTCTTGAGATAGACTCGCCTGTCGGCAAACGCCGGGTGGGACCACACTGCTTTCCGCCCCTGGGCCGCGTGCGTCGGTTCAAGTACATGGGCTGATGCCAGGATCTCGCACTTTTCCGGAGACAGCTTCAGGACGATGAGATTCCCCTGATCCGTCAATCCGTACACCACTTCACCCGCATCGACCCAGAACACCGTGCCACAGAAGGCCGGTTTCTCGCCGAAGATTTCCGTGCCACTGCGGACGACTTCGCCTGTGTCGAGTTTCTGGCAGATGAGTTGGCCCATGCCGGCGATTCCGTAGATGTATCCATCTTTCACAAGGAGACTGGTCATCACAGCGTTAAGCCCCTCGATCGGCTTGGGATAATTGTTCTTCGATCGCCACGCCACGGTTGCGCCCGGCTTGTCTTTGTCCAGCGCGAGGGCGAGTGTCCCGTGATAGAAGGATGAGATCAGGAGCTTGTCCCCGGCCCGCTTGGGTGTGACGATCGACACCGCCGGACGCACCACATCACCTACACCGGGGTGCTTCTGCTTCCAGTATTCCGCGCCTGTCTCGGGATTGAGCCCGTAGATCGCTTCGGATAACCAGACGATGAGTTGCCTCTTGCCACCGGCTTCCGTGATCGCCGGTGGTGCGTAGCAAATCTCCTTGCTGGTGAGCCCTTTCCAGAGTTCCTTTCCGGTCTTCTTGTCGAACGCCACCACTGCTTGATCTTCGCCGCCTACGAGCGCAATGATCTTGTTCCCATCGAGAAATAGATGCGCGGACCAGCCCCACGCCGGGACCGGTGCCCGATAGTCTTTGACGAAGTTCTTCGACCAGACCGGTTTGCCATCGGCCGCATTCAGACAGAGCAGATCGCCCATCGTGCCAAGCGTGTAGAGTCGGTCTCCATCCACAACCGGGGTGGTTCGCGGGCCGGATGGGTACGAGATTTTGACGTATGGGCAGTCGTAGGTGTGGGACCAGACTGTCTTGCCATCGGCTGCGTTGAGGCAAATCACCCGCTCGATGCCCGGGAGTGTTCCCTTGGGAGGTGGGTTGGTGGCATCGGGTTCGGTTTTCACGCGGTCCATGATGTAGAGGCGACCGCCGGTGACTGCCGGACCCGCGTACCCCTCGCCGATGGGCTGCCGCCAGACCACTGGTGGGCCATCTTTCGGGAAGCTCTTGATAAGCCCTTTCTCTGTCCAAACCGCGTCGCGCTTTGGCCCAAGCCACTGCGGCCAGTCATCGGCGGGGGATTGCGTCGCGAACAGGATAATGGCGATGCTCGCGGCTAAATAAACGAATGTAGACTGAATGCGCATACGAGTCCTCCCAATTGCGCTGGGCTCCTCAATAAGAGAATGATCGAGGAGACCCGGCGGGATATTCTCCACTAGTGTCTCTCTTCCAGGGGAGGCGGTCAATCGAACACAGCTTGATTTGGCGAAAGTGTCTCGGAGGCATTTGATCTGCTGGTTCGCCTCTTACGAGGCCGTGGGCGAAGTGGGCGGGTCAAGGTCTGCGAACAAGTCAGCAAGCGGAAGTCGGAAACCGGGAAGAATTGCCCCACCCTCAAGCACATCTGTTTCCCGGACCAGAATCATCTGGTTGGGGCGGGCGGGATCATCGTACACCTCGGCCGTGCGGCTTTTCGGATCGATGACCCACACGAGTTTTGTTCCTGCGGCAAACAGTTCTCGCCGCTTCTGGTCAATCTCCTTGCGTGTGTTCCCTTCTGACAGGATTTCGACGGCCAGATCCGGCCCAAGTGGCGCGACTTTTTTGGTATGTGCATCCGTGGCCAGCAAGCGCTCCCAGGTAACGAAACTGACATCCGGGAGCCGGATCAGACCGGGACGAAGTCGCATTATTGCATCCGGGGCACCGACCAGCCCGAGTTTGCGCGGGCTGGTGAAATTCTTCAGGAACATGATGAGCGACGCTGCCAACAGAGATTCGCGGAATCCCATCGCCTTCTCCACCAGAAACCCCTCGACCAGTTCGACAGGTCGTTGTTCTTCGCAGAACCGGACGACATCCTCTTCGGTGGCAGTCCGTGGGAGCCAGATGATGCGCTCGGGCGGAATGTCACCCAACCGCCCAGCAATGTCAGCGAAGGTTTCGGTTGCGGACTCGGCGGTAGCTGTCGTCATGCCCTTTCTCCTTCAGTTCCACACGGTCATCATATCATGCCGGAAACGATTCGCGGCGAGTCATCTGACTGGCCGCGAATCGTTGGCAGTTGTGGTGCCTTGTTCCATCAACACCGAGTTATTCAACGGATACAATACTTTGTTACCACAGGAACCTCCCATGCACCATCCCGCGATGTCGCCGCCGCTTTTCACAGCTGATCTTCCAGGCGTTGGGGGGCGGATTCGCGTTCGTAACGAAGACTTCGAGGTCGAGGAAGTTCCCTCCTATGAGCCATGCGGCAGCGGCGATCATCTCTACCTGTGGGTCGAAAAGCGCGGCATGGCACCCGAGTTCTTCGCTCGCACCATCGCCCAGAAACTGGGCATATCGCCCGGTGCCGTCGGCACTGCCGGGCTCAAGGATCGCCATGCGATCACGCGGCAATGGGTATCGGTGCCGAAAGAGTCCGAACCGAATGTCGGCAAGCTCGATGGCGAAGGGATGCGCGTTCTCAAAACGGGTCGGCATACGAACAAGCTCAAACCCGGCCACCTCCGCGGCAATCAATTCCGCATCCTGATCCGCGAGGCAAACCGCGAAGTTTCGGCCGAGGCCATCCTCGACCGCATCCGCACTCCAGGGCTGCCAAACTTCTACGGTCCACAGCGGTTTGGTCGCGAGGGCTCGACCGTTGACCTGGGATTGCAGTGTCTCGCGGGGAAGGCTCCGCGTCGGATTCGCCCCTTCCTCTTCCGGTTCGCACTGTCGGCAGTGCAATCGCTGCTGTTCAACGATTACCTCACTCGTCGGCTCAAGGATGGTTTATTTCGCACGGTGATTGCGGGCGACGTGATGACCAAGTGGCCGACAGGCGGGATGTTCGTCACACAGGATATTGTCGCGGAACAACTTCGCTTCGATGCCCGGGAGATCGTGACGGCCGGCCCAATGTTCGGAAAGAAGACGTATCCCGCGGAAGGACTTGCCGCGGAGCGGGAAGCTGCGGTGTTGCGCGACAACAAACTCTCGCCAGCCTCATTCGGTGGATTCGGCAAACTCGTACTCGGCACGCGACGACACAACCTCATCTACCTCGATGATCTCACCGCCAACTGGGAACCGGATGGCCTTCGGCTGTCGTTCACACTCCCCGCGGGGAGTTATGCCACGGTGCTACTCGCGGAAGTGATGAAAACAACAATTGATGACGAGGAGGCAAAGCCGGACGATGAGGAGGAAGGCGATCAATAAGGATTGGTGCATCAACGCAATAAGCCCCGTCGAAGGCAGCAAGCCGATGGTCTGGGTTATCTTTGCACGGTTTGTTTAACTCGGAGGGATCGCTCCAACCGATAAAGATGGCAAAGCTGCCCCGGTTATCCGCCTGGTGGCGGCCACGATTCTCGGGGTAAGCTCATGACCATCTTTGAAACCGAGCGATTTCGGCAACTTGGGCAACAGCAGAGTTCCGCATATGCCAGCGCTGATCCGTTTCCTCACATCGTCATCGATGACTTCCTGCCGACTGAAATCTGCGAACAACTTCTCGCCGAGTTTCCCACGGCCGAGCAGATCGCATGGCATCGGTTCGACAAACACCACAGCAAAAAGCTCGCAACCCGCGGCGATGACCAGTTTGGCCCGGCAACCCGACAGGTCATGCACCAATTCAGTAGCGCTGCGTGCCTGACCTTTCTTGAGGCACTAACCGGAATCGCGGGTCTTATGCCCGACCCGCATTTCGAGGGCGGAGGGTTGCATCAGATCGAACCGGGTGGGTTTCTCAAGATTCACGCCGATTTCAACTATCACACCAAGCTGCGGCTCGATCGCCGCATTAACTTGATCGTATATCTCAACAAGGATTGGCGGGAAGAGTACAACGGACACCTAGAATTGTGGGATCGGAAAATGACCCACAGCGTCCGCAAGATTTTGCCGGTTTATAACAGGTGCGTGGTGTTCAGCACGACGGACTGGTCATATCACGGGCACCCGGAAAAACTCACCTGCCCGCCCGACCGGACGCGCAAATCGCTTGCCCTCTACTACTACACCAACGGCCGACCCGAGGAAGAACAATCCAACGCGCACGGAACGCTCTGGCAGGAGCGACCGACGAACCGATTCCGAACAGCTTGTGTGGGCGCGATCCGTGGGCTGGCCGCGGTTGTCGATAGCCCGGGCATTATCCTTCGCCGGGCCGCTCGCGTTCTCGCGGGTCGGAGAGTCGAGTGACGATAGACGAATTTGGTCCGGAAGCAGGATGAAACCGGGTCGCATCTCGGTCTGATTCATCCTGTTTCATTCATGCTGCCGGTTGTGTACCATCTCCTGGGGCAATCGTCCTACCCGCTTGGGTTCCCAACTCCTAGCTTTCACTGCACACCCCTTCCTCTCTCCTTACACGGAGTGCGTTGTGTCGTTCTTTCCCGATGTCTCGAAGATCAAGTTTGAAGGGCCGGACTCCAAGAACCCGCTTGCCTTCCGGCACTACAACCCGGACGAAATGGTCGAAGGCAAGTCAATGAAAGCCCATCTGCGGTTTGCCGTCTGCTACTGGCATACCTTCCGTGGAATGGGGGGCGACCCGTTCGGCCCTGGCTGCGCCATTCGCCCGTGGGAGGATGGGACCGATTCTCTCGACATGGCTCTCAAGCGCGTGGATGTGGCGTTCGAGTTCATGAATAAGCTCGGGGTGCCGTTCTATTGCTTCCACGATCGCGATGTTGCCCCCGAAGGCGCGAACCTTGCCGAGACCAACAAGAACCTCGATGCGGTGGCGAAGAAACTCGCCCAGAAGCAGAAAGAGACCGGGATTCAACTCCTCTGGGGCACGGCCAATCTCTTCTCGCATCGCCGCTTCGTTCATGGGGCCGCGACCAGTTGCAACGCCGACGTCTTTGCGTATGCTGGTGCGCAGGTCAAGAAAGCAATTGAAGTAACCAAGGAACTCGGCGGCGTGAATTACGTCTTTTGGGGCGGCCGCGAAGGGTATCAAAACCTCTACAACACCGATCTTCGCCGCGAGTTCGACCACCTCGCAAAATTTCTGCACCTCGCGGTTGAGTACAAGAAAAAGATCGGGTTTGGTGGGCAGTTCCTCATCGAACCCAAGCCAAAAGAACCCACCAAGCACCAGTACGATTCGGACTCTGCTGCCTGCACGGCTTTCCTCAAGACCTACGGACTCGACAAGGATTTCAAGCTCAACATCGAGACGAACCACGCCACGCTTGCCGGGCACTCGATGTTCCACGAGCTGACCTATGCCAGCAGCTACGGCATGCTTGGCAGCATCGATGCCAACCGCGGCGATGAACTGCTCGGCTGGGACACCGACCAGTTCCCAACCGATCTCTATCTCACGGCTCAGGTGATGCTCGTGGTCCTTGGTCAAAACGGCATTGGCTCTGGTGGGTTGAACTTCGATGCCAAGGTCCGTCGTGAAAGTTTCGAGCCGGTGGATTTGTTCCACGCTCACATCGGTGGCATGGATGCGTTCGCCCACGGGTTGAAGATCGCCGCGGCGATTCGGAAGGATGGCGTGTTGAAGGATTTCGTGAAGCAGCGTTATGCCTCATGGGACAGTGGCATCGGAGCGGATATCGAAAGTGGAAAGGCAAAGTTCGAAGAACTGGAAGCGTACATGCTCAAGAAGGGCGAAGCCGCCGCGAACGTCTCCGGTCGGCAGGAGATGCTGGAGAATGTTATCAACCGATATTTGCGGTAGAGAACCCGAATTTTGACTGTCCGTGAGAAGATCCATTTGGAGGTTCAGCAATCATGGCCAAGCAACACGCACCGCAGTTTCTGAAGTTAGTGAACGATGCAAAATCGCGAGTTACCGAGTGTACCGTGGACGATGTGAAGGCCCGACTCGCCGCGGGGGATAAGTTCATTCTCGTGGACGTCCGCGAGGAGAGCGAATTCGCGGCTGGTCACGCGGCGAATGCCATTCACCTCGGCAAGGGTGTGATCGAACGCGACATCGAGGCCAAAGTTCCCGACCCAGCAACGCCGCTGGTGTTGTATTGTGGTGGCGGGTTTCGGTCGGCACTCGCTGCCGATGCTCTTCAGAAGATGGGCTATACGAACGTCATCAGCATGGATGGCGGCTGGCGCGCCTGGACACAAGCGGGGCTGCCGGTGGAGAAAAGCCTCTTGTAGGGTGGGTCGAGGCTTTGCGAGCCCCACCAGAACTACGAATACGAAGATGGTGGGGCTCACAAAGCCTCGACCCACCCTACAAGACCTCCGAGTTCATTTCCCCCCATCCTTGCCCGCCAAATACGCCGCGATGTTCTGCGCTAGGCGAACCGCGCCCGCTGACTTGAGGATGTAGCTGGTGCGCTCGGTTGGGCCGTGACAGAACTGCGTAAAGGCACAGTCAATGACGACTCGCTGGCCGGGAACTTTCGAGATCGCGATGAGCGGTTGCCCATCGCTGGCCTTCAGAGCCACTTCCAGTTTGTCCGATATCCCCACGTTGCTGATCGTGATTCCTTCGTACAGGAAGTTCACTCCCATCAAGAGCGGGTGATCCGCAACTTCATATTGTCCCCCGAATGTGCGGATATCGGCCGGGGTGATCTTGTGGTCGCGGACATAGGCAATTTTATCAGCAATGTAATTGCCTTTGACCGTGACACCATAAAGGCGCTTTGCCAGTTCATTCGACTCGACTAGAAATGGATCATCGTCGGATAGCAAACACACACCTTTCCCCGATTGCACGAATTTCTCGATCGCACGATACGCTTGCTCATTGAGCGGGTGGACGCGAGACAAACTCATGTCCAGGGTGGCCTGAACGATGAACTTGTATTCGGCCGCGGTGAAGCCTGAGGGGATTTCGGAAATCGGGAGCAGGTCCACGGCAGCCACAAGTGCCTCCGGAGGTATTCCGAGGGGGAGTTCAAACCTGCCGGTGGACAGAATCCACAACTGATCGATGTCGCGTAACCACTCGGTTCGGAATTGCCCGAACCTGACGATTACGGTGAACCCTAATCGCTCCCAGGCTTTCCAAAGCGGGTTGGTAGGTCCGAAAAAGATTTTCCCGGTATTCTCGAAACCAGACCAGAACAGCAATCGCTTACCCTTGAACTCGCCATCCTTGCCCAAGCCGACATCGGAGCCAATCGGATTGCCAAAGCGGTCATAAGTCAACACGGGTGCGACCGGCGGAACAATGGGCCGTGGCGGTGGTGCCTGTCCCACCACGACCGGTGGATGTTGAGTCACCCCTGGCACCATCTGCGGCAGCGGCGATGTTGGCTGGAGGGGTGCGACCGACTGCGAAACGCTCTCCTGTGGCTTGACGACGTTTGGGGTTGATGCAGGAGGTGTCGGATTCGCCGAAGCAGAGGCGGACTTCGGTGAAGGTTCAGGGATCACTGATACCGCTGCTGGAGTGGGTGCGGAAGAATCATCGCTACGAACTACTTCTGAAAGGGTGGTCGGCTTCTGAATCGTCATGGCAGCCGTGATCGAGACGGCCAGAAGCAGAACCAAACCGCCACCAATCACACTAACGCGAAGCCATGGGTTAGCCCAGCGGCTCGGGAGTGGCGATTCGCTCGGCGTTCGTGACGAAAACGCGGGAGAGGCAGTTCGAGCGAGTTCAGGGAGTTCCGTTGGGGAAGCGTCATCGCCGGGTACGGTAATGGTCGCCTCGCACCTGGGGCAGATCATTGGCGTACCGGCTTCGCGTTGTATTATCGTCAACCGGATGTCGCATTTCGGACAGCGAAACTGGATAGGCACGGCAGTTCACTCCGAGGGATGAGCTACCGTGAGTTTAACAGATTTCTCTCTGTGGGGTGGGTCGAGTGGGATCATGGCAATGTCGGATCGTATGAAGAGTTGCGGCTGCGCTCACCGCGGGTGCGGTCAGTCTTGTCGAACCGGAGCAAGCGTTATGTTGGATGCTTACTACACGAGAAAATCACAATGTCATGGCGGTGGTTTGATCGCCCCCGCAACACCTCTACCAAAGGTGTCACACTTATATTATAAATATAATTAGACTTATTTGAAGCGATGGCTCTGAAAAAGTCCGTTTCTGCCAAACGAACCTAAATTATTAGAACTCAGGCCAAGGCGTGCATGGAATTGAGCTTAGGAAGACCACACACGCCCGGAAACAGCGATAAAATGCCCGAAGAGGCTTCTACTCGCACTTGCCCTATCCTACTCCCACCTCTCACCCTATAGTTCCGTGATTCAGCAGTTTGAATCTCTCGCGGAGAATGTGCAGTGCCTGGATTGCGGGTCGTGGTGGCAGCGTCAGAGGTGGCAGGTTTCGCCAAGACTGGTGGGCTTGCGGATGTGGCCGCGGCTCTGCCCCGGGCACTCGCCCGCATGGGCAATCAGGTTGCGGTTGTGATGCCGTACTACGCGGCGATTCGTCGATCCAAGATTCCGGTCGAACGAACCAGCGTCACCCTTCCTGTTCCCATGGGACCACGGGTACTCGCATGTCGGCTGTATCGCGCTCACTTACCGAACACCGATGTGCCGGTGTACCTGATCGAGCACGAACCGTATTTCGATCGCGATGATCCGGCAGCCGGCCGGGGTCTTTATCAGCAGCAAATGGGCTACTACAAGTCCGACTACGCCGACAATGCCGAACGGTTCGTGTTTTTCGCGCGGTCGGTGATGGAGTTGGTTCCGCATCTCGGATTCTCCCCGGACGTCATCCACGCCAACGACTGGCAAACCGGGCTCATTCCCGTGTTTTTGAAGGAGATCTATCGAACACAGCCGGGATACCAGAAGATCCGCACCGTGTTCACCATTCACAACATCGCTTATCAGGGTAACTTCGGTAGACCAGTGATGAACATTACTGGACTGCCCCCCTGGTTGTTCAACCCTACGCAACTTGAGTTCCACAGCTTCTTGAACTTCCTCAAGGGCGGTATTGTGTTCGCGGATGCGGTCACCACGGTGAGCCCAACATATGCCCGGGAGATTCAGACAGCGGAATTTGGCTATGGACTCGAAGGACTGCTTGCGGGAGTTCACTCGAAGCTCAGCGGCATCGTGAACGGCTGCGATTACGAACACTGGGACCCGGTGGCCGATCGACACATTGCTGCCCCATACACATCCAAAACCGTGTTCGAGAACAAGCCGTTGTGCAAGGCGGACCTGCAACGCCGCTTCCACCTCCCGGAAGAACCGCGCACTCCCATGTTGGGTGTGGTCGCGCGACTGGTGAGCCAGAAGGGGATCGACTTGGTGATGAGTGCGGCCCCCGGCTTCCTCGATCTCGGCTGCCAGATGGTGGTGCTGGGCGATGGAGACCACGAGTTCCACGACCAATTGCAAGCCTTCCGGGACAAACATCCCTACCAAGTAGGGATCTATCTGGGCTTCGATGAAGCGCGGGCGCACATGATCGAGGCCGGGTCTGACCTGTTCCTGATGCCGAGCCGTTACGAACCTTGCGGTTTGAACCAGATGTATAGCTTGCGATATGGTACGCCGCCGGTTGTCCGTAGCACCGGCGGTCTGGCGGACACCGTGGTCAACGCGACGCTGGAGAACATGGCCGACAAGCGAGCAACCGGCTTTTCCTTCAACGATTACACAGCCGGGGCGCTCTACGAAACGGTGAAGTGGGCACTGACGCTTTACCGCGACCGACCAATCGACTTCCAGCAAATCGTGCAAACGGGGATGGCCCAGGACTGGAGTTGGGACCGCAGCGCTGCGGCCTACGAGGCGCTCTATCGGAAATTGATGGGGTGATCGGAACTACCGCGATCAAACCATGCTGGAAAGGATATCAATGCCCATGTCACTCGCGTCGCTTCACCGCGGGTGACACGGGCCTTTTGTCTGGTTTTCTCGGAACAACTTGCGCGCCCCAATTTATCCTTTGCGGATTTGCGCCAGGATACTCCCCTAACTCCCCGGTGCCAGCACAAATGCTTCTGAAGCGGAGGCATCCAACCCACCCGCACGCACCGCCCAGCCGGTTGTCGCCGTCGTCGCGACATAAACCGATGCCGCGAATCCCGCGATGTTGCATGTCTTGAGCAAGTCCGCCACCGTATCTTGGAATGGCCCAGGCGGTACCGTCACTGGCCCGCTGACGTTCCACGACGCTCCATTCCCGCCAATCCCGCGGATCACACTGAACGAGTAGTTCGCATGCCCCTGCGGCTGGCTCGCAGTATACGCAATGCTAACATCATAGGCTTTATGTGTCGGGTCATATGGCAGATACCCACATGCTACCGTTGCAGAAATGTTGTTCAATATCGGCACCGATATCCCCGCCTTGGCCGGGCTGTTGTCGATATACACCGTGATCGTCGGCAGCGCGGGCTGGATCGTCATCAGGTTCAGGTTGGCATCGTAGAACTTCACAGCAATCGTACTCGTCGTCGCATTTGGCAGTGTTGTGCTGTCGAGATAGCAGCCCGGCAAACCGGGATACCACAATGCCAGTTCCACAAGGCTTGGTACCTTGTAATATTGCTGGCCATTGATCGTCTGGGTCTGGAACACCCTTGGGGTGTAGTTTGTGCCATTGGCGGCGTAGTAGGTGTTGTACTGGTCGGTGCGGACATCGGTGCCGTTCGTGATAATCTGGTAATAGGCGGCCCCAATCGCAATCGCTTCGAGGAAGTTAACCATCACCGGCAGGCTACCTGCGAATGGCGCGTTGGTGACCTGGAAGGAACTGCCTGGGGCTGTTGTCGCGAAGCCGCTGGCGCTGATGTAGTTGAACGGTATGAACCCGATGCCAGGGAACAGTGGTGCTCCGGGGGCCATTACCAGCCCGAAGCTGACCTCCTCAATTGTCTGGTCCGTCGTCACCAGCAACGTGCCCGGATTCACCACCGCAACGCAGGAGGGCATGTTCGCAAGCCCCGTTGCGATCACAGTCTTGCTCGCTGCCGCCACATTGATCGCCATCACAGCATTCACTGGCGATCGTTCGGTCACGTAGAGCGTGGTCTCGGTGTCGTCTGCCCACGTCAGGAAGAAAGGCTGCGTTAGCCCACTCGCCAGCACCTTCTTGCTCGCGCCCGGTAGCGAGTAACTGTTTACCGCACCACCCGTCGAGCTGGCACTCTGCTCACTGACATATGCGGTCTGCCCGTCCGCGCTCAACGCCAGTCCCACTGGGAAACTGAGCCCGCTCAGCAGCGCAGTCTGCGCCCCGTTGGCGAGATTGATCTTCAGCAGCCTGCCGGCAGCGGCATACTCCACCACATAGGCAAAACCGTGCGCTTCATCGAGCACAAGTTGCTGCGGTGCCGTCATTCCCGAACTCACCACCGTGGCACTTGCCCGGTTGGGACTCGCCAGAGGCACACGCAGCAGATTCCCCGCCCGCTCGATCATATAGACATGCACCCCATCCGCGCTTGCTGCGACATCCTCTGGCTGTAGATACCCCGTGCCCAGCACTGCATAAGCAGGAGCCGCCTTGTAGGTCACCCACTGGATGTTCAAGTTATAACCGTAGGAGGTTACCAGAACTTTGGCGTAGTTGCCCTGCGTCGTCTTCACCGCGAACACATCTCCGGTGACCAGTTTGTTCGTCGGATCCGCATTGCCATCAATCGGCGTTACCCCATAGCTCAGTGTCAGCAACGACTGCGCTGGTATCGACCCGAAAGTAGTTACGCCGAGATTGATGATTTCCGCGCTGTTGACAGGCACCATCCGACGAGTTACCGCGGTAACCTGTTCCCAAAATACGTCTGCACCAGGTGGGATTGGCGCGCCAGGTGCCTGCTCCGTGCCGTTATCCAGGTCAAAAGCAAACGTCCCCTTCAGCACCGCACTCCCCTGGGAGACGATGCTCATTGCCGGGAACAGATCGAACCGCGATAGCTTGCCGTTGTATTCCACGAATAGAAGCCGGTTCTGCGCTGGCAGAAAATCGGATCCGATCGCACCGCCCAGGCCGCTGACCAACTGTGTCGTCGCCGTGCTACTACTTGCCAGGATATTTTGTTCTTTGTCAACAACTTCCATACGTCCATTAACTTTGTTCTGGGGCTTACGGCTGCCAATCAACTGTGTCATCGTCATGGTCGCTCTCCTGAAAGTGTTGTTCTGAGTCAATAGCTCCACACACCCATCAACCACGTTCTGGGGTATACGGCACCAGTAATCGTTTTCCGGGAAGTAGGCTCTGTGCCTTCATTTAGATCAGCGCGGCTTACTGCGGCATTCCTTTGCGCCATTGAGCCGATACCCAGCATTCATCTACAAAATCCGCAGAAGTGGCCCGCATCACCTGCCGCTTGTTCGTGCTTCCCTTTGGTTTCTCGAACGGTCCACCAGATGAACGTGACGGGAGGAAACAACCGGACATGGATTGTCTGAGAAATACTTTTTGGGGACCGATCTCACTCTGTAGACAATTGCAAAGGTTGTGTGAAATTGAATGATATGTCATTGGAGCAGAGCATAAGGATGTGCGATTAGCCCGCAGGTCGATTCATCACTCATCGATCACCGGAAGACTCAGCTTCTTATTGGACACATCCCGCTTCCAATCTCATCATCCGATCCACGCATTGCGGCAACTCCTTGAGATCGTGCGTCACGAACAGGAGCGTCTGATCGGCCCCGAGTTCGCGGTCGAGCCACACCCGGCATCGTTCCACAAGAGCAGCATCAAACCCCTGAAATGGCTCATCGAGAATGAGCAAGGGCGGACGTTTCACCACTGCTCGCACCAGCAAAACGAGCCGCTGTTCACCCGTCGAGAGACATCGAAAGGGTCGGTCGAGCAGATGCGTGATCCCGAACGCCGCGAAAAGTTCGCGCACTCGTGCAGTTTGCTCCGACGTGGTGGGCCGGTCTGCAAGAACATCGAAAAAACCAGTTGCGACCGTGCGTTCCGCCGTGAGCGGTTCCGTGAAGTAAAGATGGAACTCGGGCGAAACCAAGCCGACATTTCGCTTCACATCCCAGATCGTTTCACCCGTGCCCCGCCGACGACCAAATAACCGCACATCGTTCGAGTACGCTTGCGGATGATCGCCGCAAAGCAGGCTTAACAGAGTCGTCTTGCCCGACCCGTTGGGACCAACAACCGCCCACCGCTCACCCGCTCGAACGGTCCACGAAACTTGGTCGAGAATCGCCTTGCCTGAGTGAATAACCGACACATTGCACAATTCCACCAACGCATCCCCGGGCGTGTGGAGTTTGCCTGTCGATTGTTCCAGGCTTCCAGGTTCCGGAAGCCGGGTTCCGCATCGCAGGACATTCGTCACCCAGCCCGGAATCACATCCTCACGGCAGATCAGCACCACGCGGCGATCATCTCGTACAAGCCCCGCGAGCAATTCGGTCAGGTCTGCCCGGCCAGCGGTATCGAGACCGATGAATGGATCATCGAGGATCAAGAGTTCCGGTTTCCCAAGTAAAGCCCTCGCCAGACGGGCGCGCCGGGTCTGGCCGTTCGACAAGGTCATGAATGGTTGTGGGAGTTGAGCGGCGATGCCAAGCCGTTCGGCAATGGCCGACACCTCGGCAGGAGTAGCGTTCCGGGTCTGGAGAAACTGATCGAGCGAAAGTGGCTCATCGCTGTCGGCAAACTCGAACCGCTGCTGATAATAATGCCCTACATAGGAAAAGAGCCGGGATTCTTCCTTGAAGGTCACATGAGCGATGACCTGCGATGGGTAGTCGATTCGCCGACCAGTTGCCCGGAGTCGATGGAGTAGCGGCCAGTGAATAGCTCCATCCAGCAAGTGATGACGACCAAGCAGCATCTCCGCAAACGTGGTTTTGCCGGAGCCAGTCGGCCCAACGATGGCCCAGGCTTCGCCTTCGCGGAATATCCAGTTCAGGCTTGAGAAGATCGTGCGGCCATCCCGGATCATCGTCGCGTTTTCAACTTCGACAACGGGCTCGTTCATCCTGACGGCCCCGGTTGGAGTAACTCCGCGGCACCTTCAGCCAGAAGCATCGCCGCGAGTTCCTGACCGACCGCGAGCGGAGAGCTGACCGGCCCCGTATGCGTTGCCACCACCCTACGGCGACCATCCGGTGAAAGAACCGCACCACGAACAGTCAGCAAGCCATCGGCCACCTTGGATGTAGCCCCAATCGGAACCAGACAGCCGCCGCCAAGTGTGTAGAGCATGGCCCGCTCGGCCATCACCCGGGTAAAGGTGTCCGGGTCGCGGAGTGCTTCCACAAAGTGTTTGGTGTTCTCATCGGCAGTGCGACACTCCAACCCGATCGCCCCCTGCCCCACCGCGGGAAGCATCCAGGATGGGTCGAGGAGTTCGGTGATCCGTTCCGCTAGCCCGAGCCGAACCAGTCCGGCTTCCGCGAGGATAATCGCATCGAGCTGTTGTTCATCGAGTTTTCGCAACCGGGTGTCCACATTCCCTCGGAGATCGAGGAGCTTCAGGTCCGGACGGCGATTCAACACCTGTGCGCGCCGACGAAGACTGCTTGTGCCGACCAGCGCCCCATCGGGGAGATCATCGAACCCGCGGTGTTTGCGCGAGATGAACGCATCGCCGGTTGGTCCCCGTGGAGGGACGGCCGTGAGTTCGAGTCCATCAGTAGGAATCGTGGGCAGATCCTTGAGACTATGAATCGCCTTGGTGAAGACGCCGAACCCGCCCATTGCCGAAAGCGCGGAAGCCTGGTCCCGATCCCCATGCGTCTCGATGAGGATCAGTTCGACAGCTTGCGGAGCAACGACCGGCCGGAGCCGATCGGCAATGTGGTTTGCTTGCCAGAGAGCCAGCGGGCTGCCACGAGTGCCCAGTCGGAGGGATGAGGTCATGAGTGGAATTGTAGGAGAAAACCTGCTGTCTCACCCTCCCACGCTTCCAGGGATGCCCGGAGTATTCTTCAGCCAGGTCCGGAGCCGGGCCACTGCCTCGGCCCGGGGTATGCTGCCGGTTTCAAGCCGTGCCTTTTCGGTGGGATCGGTGTCGGCCTTCTCCAATGCGAACCAGACGGGACGAAGGCGGTCGGGTTCATCGCTTGAGCGCGGGAAGAGGTGCCAGTGCAGGTGCGGAACCTGATTTCCCAGCAACTCGTAATTCAGCTTGTGGGGATGAAAACAGGCCTCGATTGCCTCTGCTAGTCGGGCCATCTCGTCAAGGAAGGCTGTGCGGTGCGATCCGAGCGCGCTCAATTCCGTAGCGTGTTCGCGAGAAATGAGCAGACAATAGCCGGTGAAGTATTGCCACGGGCCGAGAACCGCAAAGGAATGCGGAAAACGCCAGATGAGGTTCTCGCCCCATGCGGAAACAGGATCAGTAACTGCCTTGCAGAACGGGCAATTGGGGTCGTGCGACATGCCTTCATGGTAATCGGTGGGAACGGAAAAGCCCACCTGCATACAGGTGGGCTTTTCGTCGTTCTCGGGTTTGCTTAGAAATCGCCACCACCACCGAAGTCGCCGCCGCCACCGCCGAAATCGCCACCGCCTCCGAAGTC
>Ga0206850_10133_pt1 | contig 24581 bp, 20 predicted proteins | sample Alteio_BWOrgCont_16_FD_152885 | JGI IMG/M metagenome (GOLD analysis project Ga0206850, IMG submission 152885) | Enriched cells from forest soil in Barre Woods Harvard Forest LTER site, Petersham, Massachusetts, United States -... | ecosystem: Environmental > Terrestrial > Soil > Temperate forest >...
GATAAAATCGTCAATTGCGTTCGTATATATATCTTTTCGCCTACAGACCAAGCCTTTGCCTCTCCACCTAACACTTCCAATAATTTACTTCCCGGCGGTGGAACATCATCAAGCACCTGCAATAATACCGAATTAGCTCCCGGTGGTAATCCCGCCCCCATCGTCGGCATGTTCGCATTAGGGCCATATCCCTGAACACGTAAATCAACACGATAATCAACCGCTTTTTGCCCCGGAATCAAAGTCATCATCACGGGAGTATTTAATCCTTTGAGGCGTATTGCCAAATTTCCATAATTATATAACTGCGTCGCTTGAATCATCAATGTATTACCTGAACGATCCCAAACAATATTAAACGACTTTGGATCACCCACATCATACGAATCAATTGGCCATGGTGCTCCCGTAGAATCAAGAAAAACTAAAGATGAAACAAAACCTTGCGCCAATCGAACAACAGGAGGCGTTGATCCTGGTGACAATGTCACAAATTGTGTTGTTTCTGTTGGCCGAGGCGGTGTTCCTGGTGTCGTCGTTTGGGCTAAAGTAATGGTGTTATACATCTGATGTAATTCAACAATTTGATCCGGTGTCAACGGAAACAAACGAGATTCCACTGAACTAAACGCACTAGCAGCAAGAGGATCACTCACTGTCACATTATTATTTCCCACGTTAGCTGGCACTTCTTGAGGTGCTTGTGGCGGTTGTGGCATTGATGAAGTATTTTGCTCATTGGGTGAGGGTGATGCTGTTTTCTGCGCTTGCTGTAATTGCTGTAATTGTTGCAGTGCTTGCGTTGAACTTTCTTCTGCCCAAGCAGAAACATTGATCAAAGCACTACCGAATAAAATAATACCCGCGCGAACGATTACCATTACTCTCACGTCGCGCCTCCAGATGAAACAACAATTTGCGAAATTCCTATACCTTGTGGAGAGTTCAACGTTGAAATACGCTGAATTAATAAAGTGACTACATACGTATTTTGAGCAAATTGGCTCGCACTTTGATATGTCACTAAAATAGGCATTTGTATACGCCATGAATAACGACCATTTAACAAGCCTTTTGCCATAATCGTTGGCGCTCCTGTGACCACAGCTGAAGCAATTAATTTCTTCGCTTTCACAGCATCCAAATTATTAGAGGCTCCCAATGCTTGAATAAAATTCTGCCAACCTTCTGCTGTAAAAAATTCTGATGCAGCCTGAAGCTCTCGACGATAATCCACAAAATTATAGGTAAAAGAAGCAATAGCCGCTTGCGTTGCCCACTGTAAAACCGAAGGATCTGATTGATTCGGCTCATTTAATGCATAAATAGGTGTAATACGCCCACTGATACTCGTTGCAAAATATTTAGGTGCTGGAGGGTGTGTCACCATATAATATAACAACATACCCAATGCCATATTCAATAAAATGGATATCAACAAAATACCCATCACTTTGCGATAACTATCACGATAAAATTCATTTCTTAAAGAGACAACTGTTAATGCATCTTCAGTCATAATATTAGTATCTCACTCTCATCTTCATAAATTATCCAACACCACACTTGGAGCTGACGCTTGTGCAACCTCTTCTGGCAATAGCGGCGTAGACGACATATTAGGAGCGCTCAATGGCGTCAATTTTACTGGCATTGTAATACCATCTGTTGTATAAAAATCTATTTTAGGCATATGCATATATCGATATTGCAACGTTCCAAGAAACACAAAATTCAAAATAACTGAAATAAACAATGCATTAACTGCTTTTCGAAATCCACCACTATAGAATCTTCTCGATTGTTTTCGTTTGTTAATTGTCTCTATTCGCATTTATTTCATCACACTTCGAAAATTAATTTCAATTCGGCTTACTTCATATGAGCGATTAGTAACATCACCATGAGAGTACATTAATGCTGCTCCAGTATCTTGCCCCCATAAATAATCTTCTACATTATGCGCTCTAGAAACACTTAAAGCACGATCACGTAGCGGATCACCCGTACAATGAGTCACAACCACAATGCTCACTTCTTCTTTATTAAAAAGACGCAAATATTCCACCACTTGGTTTAATATACCATAAGACTCCCACATTATTCGAGGAGAATACGGATAAAACAGAATATCCGTAGGAAAAACTATTTTATATTCTTGCCCTACAGAAATAACACGCCCACCCAAGTGAGTCATGGATTGCTCTAATCGTATCACTTGCCGATCATTCACTTCTCTGTTCATTGTTGTCATATAAGCACTACCATAATTGTAGTTTTTGACAACATAAGAAGCAATCGGCACTGGTGTTGGCGTAGAACTTCCACAAGCCGACAACATCAATACAGCCAAAAAAAATCCGAACGAACGATATAATCGACAGTGTTTACCCATTAAAACCCCAAATTTATATAGGCGAATCAAAACATAAATAAACGCCAATAGCAAGACTTCTAGCAATTCTTGTTGAGAATTAATTTTTGTGGCCTTGTTTTATTTGTGATAATATAGCTAATATTGAAGGGCTCTCATAAAAATTGCAAAAATATATAACAATGATAGAAATATTACCCATAAAAAAAGATGATTTATCCAATATGCTGACTTCAGTAGATAAAAGATTGGAAAATATCAATACCAAAATTGATGAACAATTAAATGTACGTAAAAATTTTTGGCTAGATGAAATGACTCATGCCAAAACCGCCGAGGCCTTAAAAATATGGTATGAAGCGATGATGGCTCAAACAACCGAACTAACACACTACAACACAGAAACCAATATTGGAATGCAATGGGCCAATGAGTGTGAAATGATCTATCAAAAACAGATAAAAAACCTACCTCAAATAAAGCCTTTTTTAAAAAATCATAGTTGGTTGGTAATGGGAGTAGCTATTGCTGCTGTTGGTATTGCCGCAGCTGCAACACCGGTATTAGCGGCTGGCAGTATAGGGGTTGCTGTTGCATCTGTTGGTTACGCTGTCTTTGATGCGGGACTAAAAGTTCAAACTTCTATGAAAAATAGAAAGACCGAATTATCGAGAGGAAAAATACTCACTGATAGATTGAATTTAGGAACATCCCTTAGTAGTTTAGCTATTGGTGGCATCGCTCTTGGGCTCGTTCTCACTGGTGTATGTCCTCCTGTAGGCGCTCTCGTTTTAGCAGTAGTTGTTTCTTTACCATTTGTTACCAAACTGGCTCTACGCGCAAGAAAAAATCATCTTCGTCAACAAGAAATTAATCAAGCAAGCAAGCAAACTCATGAAGCTATTTCTTCCATCAAAGATCTCATGACTTTAAAAAAGGAGCTACAAAGCGAGAAGTCAGACATATTGAAAGAAAAAGATTTAATGCATCCTCATCCGACTCTATCTGAAGCTCAAATAAATCAACATCAAAAAATAGATGAGTATGAAAAGCGATTAGCTATTTTATACAAACCTCCCGCTCCCATTCCAATGCCTTCTCATGTTCAATCCCATCATAAGAAACAAGATAAGCCTGAAGAGGAAGAACACCTATTTTCCAGACATTGACACATTCATTGACACATTTGCTAAATGTCTACCAAAACAGATAAAATACGACTATGAATCCAGATGCTGTACCCTTTTATGATATTATCATTGTAGGTTGTGGACTCGTGGGCGGAAGCCTCGCACTCACATTGCCTAAAACACTATCGATTGCCATTATTGATGCAGAATCTCCCATGCAAAAGCAACCTGGCTATTTAGCGCTTAATATCTATTCCTGCCAACTGTTAAAGCAATTTGATTTATGGGAGTCTATTGCCCAACATGACGATACAGCAATTACTGCAATTAAAGCCATGAAAGTCTCAAGCACATCGAACGCTAATACTATTTTATTATCACATGAAGATATTGGCGCACCTGCATTAGGATATGTCACATCAACCACGGCTATTCGTGAAGTTATGATGGCAAAAATACAATCTCAATCAAATATTACACTGTATTGTCCAGCTATCGTACAAGATATTAAATGGCCGCATGACGGCCTTGAGAAAATAAGTGTTCAAATGCTATATAAAGAAACTTCTCAAATTATTACATTAAATGCACGATTAACCATTATGGCCGATGGTGGGCGATCAACCCTTCGAGAACATTTAGGTTTTTTAATACATGAAAATAAAACACAACCTTCACATCATATTTTTATTTCACAATGGCAAACATCATTAACGCACAAAAATCAAGCGTTTGAACATTTAACCAGTGAAGGGCCCATTGCTTTATTACCTATTAATCAAAACGAATATTTGCTTATTTGGACGATAAAAAGTAATGATTTAAATACTTTTTTATCACAAGATAAAACAAATTTAATGAACCAGTTAAAAGTAGCCTATCCTCATATACCATGCGAAACATGGCAGGAAATAGGCGAACGAAAAGCGTATCCCATTATTCCAAATCAAGTAAAATGCCCCATAAAAACACGTTTAGTTTTAATGGGAAATGCAGCACATACTGTTCACCCCGTTGGTGCTCAAGGCTTTAATTTAAGCCTAAAAGATGTCGCGGTACTAAGCCAATTAATTCATACAGCCATAACAGAAAATCGTGATATCAGCAATGAAACGCTATTAAATACTTATTGGAAAAATCGCCAAGAAGATACACAATTTGTACATTATTTTACGCAATTTTTATTAAATGCCTTTCAACAAAATACTATTCTTTTTCAAAAAATACGTTCTTTAGGATTTCAATTTCTCAATCAATCGGCCTTTCTAAAAGAAAAATTATTAAAACAAACCACGGGAATTAATAGTAATATCCCTACACACAAAATATTTTCACACACTTCTCAATCGTCTAAACAACATTACGATATTATTATTTTGGGTAATCGACTCGTCGGCAGTGCATTAGCCTGTACATTAAATCCACGTTATCGCATCGCCATTTTAGACAAAGCATCAACACCGGCACTACCTTCTGGCGATTATCAATTACGTATTAATGCCTATAATCGCGCCTCGGAAACACTATTAAAAGCCATTCATATTTGGGAAAAACTTCCTATGGATCGCTGTTTTGCTTTTGATAAAATTTATGCCACTCACGAATCAGCTAAGCAAACATCTCGCGCAGAACTGTGTTTTAATGCACAATCAATTCATGAGCCTCATATTGGCCATTTTATTGAAAATGATTTGGTGACGCATGCGCTACATGAACGTATTAAAACGCTTGCACATGTTGATTTTTTTGATGATACAGCTATTCAAGAAATTCATCCAAAAGAGAATACGATAGAAATGATTACTGATGATGGTCGTGTCTTTTCCAGCCAATTATTAGCGGCTTGTGATGGCGCTCATTCCATTGCACGTCATTTGTCAGGCATTGATGTTTCTCGTCAGTCGTATCATCAACGCTGTATTGTCAGTAATATTTTTTTCGACGGCGATCTGGATAAAACAGCATGGCAATGTTTTCTTAAAACAGGTCCCATTGGATTACTGCCCTTAGAAAAAGGTGTGTGTTCGCTCGCATGGAGTTGCGATAATGAACTGGCTGAAAAACTACTTCAACTTGATGATGAAGCCTTTATTGATGCATTAAATCAAGCTATTTCTGGCCGATTATACTGTGCGGAGTTACAGTCTGATGTTTTGAAAAAACGGGCGTCCTGCCCTCGAGATTTCCTTCAATCCGAGTCATCACGTTTTTCAAAACATCAGACTGTAACTCCGCACAGCATAGGTCGAATTCTTCGTGTCAGTCCTCGACAAGCATTTCCATTAGCGGCGCAACATGCAAAGCGTTACGTTGGAGAACGTTTAATGTTATTAGGTGATGCCGCACATACAATTCATCCATTAGGAGGACTGGGCGCTAATTTAGGTTTTCAAGATGTGATCGCCGCGGCTACTCTCTTGAATGATCCCATTATTTCTGCGCGTGATATTGGTCGACGTTATCTTTTAGAAAAATATGAACGATCGCGCCATCGACACAATACATTCGTCATGAAAAGTATGTCGCTCTTTAATGCACTTTTTCATGATAATCGCCCATTAGGCGGCTCAAGGTCGCCATCGGATCTTTTAAAAAACGTGATGACTCGGATTGAAGGAAATGGCGAGGGCAGGACGCCCGTTTTTTTAGAAGATCCGATGGCAACCTTGAGCAGAGGTCTAGGCCCATTAGCTCTTAAACTTACAAATAACATAACACCCATAAAAAAAGCGCTCTTTAAACAAGCCATTTGGATGAATACATCGCCGGAACAAATTCAGGCATTAATACAATAAATAGGATTATAATCAATATGAATGAAAATCGCGCCGTGTTTTCTATCTCAAGCATCTTTGCTTTAAGAATGCTGGCTATTTTTATGTTTTTACCCGTTTTTACGTTATATGCTTCTTCATTACAAGGCGCTAATCCCTTTTTAATCGGCATTGCCATTGGTATTTATGGTTTAGCACAAGCTATTTGCCAACTTTCTTTTGGCAGCTGGTCTGATCAACATGGTCGAAAACCAATGATCGTCATTGGCTTATGTTTTTTTATTATCGGCAGTTTATTAGGCGCCGTCACTCATAGTATTTATCTCATGATCATTGCACGCACGTTACAAGGTATGGGTGCCGTTGGCAGTACTTTAATGGCGCTTCTCGCGGATTTAACATCCGAAAAAAATCGCACAAAAAACATGGCTATTTTAGGTGTTGGCATGGGTGTTTCCTCAACACTTGCCATGATTGCCGGACCCGCCATTGCCGCACATTATCATTTATCAGGACTTTTTCTCGTCGGCGCCATGTTAACCACTTTCTGTTTAATTATTTTATGGCGTATTGTGCCACAGCCATCCAAAATCAACTTCACACAAACCTCTCTTTGGTCTTCTTATCATCTGGTTTTAAAAGATGCTTTATTACGCCGATGGAGCTTAGGCATTTTCTTATTACATGCTATATTCACGGCACTTTTTTATGCTTGCCCTCTCTTATTAAAACCCTTATTACATGACAGCGCTTATTTTTATTTATCTATTTTAGGCATCTCTTTTGTTTTATTATTCCCAAGCATTTTTTTGGTTGAAAAAAAGAAAAAAATGCCCCAGGCCTATCGCGCGAGCATTTTCTTATTATTAATGGCACAAATAATATTATATTTTTTTCACCAAACACTTATTGACATAGGTATCGCGCTTGTTTTATTTTTCTTAGGTTTTAATTTTTTAGAAGCGGCTTTACCTTCTATGATGTCCAAACAAGCATCTGCCTCATTAAGAGGTACCACCATGAGCCTTTATTCTTGCGCGCAGTTTTTAGGTATTTTTGTCGGTGGGATACTCGCCGGAACGTTGTATTCTTTATGGAATATTGAAGGCATTTTTGGTTTCACAACAATACTGGCTGCTATTTGGCTAATCGTTTAATTGCAAATGCGTGCGTTTTTTGACAAAATGTATAAAATGCGTGCGTTTTTTGACAAAACGTATAAAATGCGTGCGTTTCTTAACAACACATGTCAATAGAGGATAAATGATGAATCTTGTTCCTGTAGGTTATCGGGCAATTATCGAAAAGCTAGAACTTCAGACTCTACCACATTATAGAACTTCTTATGTTACTCCAAAAGGCAGAGGAAAAGTCATCATTGAAAATGACTATGAAACACATATCTATCCCCAAACGTTTACGCTAAAAAATTCTGATGATTTATTAGAAAATCTAGCCTTTTCACTAAAATACGAAGGTATTAATCTCGAAATTATACAAGCTTTTTTTAAAAAAATTGAAAAAAATACCATTATTACTTATATTCAACACCAACCCACGGGAATCTATTCAAGAAAAATTTGGTATTTGTATGAGTTTCTAATGAATGACAGACTACCGCTTGCTGATTGTAAACGAGTTCGTTATGTGGATTTGCTCGACCAAAAAACGTATTTTACAAGTGCTTCAAGAAAAAGCCCTCGACATGCTATTAATAATAATTTAATGGGAAGCAACGACTTTTGCCCAATAGTTCGTCGAACAGAAAAAATTGAGGCCTATATAAAAGCTAATTTTCATTATAAAGCTGAAAGAATTTTAGAAAAATATGACGCGCGTATTATTGAACGCGCTTGCCATTATTTATACACCAAAGAAACCATGTCTTCTTATCAAATTGAAAGAGAACAGCCTGATAAAAATCGCATGGTTCGCTTTATATCGCTATTACAACAAGCTTCTAGCATTGACATCCTATCAAAAGAACGATTAATTGAAATGCAAAATATTATCGTTGATCCAAGATTTCAAGATAACAATTATCGTATAAATCAAAATTATGTTGGCGAAAATATTAATCCTTACTTTCAAAAAATTCATTATATTTCCCCTAAACCAGAAGATGTTTCCGATCTCATGCATGGCCTACTGAATACGTTAGAACATTTATTATCTTCAGAGATTCATCCCGTTATTATTGCCGCAACTATCGCTTTTGGTTTTGTTTTTATACATCCATTTGAAGATGGTAATGGACGACTACATCGATTTTTGATTCATCATATACTATCGAAAACAGCATTCACACCTCACAATTTAATTTTTCCTATTTCCGCTATCATGCTAAAAAACATGCGTGAATATGATAAAACTCTTGAATTATTTTCAAAACCATTACTTTCTACGATTACCAACTACGATCTTACAGAAGACGGCATTATGACGGTAAAACAAAAAAGCAAATCACACTATCAATTTATTGATTTTACTCGAATAACGGAATATTTATTTTCTTGCATTGAAGATATCATTTATAATCATTTTGAACATGAATTACTCTTTTTAGTCAATTACGACAAAGTAAAAAAAGCTATTCAAGAAATAATTGACATGCCTGACAACAAAATTGATTTACTCATTAAATTAATCTCTCAAAACAATGGAGCATTGTCTATCAATAAACGAGAACAATTTTTTTCCTTGCTAACCGATGATGAAATGAATGCCATTACAACAATTATTACTTCCTCAAAACTTGAATTTTAAACCATAAGCCTATATCTTACTTTGTATATTAACAAAGAGGTTGCTCATTATGCGCATGAATAAATTAACATCAAAATTTCAAGAAGCGTTAGCCGATGCACAATCCATTGCACTAGGACGCGACAGCGGTTTTATTGAACCGATTCATTTAATGAAAGCTTTTTGGGACCAAGAAGGTAGCACAGCAAAACCCTTATTAATACAAGCCGGCGCCAATGCAACACAATTTAAAGGGCTATTAGAGGAAAACATCGATAAATTACCACAAGTCACTGGGCTTGAAGGTGAAATTCATGTCTCCAATGAACTGAATCGTTTATTAAATATTACTGATAAACTCGCACAAAAACGCAATGACCAGTATATTTCCAGCGAGTTATTTATTTTAGCTGCAATAGATGATTCTGGAACACTCGGCAAAATTTTACGACAATCAGGCGCAACCAATGATGCTATATTAAAAGCAATTGACAATATTCGAGGTGGCGAAACCGTGCAAGATCCGAATGCAGAAGGACAACGTCAAGCCTTAGAAAAATATACCATTAATTTAACCGAACGGGCTGAAAAAGGAAAAATTGATCCGGTCATTGGACGAGATGATGAAATTCGTCGTGTTATTCAAGTATTACAACGCCGTACAAAAAATAACCCTGTCTTAATTGGCGAACCTGGCGTCGGCAAAACAGCGATTGTTGAAGGTTTAGCATTACGTATTATTAATGGCGAAGTTCCTGAAGGAATAAAACATAAATGCGTTTTATCTTTAGACATGGGCGCATTAATTGCCGGCGCTAAATTTCGTGGTGAATTTGAAGAGCGTTTAAAAGCCGTTTTAAACGATTTATCAAAGCAAGAAGGTCGTGTTATTTTATTTATCGATGAATTGCACACCATGGTCGGCGCAGGAAAAGCCGAAGGATCTATGGATGCCGGCAACATGCTCAAACCCGCACTAGCTCGAGGTGAATTACATTGTATTGGCGCGACAACACTCAATGAATATCGACAATATGTTGAAAAAGATGCAGCCCTTGAGCGCCGCTTTCAAAAAGTATTAGTGAATGAACCGACCGTTGAAGATACCATTGCTATTTTACGAGGTCTAAAAGAAAAATACGAAGTCCATCATGGCGTTGAAATTACTGATCCTGCCATTGTCGCTGCAGCCACATTATCTCATCGTTATATTTCAGACCGACAACTTCCTGACAAAGCCATTGATTTAATTGATGAAGCTGCCAGTCGCATTCGCATGGAAATTGATTCCAAACCAGAAGAAATGGATAAATTAGATCGACGATTAATCCAATTAAAAATTGAACGCGTCGCGTTAAAAAAAGAAACCGATGAAGCCTCTAAGAAACGTTTAGACATCTTACAAACAACCATTGATAAACTCGAAAAAGAATATGCCGATTTAAATGACGTTTGGAAAGCAGAAAAAGCACAATTACAAGGTTCCGCACAAATAAAAGAAGCCTTAGAAGCCGCTAAATTAGAATTAGAAAAAGCACGTCGCTCGGGTGATTTAGGTCGTATGTCAGAAATTCAATACGGTCAAATTCCTGCATTAGAAAAACAACTTAAAGCGGCATCCAAAGAAGCAGAAGATCATCCACAAAGCGAATACAAACTCGTTCGCAATAAAGTCACGGATGAAGAAATTGCAGAAGTTGTCTCTAAATGGACGGGCATTCCCATCAATAAAATGCTAGAAGGTGAACGTGAGAAATTACTCAAAATGGAAACAGTGCTGCAAGAACGTGTTATCGGTCAGTCTGAGGCCGTAACAGTCATTTGCAATGCCATTCGTCGTTCACGTGCGGGATTGTCTGATCCTAAAAAACCCACCGGATCATTTTTATTTCTTGGCCCGACGGGCGTTGGCAAAACGGAACTCTGCAAAGCGCTAGCCTTATTTTTATTTGATACAACAGACGCCATGGTACGCATTGATATGTCTGAGTTTATGGAAAAACATTCCGTATCACGATTGATTGGCGCACCTCCCGGATATGTCGGTTATGAAGAAGGCGGTTATTTAACGGAATTAGTCCGTCGTAAACCGTATTCCGTTATTTTATTGGATGAAATTGAAAAAGCCCATCATGATGTCTTTAATATTCTTCTTCAAGTATTAGATGATGGTCGTTTAACCGATGGTCAAGGACGCACGGTTGATTTTCGGAATACCATCATTGTCATGACTTCTAATTTAGGATCCGCCATCATTCAAGAAATGGCGCCAGAAAATGATTATCCTAAAATGAAACAGGCCGTCATGACCATTGTTTCTCAAGAATTCAGACCTGAATTTATTAATCGTATCGACGAAGTGGTTGTTTTCCATCCATTAACCACTCAAGAAATTCGATCCATTGCACAAATTCAAATGACTGATTTACAAAAACGACTCGCTTCTCGCGATTTTCAATTATCCATTAGTCCGGAAGCATTGGATTTTATTGCCAACACTGGCTACGATCCCGTTTATGGTGCTCGGCCTCTAAAACGAGCTATTCAGCAATTGTTAGAAAATCCTTTGGCAACGGCTATTTTATCCGGTCAATTTACCCCAGGCGCTATCATTCAAGTCATATTGAAAGAGAATCAATTAGTGTTTAATACATAATATTTTAGCCTTGCTTTCTAAGGCCAAAATCCCGTATAATTCTTAGATCACTTTTTATTTTTTTGAGGAAATTAGAATGCTTCGTAAACTCAGAGGTATGTTTTCAAATGATTTATCTATCGATCTAGGAACAGCAAATACACTGATTTATGTTCGCGGTAAAGGCATTGTGCTGAATGAACCTTCTGTTGTTGCATTACGCAATGAATTGGGACAAAAACGCGTCGCTGCCGTAGGAATTGATGCCAAACGCATGTTAGGCCGAACCCCAGGCAATATTACAGCCATACGTCCAATGAAAGATGGCGTTATTGCTGACTTCTACGTCACCGAAAAAATGTTGCAATATTTCATTCATAAAGTACATGAAAATAAATTTTTACGCCCCAGTCCACGTGTTTTAGTTTGTGTACCCTGCGGTTCCACACAAGTAGAACGACGTGCTATTCGCGAATCAGCAATGGGAGCAGGTGCTCGTGAAGTTTTCTTAATTGAAGAACCCATGGCCGCAGCATTAGGTGCTGACATGCCGGTAGAAGAAGCCAGCGGTTCAATGGTAGTAGATATTGGTGGTGGAACCACTGAAGTCGCTGTTATTTCATTAAGTGGTATTGTTTATCATCAATCAGTTCGTATTGGTGGCGATCGTTTTGATGATGCTATTATCAGTTATGTTCGTCGACATTATGGTATCTTAATTGGCGAAACAACGGCTGAACGAATTAAACAAGAAATTGGCCGTGCCTTTCCAAGTAATCAGGTGTATGAAGTAGAAGTACGTGGACGCAATATTTCCGAAGGTATTCCAAGAAGTTTTATACTCAACAGCAATGAAATTTTAGAAGCACTACAAGAACCATTATCTGGAATTGTTGGCGCCGTTCGAGCGGCTCTTGAACAAACCCCTCCTGAGTTAGCCGCTGATATTGCTGAACGCGGCATGATCATGACCGGTGGTGGCGCATTATTAAAAGATTTGGATCAATTAATCATGGAACAAACCGGGCTTCCCGTTATTGTTGCTGAAGATCCGTTGACTTGTGTTGCTCGCGGGGGTGGTCGTGCGTTAGAGCAAATGGATCTGCGTGGTGGCGATCTTTTATCAACAGAATAGTGTAATCGTGTCATGCGATTATCTTCTTCTTTTCGACAATCACCGGTTAAACCTTTATTTGAACGCTCTTCGACATTGCCTTTTCGCTTTTGGTTTTTCGTTGTCTTGTCATTCGTTTTTTATTTTTTAGATAAAGCCGATAATCCCATAATAGAACGTCTACGCTTAAATATCAGCGCTGCCACAGTATTTTTTTATGACATCACTAACGAACCTATTAAGCTCGTTCATCAATGGAAAGAAAATTTTTCGTCGCAGGAAAGTCTTATCACCCAAAATCAACAACTACTAGTGCGTGATAACCAATTATTATTGCGACTTCAACAATGGCAAGTACTTGAACAAGAAAACCAACAATTACGTCAATTACTCGCCCTATCGCCAAGAATTGATGGTAAAGTAACTGGCGCTCAAATTACAAAAATGAATGGCTGGTCCGGCAATCAAATTATTGTATTAAATAAGGGTCGCGCCAATGGCATTTTTATCGGGCAAATAGTTTTGGATGCCTATGGTCTCGTGGGACAAGTTATTCGCGTCAATTGGTTTAATAGCATTGTATTACCCATCACTGACTTAAAAAGTGCTATCCCTATTGAGGTTGTTCGCACCAATAAACGCGGCATTCTGGTTGGCACAGGTTCACTAAAAACAGTCTTATTAAATAATTTCACAAAAACCGTCGATATACAAAAGGGCGATCAACTCGTTACATCTGCATTAGGCGGTTGTTTGCCGACAGGATATCCCGTTGGCATTGTCCGCTCTATTAACAAAGACAATGGCGACATGTTTGCACAAGTTTCTGTTTCACCCTTAGCACATTTTACCGAAGACACCTTCGTTTTCTTAGTCTGGCCTAATCCAGAACCCCATTCTTATTTGACACCCATAAAATGGGTACCCATGACATGAATCAATTTGCAAGACGGCACCCTTTTTCCGGTTTTTTATTATTCTTACTGAGTTTCATTATCGCTATTGGATTAAGCGTTTTTCCGCTTTCCTCATCTTTTAGCCCTTATTGGCCCTTATGGATTGTATTAGTATTAATTTTTTGGACCGTACATTTACCCATGTTAATTAAGCCTTGGATGGTTTGGTGCCTTGGTATTTTTATTGACGTTCTTTTTGGCGGTTGGTTAGGTGTTCACGCACTCGCCTTTATCATCGTTTACTTTTTTGCATTAAAAATGAGCTCTGCCATTAAAGCGTTTCAATTTCTTTCTCAAATGGGACGCATGTTGCTATTATTGAGCCTTTATCAAATGACTCTTTATCTGCTTCAGGCGAATAGTTGGCTTGATATCCTCTGGTTTTTTCCACCCATCATCACTAGTTTAATCATTTGGCCATGCGTATTTTCTATTTTACGTCATTGGGCAGGAAAATTTTATATTCATTACCTTTAAGTATTATGCTATAATAACATTGTATGTAAATTTTATATAAAGGTAATTTTCTATGCTAAGAAATAATGTCAATATTGCTCCAAATCGTATCACTGGTTCTATTTTAGAAACCAATCGTGTGTTAAGAAATACGTATTTGTTATTGAGCCTAACATTTTTATTCAGTTCTTTTACAGCCTATTTATCTTGGTCATCCAATACAGCACCTGTGCATCCCATTATTTTAATTGTTGGCATGTATGGATTAATGTTTTTAACACAATCACTGAGAAACAGCGTTTGGGGTTTGGCCGCTATTTTTGCCTTTACTGGCTTTTTAGGATACACACTCGGGCCTATTTTAAGCTTTTATACACATGCTTTTTCAAATGGTAATCAATTAATCATGATGGCATTGGGCTCAACAGGCATTATATTTTTTGCTCTGTCAGGTTATGCGCTAGTCACAAGAAAAGATTTCAGCTATTTAGGTGGCTTTTTATTTGTTTTAATGATGCTGGGTGTTTTATTAATTCTGGCTAGCTTTATTTTCCAAGTTCCGGGAGTCTTTTTAGCTATTTCAGCCTTGTTTGTCTTGATTTCCTCAGGAATGATTCTGTTTCAAACGAGTCAAATTATTAACGGTGGTGAAACCAATTATATTATGGCAACTATTACATTATACGTTTCATTGTATAATTTATTTTTAAGTCTGCTACAGATTTTTGGCGCCTTTAATAATAAAGAATAGTAAATTATTTTTTAAATCTTTAACCTTTTATTTTGGAGTATTTTTTCATGTCCATTGAACGAACATTATCAATTATTAAACCCGATGCCGTTGCAAAAAATGTCATTGGTGAAATTTACACGCGTTTTGAAAAAGCGGGCTTACACATTGTTGCAGCAAAAAGAACGCATCTCACTTTAAAACAAGCAGAACAATTTTATGGCGTTCACAAAAATCGTCCTTTTTTTAAAGATTTGGTTGAATTCATTACTTCTGGCCCTGTAATGATTCAAGTATTACAAGGCGAAAATGCGATACAAAAACATCGTGATATTATGGGTGCAACCGATCCTAAACAAGCCGCAGCTGGTACAATTCGCGCTGATTTTGCCGACAGTATTGATGCCAATGCCGTTCACGGATCAGATGCCGCTGAAACAGCTGCTGCTGAAATCGCTTTCTTCTTCCCAGAAACAGCGATTTATGCTTAATTTTTATGGTTAATCTGCTTGATTATAACCAGCAAGGCCTAGAAGGTTTTTTCAAACAATTGGGAGAACCTTCTTATCGTGCCTCGCAATTATTAAAATGGATACATCAGTACGGTGCCACTGATTTTGCACAAATGACGAATTTTAGTCGTGCATTACAAGCGAAACTTGCTGAAAATGCCGTTATTCAATTGCCCACAGTTTTTGTTCATAAAAAATCTAAAGACGGCACACAAAAATGGTTATTAAAACTACATTGTGGCAACTCGGTTGAAACCGTTTTTATTCCCGAAGACGATCGCGGCACGCTGTGTATTTCATCTCAAGTAGGCTGTAGTTTAAACTGTACTTTTTGTTCAACCGGCGCACAAGGATTTAATCGTAATTTATCCACCGCTGAAATTATTGGGCAAGTATGGATCGCAGTTCGGGCATTATCTGAACAAAATGGCATGCATGATCGTCATGTCACCAATGTCGTATTAATGGGCATGGGCGAACCTCTATTAAATTTTGACAATGTCATTCGCGCCACAGAAATTATGATGGATGATTTTGGTTATGGTTTATCCAAACGTCGTGTCACATTAAGTTCTTCGGGATTAGTTCCCGAACTTGAAAAACTCTCGCAAGTCAGTGAAGTCGCTTTGGCTATTTCACTACATGCACCCAATGATACTTTACGCAATGAATTAGTCCCCATTAATAAAAAATACCCACTCAAACAGCTTATGCATTTATGTCGACATTACTTTGAAAAAGCGCCTCGACGTCGCGTCACTTTTGAATATGTCATGTTAGCGGGTGTTAATGACCAATTAGAGCATGCGCGAGAATTAGCAAAGCTCGTTGAAACAGTCCCCTGCAAGATTAATCTGATTCCTTTTAATCCCTTTCCGGGTACAAAATATCAATGTTCATCTTATGATACGATTCGTGTTTTTCAAGCCTATTTACTAAACAAAGACCTCAATACAACCATTCGAAAAACGCGTGGCGATGATATTGATGCGGCATGTGGTCAATTAGTCGGACAATTTACCGATAAAACCAGCCGTTCAGAACGTATTAAAAGATCTATTAATATCCCTGTAGAACAAGAATGAATCCTTAAAATCCTATGAAAATACGCCAACCCATCGCCCTTATTTTTCTTATACTATTACTTACCAGCTGTCATTTAGCCATTAACAATAATAATAGTAATGATAATAATATAGAAGCTTCTGCCATTAATACACAATTAGGCCTCGCTTATTTAAAACAAGGAAATCGCCAACGCGCCAAACAAAAAATATTAATGGCGCTACAAGAGTCTCCCAATTCTCTCATGGCCAATGATGCCATGGCTTATTATTTTGAAAACGTACAAGACATGCAACACGCCGATTATTATTATCAACAAGCACTTCAATTTTACCCAGAATCGGGAGCCGCATTAAATAACTATGGCGCTTTCTTATGTCGTCAAAAACAATATGATCTCGCAACAAGCTATTTTCTCAAAGCTGCGGCAGATCTTCACTATCTTAACACCGGCCTCATTTATGAAAATGCCGGACTTTGTGCACTCTCCGCAAAACACTATTCAGAAGCCAAAAAGTATTTTAAAAAAGCCTTAGAATATGATCCTCATTTAGTACAATCCAAGTTTGAATTAGAGACGCTCTCACACTCAAGGTCTTCAAGGTATTCTTCATACAATTCATTAAATTTAGGCATGTAATCACTTATTAATTTAAATGCCTTTTCCGTAAAAGGGCGTTCCTCCGATATCTTTATAGATACATTTTCGCCCATGAATTTTTTATCTGAAAGTAACGCAGAACAAGCTTCATTTATTCTATTAAGCATTTCTTTATCTTGTGCTTGAATGCGACCTTTACCTATACTACTCAACCGCTTAAAATACTCGTCAACAACAAAAGCAAGAATCTTATTCAGCAGTACAATATTGTCCTCAGTAACTCCAATAACTTGCCACTTATATGATGCTTGTTTTATTTTTTTCAGAAAATTAAAATATGCATCTGGCAGAAAACTGTCTTGTAGTTCTGTTGCAAACAAACCACTGCTGTATTGAAAAGTAGCCGCTGAAGCAGCATTTCGCACCGTTTCAAAATACTCATTTTTGAGCCGTTGACTCTCCCCTCTCTCTTGATCTCCCATACTATTCCTAAAATAATGATTATAATACAGTTGAAATGACTCCCATCTATTACTAATAAAAAAGTTGTAATTCTTCGTGCTGCCAGATGCCAAGCGCTTATTAGTCTTATAGAGGCTCATTAGCGTATCTAAAATATTTTTATAGTGATCCATCACCTCCTCTGTTTCCACAGGGCGTGTTTCAAAATCATATAAATTATCATTTATTGAAACAATAATAGCATTAAATGTTTCAACATCCTTTTTTTGAGCAAAAGATAACTGATATTCAGCTGCAGAAAAACGTTTTAACGATTCAAAATGATCTTTAGAAAGGCAGCTTATTATATTATACTCTTCTTCAGAAAAAGGACGATTTCTTCTCCTTTCTCGCTCTGCCTTTTTATGTGCCTTCTCAGAGATCTTCTCTTCCTCTTTTATACGCCTCGCCAACTCTTCTTGAATATCATACTCCTTCTGCCGTTGAGCTTCGTTCTCACGCTCACGTTGGGCCATTTCTGCGTCTCTTATCTCTTTGGAATCAAATCCAACATGCATTCCTTCCAACTCCTCAAAAAGATCGTTATCACCATCTTCTTCAAAATTATCATACATATTATCATCTACCGCTACAGCATATATATTAGTTGAGGACAGCGCCGGAGCATATGACTTACTAGCTGGCGTACAACTTTTATTTTCTCTCTTTTCTATTAATTTAAAATTCGTTACTACCCGCATATCCGATTGATTTTGCACGAAAGATTCAGAAGCCAAAAAACGTTGATAAGCTACTTTCATTTTCTCTCTTAAATATTCCATTCCCTTCATTGCCTCTACCGTGAGTATTTTCTTGCGTTCAACATCTGATAGAAGTGATAAAGCACCCTGAATCATCTCTAATAGGTTCGTTATTTCCATATAAGAAACTAATGTTAATATTTCCTCATGCTCTGAACAAATATTCATTATGAACATTCCTAATGTTTGCAATAGTGCCGGATTTTTCTGAATGTTTTGAGAAAAACGCAAAATATTACTTTGCTTGTTTTGACTCACAGACAACAATGAGAACGAATTAATACCTTGATAAATATCCAACACTCCCAAGAGCACATTATTTGAATATAAATTTCTCTTATAACTAGTCTGTATCATTGTAGTAAGTATCTTTTCCAATGCATCAAGCGGAAATATTTGACGCATCGATGAAAGATCATTCATCGCACCTCTAGAGCCTTCACTCATATCCATCAAAAAACCATAAAACTCATCATCTCTTGACCTTCTATCTGTTTTTTCAATGATTTCATAACCTACTATTGGTGGTCGAGTATCACTATAAAAACCCATTTCTTGACGAACAGTAAGGACATTGCAGATGGTGTCTTGACAAAAAATGATAGATTGAGAATATTCATCTAATGTAAAATCTTTTAACGCGGTAAGGTAGACATCTGAAATATCATTACATGTTTGTAGATCTAAAATAATTTGATAAATAGACATACAAAGTTCATGCTGGCGATCTTCTTGCATGACATCTTCAAAAATAAATACCGCATCTCCTTTTAAACAAATAAAACCATCAGACTGTGAAGATGCTGTTATTGCGTTGAACTTATGTAATTCACTATTTGGATCTAATTTTTTTAATTTCCGGTCTATTTTTTCTTTTAGGTATTCGCACCACGTTAGTTCTCCATATCCCTGGGCTTCTGCAAACTTTTTTGCCCATAATGGCAATAATATTGTAAGATGATCGTTATAATGACTCATTTTTTAATACCCCCTTGTGAAAAATGATATTCTGTTTGAAATTCACGCAATTTTTCGCTAAACGAAACATATTCTTTCCCCATCCTCTCATAGGGTATCTTTATTAAGTTGTTATTTTTTAATGCATCATTTGAAGCAAGATAAACGTCATTTATTGTCTTAAGCATTTCTGCACTCTCTTCAGTGACAACATTTTTCTCTGCAGATAAATATTTTTCAGCGTCACACAAAATATTTAAAAATATTCCAACATCATCTGGCTTCAGTATAAATTGATTGCGCGCTATTTTCTTTAAAAAATAACAATCTTCATCATCAAGAAAACTGTTATTTATTTCCTTTCTTTCTTTAAACATCGCAGGAGTATGTTTTACTCTACTATCACTATCATAAACCTCATTCTTCTTCTCCATGCTCATGAAAAAAGAATCTTTTAATGATTGCTTCTCTTGTATTTCCGAGATAAGGTGAAGACCCTGATAATAAAACGTATAATACCCCCTAAAGTTCTCATGACTCTCCAAAAAATCATCATACAACTTTTCGGTAGTCTTCAAACAATCATCTTTATTATTTAAATAAATTTTCGATACAATGTAAAAGATTTTGGCATGTTGTTCTAGAATCGCTACTGTTTCCACCGGTGAGTCTTTATGATGAGCAAGATTATGATTAGATGCTGAAAGAATTCGATGATATATATTAAGATCTTCCTTATCTAAAAATTTATTGTCATTCATAGAAAACTGTTTCAATGAAGCAAATAAGTTCTCCGAAAGAAAACTGATATTAAGCTCATCTACAGAAAAAGAGCGATTTCTTGCTTCTTTTCGAGCAAGATTTTCATTAGTTTCTTTTATGACGCGACTAACTTCCATTTGACGTTGTATTGCACGCGCCTTTTCCTGCTCTTTCTCTAACACAGCCTTACGCTGCATTTCAATTTCAGCATAACGTTCTCTTTCCAGTTGCTCTTCACGCTCAGCCTCTTCTTGTTCTTGCGCGTGATATCCGGTAATCATGTCATCAAACTCTTCTGTATAACATTCATCCAATGTTCCATCTACTCCAAATCCCTCATATGAAAGACTACCACCATACTCCTCATCCGTTTTTGAAGAAATCCTATGTTTGTCTTCTGATGTAGATAGCACAGGCGCAGGTGTAGGCTCAGATTTAATTTGAGGTATTGGAGCAAAGAAACTTTGCATATGTTGCCATACATCATTCGCAAAACGCTTTATTTCATTTTTTATTTCATTTTTTATAATTTCATCAGGTAGATCGGATAGACCGTTAACAACCATCTCTAACATGGTATATATTTTACAATAAGCATTGAATGTTAATTTTTCTCTGTGTTTTTCATGAGCCACCTTTATGAAAAACAGTAAATCTTGTAATAGTTGTGGATGTTTTTCCATATTTTTTCTAAAAATACGAATTTCATTTTTCTTTTCTTCGATAGAAATTTTTGCCCAAAACGCTCTTAATGAATAAATTTTTGCCCCCATATCTAACACTCCGCAAACTACATTATTTGAATACAGTTCGCCTTTAGAGCTTTTAATGGTTGCTAACATTGTAGGCAAAATACTACATAATCCATCAACTTCAACTATCTGAATCATTTGAAAAAAATCAACAATTTGATCTTTGGAGCCGTTTTCTAATGTCATTAAAACATCAAAATAAGGAATATCCTGTCTTTTTATATCTCTTCCTGAATAAGGTTCTTTAAATTCATAACCAATCATTCGACGATTATTAAAAATCCATCTTTTTTGGGATATTATAAGAGTATTACTTTTTTCCTGATAACATACTGATTGACCATCTATCTTAAAATATTGTAAGGCCAAACGATGCGTTTCGGGAAGATCTTTATTTTCTTCTAACAATAAAAAAACTTGATGAATAGGCACAACACGCCAAGGACAAGAAAAGTTTTCTTGTTTTTCATTATTATCCTGAGGTACTTCATCCAAAAAAGCAATAACAACATATCCTGTCAAACGAATAACCTCATCAGATTGTTCTTCGATTGTTGTTCCTTCAAACAAATTGTCTAATTCATTGCCTAACTTAACATTTTTGAATCGCTTTTTTATCTTCTCTTTTTGATACTCCAACCAATCCACTTCAGTATCAAGTGTTTCTGCAACTTTTTCTGCCCAAAACGGTAACAATATTTTAAGATGCTCATGATAATTACTCATGGGATAAACCTCTGCAAACATTCAAATGTTGTAAGTATATCCTATTTATCTTAAAGAAAAATTAACAGCAATCACCATATTATACACAATCTTTGTAGGGGACAAAAAATAGGCTGATTCTCTGAAATACGGTTTTTCGTTAAGAAAATCGCATTTATTATTTCTATAATTTGATAGCTAAAGTAACAAAATACGAAAAAACAAGAGATACGATCTCATGCGTTCCAATTGCTTTCAAGGCTTGAAAATGCTGAAGCGGAGTGTTGCCCCCTTTGCAAAGCTGAATCTTCTACACATTATGGAAAGAATACTCAAATATACTGCCCGCGGTCATAGTTTGAGGTTTTACAAAACGTGATGACTCGGATGAAAGGAAATCTCGAGGGCAGGACGCCCGTTTTTGACAAACCTCAAACTATGACCGCGGGCAGTATAATTAAGTTGACAGTATTTCATTTTAGTATGTACTTTTAAATTGTTCAACCCATATTTCTTTAAATTAAAGATAATTTTTCAACCAAAAGTAAAAGCATACGCTTCCAAACCTTGTTGAGACACTTCTATTTCAAGCAGCCCATTCGCTGATTTATCTTGATTAACTAATTCATATAATCGATGCGCTTGAACGGTTACTACGCCATTTTTCACATCCTTACCCCCAGCGGTTTTGATGGCAGATCCGTTTAATTTTATCGCAATGTCAATAGGATTTTTTTCAGCACTACCAAGAACTAAGTAAACATGCTTAGCCGTAAAATTAAGTGCCAGTTTGGTATTGGGTTCTTGCGAAATAATACGTTGCGCTTGAATGAGCCATTTTCCTGATAAAGCCCAATTATTTGTCGGTAAAAAACCGGGCAGACTATATACTTTACTGGTATCCTCTGCGATACCTTCAGAACCACCAAAAGACTCTGCTCGCTCATAGCCTAAATAAGTTTCTGGCGTCTGGTTAATACTAAAATCAACCGAAGATGCTTCTTTGATATTGCTTCTAGTAAGACCTAACAGTACTCGAATATTATTTTCTGTTTCCTCGTATTGACCTTCACCAAAATGTGTATAAACAACCTCGCCATCTTTATTAATGAGATAATGTGCTGGCCAATATTGGTTATTAAAGTTAGTCCAGGTATCCAGATTATTATCCATAGCGACCGGATATTGAATACCATCTTGTGCGATGGCTTGTACTACATTCGCTTTATTTTTTTCAAATTCAAATTCTGGTGCATGTACACCAACAATAACCAACCCTTTATCACGATATTTTTCATACCAGTTATTCAGAGAAGGTAATGTACGAATACAATTAATACAAGAATACGTCCAAAAATCCACCAACACTACTTTTCCTTTTAAGGAGCTCATTGTCAATGGTTTATTTCCAGGCGTATTTAACCATATATCTGATGTTGCAAATTCTGGTGCAGGATAAGGAGTCTCTAATCCATTTTGTAATTGAGCTGCAGGTTGAGTTGCTATGCTAGGGGCATCAGGAGAAGAAAATAAACTCTGAGCATTGAGCCCTGATGCTATAAATGTCACTGCAATAAGAATCAGTGTTCCTAATATTTTACGTATAATATTGGCGTGAATACTGAAAAAATTTAATTTTGTCATAAGTTTTCTTCCTGTTAATGAAATAAGCAGCATTGGCATACCCGCACCAATAGCAAAAGCAAGAATCAACAATACAGCAGTGATATTACTTTGTTGTCGAATAACTTGCACCAGAACAGCGGCGAGAATTGGACCTGCACAGGGTGTCCATACCAAACCAATTAATCCTCCCACAAAAAGCCCACTTAAAAATCCATTTTTTGAAACAACGGATACATTGCTAACGTGAGGAGAAAGATTTTGTGTTAACTGACTGAAATAGTGTGATAATTTTTCAGAGAGCATGATGACTCCTAGCAATGCCAAAAGAATCAATGAGCCATTTTTAATATAATCTAGATTAATATTGAATAGAAAAACTAATTCTCGCGATAACAAGGCAAATAAGGCAAAAGCTAAAACAAATCCCGTAATAATACCGAACGGACGACGACGTCCACTATCCAACGAGGTAGAAAGAATCAGGGGTAATACAGGCAAAATGCAAGGTGATGCAATTAAAGCCAAACCCTCAACAAATGATAAACCAATTTCAATAAGGTGCATAACTCAAACTCTAAATTTAGACACACACTTGTGTTAAAAAGAGGAACATGAAAAAATTTTTTCATGTTCCTTCTTATAGGATTAGTTTCCTGTGTTAACTGTACCGTGGTCTTTCAGACATTTAGCTTCAGTCATCATGGTTAACCCTTTTCCTTTACAAGAATTTTGGCCTTTACATGCATTATTAGTTGTTTTACATGCTCCGTGACCTTTGCACGAATTAACACCATAACAAGGAACATCAGCTGTAGCAGCTACCGACATTGTAGGAACGGCCAAAGCAAAAGCACTGGCAACACAAGTAGCGATAGCCATTTTTTTCATATATTACATTTGCAAAAAATTTATTTTCAGCACTATTAAATCAATAAGTTATGTTAATTGCAAGATGTTAAGAAAATGTTCATCAATATTATTGAACAAGATCATCGCTTTATCAAAAAAATCACCCGCTCTATACGAGGATTTAAAACTTTTGCGACAGAACCTGCTGTTGTCAGTGTTAATGACAAGCAATAATATCTTTGACTATTTTATAGGTTTTAGCCAATATGAATAATACCCGTTATTTACAATCACCTTTGGAAGAAATTTGTTTTCCTCGTCATAAAATGGCTTTTATTTCAGGGCCTCGACAATGCGGTAAAACAACATTAGCTAAATCTCTTTTAACAAAATGTGGCGTTGGTCAATACTATAACTGGGATGAAAAACAAAGAAAAGCAAGAAATTGATTTTCTATTAGTAAAAGATAAAGAACCTTGGCTACCTATTGAAGTGAAACTCAATGAAGAAACAGCCTCTAAAAATTGGGATATTTTCTTTAAATATTTACCTTGTAAAAGAGGACTGCAAATCATA
>Ga0206850_10077_pt2 | contig 24172 bp, 24 predicted proteins | sample Alteio_BWOrgCont_16_FD_152885 | JGI IMG/M metagenome (GOLD analysis project Ga0206850, IMG submission 152885) | Enriched cells from forest soil in Barre Woods Harvard Forest LTER site, Petersham, Massachusetts, United States -... | ecosystem: Environmental > Terrestrial > Soil > Temperate forest >...
TACAATTGATAGCTAGGTTAGATGAGCCTTTTTCACCAGATGAGGAAAATATTTTAGAGCATATCCTTACTTATAAAAACCTCCCAATTGCAGCTTTTCTTGTAGAGATGTTTAGCAGAGATATTGTACCTTCCTACTTTGAAAAATACCGCGCGCTTACAGGAGATCACCCCTATCTTTATTTAACAATGATCCCCATAGCAAAGTGGTGTAAGGATACAAAAGATGCACGATTCATTGCAGAATTCCTTCATGACAAGAGAAAAGATTTTAAAGATGCTAGATCAGGGCTCATGCAACAATGGCTTCTTACTTGCAAAGCCTTGGAAGAATCCACTCTGCCGGATGCCAGAAAGCTAGAGCTTCTCTCTACAGTAAATAATAAACAACATCTCGGTATTGTCCAGGTTCTTTGCGCCTTAAAAAGGGAAGATCTCTTGTTAATACCAGATATACTCTTTAGCGAGCTTTTGAGACGTTGTTTATCTGAAGATCCTTATTTAGGACTACAAGGGATAGACCCTAAAAAATATCTAGAGACATTTGGGAACATGAGAATTCCCCTTGCATGGGCAACTTATGAAGCAGGGCTAACTAGGATAGGAGATGTAGAGGTGCAAAAGGAGTTTAGACGTTTTTTCGTTTCTGTCTTAAATAATACTGTAACCCAAGAAAGATACCGGACAGATAATAGTCCTCATCTTAAAAAGATCGAGGAAACTTCTCCCGAAGTTTTTACTAAATGGCAAACTGCCATACCCTCGTTTACCCTTGATAAGTTGAATGAAAGAGCCTTTTCCTTTGCTCCCTTTTTAAAGGACAAAATTCATGACCGCCACCTCGTTTTTGAACAATTGCCAAACGAGATCCAGATTCTTTGCAATGAGCTAAAAGGGGAATTTTCTCAAGAAAAACTATTCGTTTTATTGGAGCAATTAAAAGCCTCCGATCAATTTCCCTTCCCCGAGTTTATTCATGATATAGAATCGCTCATCCAAGTACTATCTAGGCCCATAGAAAATAAAGAATATATCGTCGTAGATACCGATAATTGGCAAGACCTGTATTTATCGGGCACCGAGGTTCCGGGGAGCTGCCAGAGAGTGGATGGAGACCCAGATCTTAACAAATGTCTTCTTGCTTATGTAATGGATGGGAAAAACCGGATGGTTGCTGTCAAAGACCCTTCCGGAAAAATTGTGGCAAGAGCACTGATCCGCCATCTTTGGGATATAACAAATCAAAAACCTGTCATTTTCCTCGATCGCTTCTATCCTCAGCCCTGTGCTTTTGAAGAAGCCATCACCCAAATGGCTCTCCTCAAAGCCAAAGCACTTAACATTCCTCTTATATCGGATAGGGGAGAAGCCTATGCAGGCAAAGTGGTCTCCCTTGGCAGCCCTTCCCCTTACGAATACGCCGATGCAAGCGATGGTGTTATGAAAGGGGGTATCTTTACCATCAACTCCCCAAAGCTTTTATATGCCGCTGCCGCTGCATAACTCGCTTCGCCTATTTCATGCCTCTCTTGATTTAAACTTTTTTTTATATATTGTAGAAAGAAAGAGGGTAAAATGATAGCACCAATCAGAGGCGGGGATTCTTTGCCATCTCCTAGCAGAGGTGAAAGTAAAAAGAAAGAGGAAAAAGATTGGGTGCAAGTATGCCTAGATTCTTGCAAAAAAGAAGCTGCCAGACGAGTGCCTAACTTTGCCACGCAACATCTACCTGAGCAGCAAATAAGAGAATTTTCAAAAGCTTTTGTCGAAAATGCTGTAAAAAATATCAAAGATTACCAAAGCCAAGACGTTTCTGCTTCGGAAGCCCCGGCAGAACCTTTAGAAAATAGCAATCAATTGGAAACGGTTTTTTATCAAGAAATGGCAGCTACCATTCTAAGTCAAACACCACTAGAAGATTTGTTCGACTATATCAGCAATTTTTCCAGTACCAATCCAAGACTCAGTATCGAAATTGCCAAACTGTGTGCTCAGCAAAGTCCTAGAGCAACCGCCTATGGTATTAAGAATTTTGGCATCACAGACCAAACCGCGCTTATTGCCATTGCCAAACTATGTGTTCAGAAACAAGTTAACGCAATCGCCGAATATATTAAGAATTTTGACATCACAGACCAAAACGAACTTATTGCTATTGCCAAACTAGGTGCTCAGCAAGATGGTAGAGGGATAGCCGAATATATTAAAAATTTTGATATCAAAGACAAAAATGAACTTATTGCCATTGCCAAACTATGTGTTCAGGAAAATGGTGGAGAGACAGCCGAATATATTGAAAATTTTGGCATCACAGACAAAAAGGAACTTATTGCTATTGCCAAAATATGTGCTCAGCAAGATGGTGGAAGGACAGCCGACTATATTAAAAATTTTCACATCACAGACCAAAACGAACTTATTGCTATTGCCAAAATATGTGCTCAGCAAAATGTAGCAGGGATGGTCCTACATGTTAAAAATTTTGACATTAAAGACGAATTCGGACTTCTTGTCATTGCCGAGATATGTGCTCAGCAAAATGGTTACTGGACACTCCGTTATATTAAGAACTTTGGCTTAAGTGAAACGAATAAAGTCTGGATTGAGTCTCTTTGTTTAGTGGAGTTATTAAATCATCCTGAACATAAAGATTTACTGTGTGATATCCTTGGAAAGCACTTAGAAATATCTCCGGATGACTTAAATAAACTCGATCGGGCAGCTTTAATTAAATTAGTTCTACGTAACCTCGCTGTCAATTGTAGAAAAACTGTTAATGAGCCTGTTTCACCAGATGCTGAAAATATTTTAGAGCATATCCTTACTTATAAAAACCTTCCGACTGCAACTTTTCTACAATTGATAGCTAGGTTAGATGAGCCTTTTTCACCAGATGAGGAAAATATTTTAGAGCATATCCTTACTTATAAAAACCTCCCAATTGCAGCTTTTCTTGTAGAGATGTTTAGCAGAGATATTGTACCTTCCTACTTTGAAAAATACCGCGCGCTTACAGGAGATCACCCCTATCTTTATTTAACAATGATCCCCATAGCAAAGTGGTGTAAGGATACAAAAGATGCACGATTCATTGCAGAATTCCTTCATGACAAGAGAAAAGATTTTAAAGATGCTAGATCAGGGCTCATGCAACAATGGCTTCTTACTTGCAAAGCCTTGGAAGAATCCACTCTGCCGGATGCCAGAAAGCTAGAGCTTCTCTCTACAGTAAATAATAAACAACATCTCGGTATTGTCCAGGTTCTTTGCGCCTTAAAAAGGGAAGATCTCTTGTTAATACCAGATATACTCTTTAGCGAGCTTTTGAGACGTTGTTTATCTGAAGATCCTTATTTAGGACTACAAGGGATAGACCCTAAAAAATATCTAGAGACATTTGGGAACATGAGAATTCCCCTTGCATGGGCAACTTATGAAGCAGGGCTAACTAGGATAGGAGATGTAGAGGTGCAAAAGGAGTTTAGACGTTTTTTCGTTTCTGTCTTAAATAATACTGTAACCCAAGAAAGATACCGGACAGATAATAGTCCTCATCTTAAAAAGATCGAGGAAACTTCTCCCGAAGTTTTTACTAAATGGCAAACTGCCATACCCTCGTTTACCCTTGATAAGTTGAATGAAAGAGCCTTTTCCTTTGCTCCCTTTTTAAAGGACAAAATTCATGACCGCCACCTCGTTTTTGAACAATTGCCAAACGAGATCCAGATTCTTTGCAATGAGCTAAAAGGGGAATTTTCTCAAGAAAAACTATTCGTTTTATTGGAGCAATTAAAAGCCTCCGATCAATTTCCCTTCCCCGAGTTTATTCATGATATAGAATCGCTCATCCAAGTACTATCTAGGCCCATAGAAAATAAAGAATATATCGTCGTAGATACCGATAATTGGCAAGACCTGTATTTATCGGGCACCGAGGTTCCGGGGAGCTGCCAGAGAGTGGATGGAGACCCAGATCTTAACAAATGTCTTCTTGCTTATGTAATGGATGGGAAAAACCGGATGGTTGCTGTCAAAGACCCTTCCGGAAAAATTGTGGCAAGAGCACTGATCCGCCATCTTTGGGATATAACAAATCAAAAACCTGTCATTTTCCTCGATCGCTTCTATCCTCAGCCCTGTGCTTTTGAAGAAGCCATCACCCAAATGGCTCTCCTCAAAGCCAAAGCACTTAACATTCCTCTTATATCGGATAGGGGAGAAGCCTATGCAGGCAAAGTGGTCTCCCTTGGCAGCCCTTCCCCTTACGAATACGCCGATGCAAGCGATGGTGTTATGAAAGGGGGTATCTTTACCATCAACTCCCCAAAGCTTTTATATGCCGCTGCCGCTGCATAATTACAATGGTCTGCCGAGGAGTTTTGAGGCGGCGGGCATGTTTTTTTCTTCGAGGTATTTTCTGATTTTGCCAGACGAGACCACTTCCCCATCGATGGTTGTTTTATCGATGTAGTCTGAGTTGAAATAGTTGAGTTTTTTTATGTTTTCTTCTGTGCCTTGGCGCTGGTATCCAAATGCGCTTCCTTTACCGAGGACTAGATAAGAGAAAGGAAATTTTTGATGGATCTCAGAAAGAAATTGGTCATAGGTTTTTGAAGCGAGTTCTTTGTTGAATTCTAGAAGGATGACTAGGTTTACCCCTGCTTGCTTTAGAAGTTTGAGCCTCTCTTCCAGGCTGCAAATTAAGCGTACAGGCCGGCCAAAATACTCTGCGGGGTGGTTAGAGAAGGTTAGGACTGCGAGGGTTCCGTTGGGGCCGATTTTGCCCCTTAAATGGCGCAGGAGGGCCAAATGACCGAGGTGTACCCCGTCAAAGCTGCCAACGGTTAGGCCACATGGTTGCGGGAGAGGGGGGATGTTGTTTAGGTCTGAAATAATAAGCATAAACTCCGTATTTTCTTAACCGCTGTCATCACTTCGCGATTTAACTACCGCTATCGCGGTTAAGAGCGTGCTAATTTTTTACTTCCTCTTGTTTTAAAAGATGATGAACAGAATCCATCTCCACGCAGTCTTTGAGTTCGAAGGGGCCGCTGCGGGTGCGGGTTAGGGCGGAGAGGTGTGCGTAGGTGCCTAGCATTTGGCCCAGGTCGTGGGCGATGGCTCTGATGTAAGTGCCTTTGGAACAGGAGATATCAAGGACGAGATGGGGATAATCATAGGATATCAACGTTGTTTTCAGGGTTACAGATTTGGCTTCACGTTCAATTTCTTTTCCTTTGCGCGCGAGTTCGTAGAGTTTTTTGCCGTTTACTTTTTTTGCGGAGAACATGGGGGGTATTTGTTGGATTGTTCCTTGGAAGCTTAGGAGGGCTTGGTTGATTTCGTTGAGCGTTGGAATAATGGGGGACTGTGCCATGATTTTTCCGTCGATATCATAGGTATCGGTTTCAATCCCTAAGTGGAGGGTGGCTAGGTATTGTTTGTCGTGATTGAGAAATTCATTGGAGCGTTTTGTGAATTCTCTACCGATGAGCATGACCATGACCCCTGTTGCAAAAGGGTCGAGCGTGCCCGCGTGGCCGATCGTTTTAACACCGGTAACTTTGCGCAGGAATGCTACTAAGCTAAAGGAGGTTTTTCCTTTGGGTTTATTCAGTAGGAGAAGCCCCTGAGTGCCTGTGCTGCTTTTCATTATGGATCTCTCCGAGTAAGGCGTCAATTTTCATTTGTTGATCGACAGAATTATCGAGTTTAAAGACAAGGGTGGGGAAGTAGCGCATGACGACTTTTTTGGAAGCTTGCACGGCAATAAAGCCTGCTGCAGACATAAGCGCTTCAAGGGTTTTTTCCTTGTCTTCTTTTGTTCCGATGACGCTAATGAGAACTTTTGCGTGGTGGAGGTCTTTTGAGATGTCAACGTTTGTCACGGTGATGATCCCCTTAACGCGCGGATCTTTAATTTCACGCATGATCACTTCAGAAAGGACTTCTCTTAAGAGGGAGTTTAACCTTGGACTGCGATCTTTCATAACTCTTGCTCCAAGTAGGTGACTTCAAATGCCTGGATGGTATCATCCACTTGAACGTCATTATTGTTTTGGAGGAGAATTCCACATTCAAGCCCTTTGCTAACTTCTTTGACATCGTCTTTATTTCGTTTTAAAGAAGTGATAGGTCCTTTCCAAACCATTTTACCACCCCTCATCAAGCGGACATGGTTGCCGCGTTTAATGGTTCCATCGGTGACTTGGCAGCCTGCGATGACGCCGAGCTGAGAAGCTCTAAAGAGTGTTTTAACAAGGGCCTCTCCTGTATCATTTTCCTGGGCAATTTTATCGAGAAGGGAGCGCATGATCTCTTTGACATCGTCGACAGCATGATAGATGATATCGTGTGTTCTGACGGTGATCTTGTTCTCTTTGATAAGGCCGACAGCATGTTTCTCCACTTTGGTATGAAATCCGAAAATGGTAGCTTTGGATGCGGCTGCAAGTTGTACGTCAGATTCAGATATTTCTCCTACTTCAGAGGAGATGATATTTAAGATGACTTTATTCGAAATAATCTTTTGCAATGAAGTTTTAAGCGCTTCGAGAGAACCTTGCACATCTGCGCGTAATATGAGTGTAAGAACTTTCTTCTCGCTGCTCTCCGCCTTTTGTTGCAGAAGTCCTTCGAGTCCTGCTGGTTTTGCTTGTTGCAGTTTGACCCGCTTTTCCCCTTCGGTCCTTTGGTGGGAGAGCTCTTTTGCTTCGTTTTCAGATTTAACGGCGATAAATTCACTGCCAGCTTCGGGTAAGCCCGAAAGACCTGTAATTTTAACAGGTGCGGAGGGGCCTGCCTCTACCATTGTCTTTCCTGCTGCATCGTGCATCGTTTTTACCCGCGCCCAATGTTGATCGAATACAAGAGGATCGCCTAAACGGAGTGTTCCATTTTGGACAAGAACAGTTGCAACAGGTCCTAGACCTTTATGCATTTGAGATTCGATCACTGTACCGCGCGCCCTTGAATGGGGATTTGCTCTTAATTCTAAAACTTCAGCTTGAAGTGCGAGCATTTCTAAAAGCTCTTTTATCCCTTGTCCAGTAATTGCTGAGCAGTTTACGGCGATGGTGGTGCCTCCCCAGCTTTCAACTAAAAGTTCGTGTTCAGATAATTGGCGATAAATATTTTCTGCATTGAAATTGGGCTTATCGCATTTATTGAGGGCAACAACAATGGGTACTGCAGCTGCTTTTGCTTGTTTAAGAGCCTCTTCAGTTTGTGCTTTAATCCCTTCATCGCCTGCAATAACTAGTACGATGATATCGGTGATATCTGCGCCGCGGCTTCTCATCGCAGAAAAAGCTTCGTGGCCAGGTGTATCAAGGATACTGATATCTCCTACCGCCGTGTGGCATTTAAATGCGCCGATGTGTTGCGTGATCGCGCCTGCTTCTCCTCCAGCGACATTAGTTTTGCGGATATAATCGATTAAGCTGGTTTTGCCGTGATCAACGTGGCCCATAAATGCGACTACAGGAGGTCTGATGATCAGTTGATCAGGAGGGGATTCGAGCACTTCTTCTTTAATCGATTTGCCTGTAATGCGTATTCTTTCTTCTTCTGTTTTATCTATTGTGATCTCACATTCGAATTCGTGACCAAGAAGTTGTACAGTTGTTTCATCTTCTAGAAAATCGTTAAGTGTTAAGACAATTCCCTGCATAAAGAGTTTAGAGATCAGCTGAGAGGCCTTAAGTTTCATTTCAACAGCTAAATCTTTGACTGTGATAGGAAGACGAATTTTAAGGTTTTTAGGACGAATGACGGGTTCTTCAAAAGTAAGGCCCCCTTTTTGTTTTGAAGGTCGCTTTCTTCTCCATTCAGCGTCATCTGAGGCGCGCAAACCTTGTCTGTCTCTTGAGTCAAACCCAGTTTTATTTTCCAATTTCTTTGGTTTGACGTCTTTAAAATCTCTAAAGCCTGTAGGTTTTTTCTCCTCAAAAGAAGGTTTTGGTTTTTTGCCTGGCTCATCAGGTCGGGGAGTCACAGCTCCACCCGGGCGTAAATAAGGAGTTCTTGTGCTGCCTTGATAAGGTCTTGGGCCAGCGTAGGGTGGTCTTGGGCCTGCATAGGGTGGTCTCGGACCGCCTTGATAGGGAGGCCTTGGGCCGCCAGCATAGGGGGGCCTTGGTCCTGCATTATAAGGAGGGCGTGAACCTCCTTGATAAGGGGGCCGTGGGCCAGCGTTATAAGGAGGTCTTGATCCACCTTCTCTCAAAGGAGGAGGAGATACATATTCTTTTTTTTGTCCATCGGGAGGATGTGGTGCGCGTGCAGCAGGTGGTGTGTAAGGTTTTTTTTCTTCTGCAGGAGTCGGTGCAGCTGGACTGGCTGGAGCAGCAGCAGCTGGTGCCCGCGGAGGCGCCGACACAGGAAGAGGGGGCGCAGGAGGCGGGGCCTCTTTCGCTTCAAGAGGTGGTGGAGCTTCCTCCTTTTTTTCTTCAGGAGTTTTTTTTTCTGGAGCTGGAGGCTTCTTAGCCTTGCTCAGCTTCAATGCTTCGGCAAGCTGTGTATTCTTAATATTTATTTTTATTTTTGCCAAAGCTTATATCCTCGCTTTTCGTATTTGGTCTAAGATCTTATCTGCCATTTCGAGACTGATTTCAGGAATAGTTGCGAGTTGCTCTCGTGTTGCAACGAGCACTTTTCTAGGGGTATCAAAGCCGGCGCTGATCAAGCTCTCAATGATCATATTATTGATCCCTTCGATCTGTAGTTTTTGATCGAGTGTAGGATCTTCCGCAGTGGCGAGCTGGCCCCGCTCGACGTTCATAACAGCTTCATACTCGCTCATTTTTTGGACGCTCAGCTCAACATCTAAAAGCTGTCCTGTCAGGCGTGCGTTCATTCCCCTTTTTCCAAGAGCGGTAGGATAATTTTCGTCATCTACCACAATGGATATTGTAGACTCATCTTCACTGACGTGGATTTTTCTGATTTGAACTGGGGATAAAATTTGTTGTAAGAACTGAAGTTTGTCTTCAGTATAGGGGATCACGTCAATCTTTTCATTATTAAGCTCTCTAATGACGTTTTTGATTCTAGTCCCTCTAATTCCCACACAAGCTCCTACTGGATCAACCTTAGGATCGGATGAGCGGACGGCAAGTTTAGTTCGGTAGCCCGGATCTCTGACAATTTTTTCAATTTTAATTGTCCCATCATTTACTTCTGGGACTTCTTGCATAAATAATTGGGTCACAAATTCAGGGTGGCTGCGTGTGAGTATCACTTCAGCTCCCCCTCCATCTGTATCTTTTACTTCAAACAGAAGTGCTTGCACCCGATCGCCGATGTTGTACCGTTCAGTTTTTGGATAAAAACGATCGGGTAAAATCCCTTCTACTTTTCCTAAATCAACAACGAGCGTAGCGCCGCGGATCACCCTTTTTACTGAGCCAGAGATGATTTCTCCCACGCGATGGCGGTATTCTTCGTAAATGACATCTCGTTCTGCTTCTCTCAGTTTTTGTGAGATAACTTGTCTTGCAACTTGCGCTGCAATTCTTCCGAAATCTTGAGGTGTCGCGACGATATCGACCCAGTCTCCAATCTCGCAGGTAGGATTGATGAGTCTTCCTCCTTCTAAAGAGATCTCCTCTTCGGGGATAGTGACTTTATCGACAACTTCTTTTTGAGCTACGACTTCAATATCTCCTGTTTTTTGGTTGATATTGACCGAGACGTTGATTAATCCTTTAGAGCTTTTTCGGGCAGCAACACGTAAAGATTCCTCGATCGCGGAGATAATGATTTCCCGCTTAATTCCTTTTTCCCTCTCTAAATATTCAAAGATTGCGATGAGGTCTTTATTCATTTGTTACTACCTTCTTCTTTATTTTCTTCTACGGGCTCTTTTTTCTTTCTGCCACGCTTTGCTGGGGCGCGAGCGGCTGGTGCATCTCCTACGACAATATCATCCCGGTTGTATTTGTTTTTATCTACCAGGTATTCTTTAATCGAGAGAGCGATCTTCTTGTGTTCAGAATCGAGTTTAATCACTTTTGCAGTGATCTCTTCTCCTTTTTGAACAACATCTTCAACTTTGCCGAAAGGTTGGTCAGAAAGTTCTGTTACGTGTACAAGAGCATCAATACCGTTATCGAGTTCAACAAAGGCTCCAAAGGCTGTGATTTTTGTTACTTTGCCGTGGACAAGAGTCCCTACGGGCATTGTCTTTTCAATTGTTTCCCATGGGTTTGTTCCAAGTTGTTTTACCCCTAATGTGATTTTTTTGCTCTCTTTATCAACAGAAAGGACAATCGCTTCTACTATATCACCTTTCTTCAATACTTCCGAAGGGTGGGAAACTTTTTTAATCCAGCTCAAGTCGGAGATGTGGATCAGCCCATCGATACCGGGCTCGAGTTCAACAAAGGCGCCGTAGTTAGTTAAATTACGGATCTCTGCTTTCACGCTGCTGCCGACGGGGTATTTTTTCTCCACTTCGTCCCAAGGGTTTTTTTCTGTCTGTTTCATACCGAGAGAAACTTTCCCTTCTTCTTTTTGGATAGAGAGAACAATCGCTTCAACCTCATCTCCCTTTTTCACCATCTCATTTGGGTCTGTAATGGCTTTTATCCAAGACATTTCAGAGACGTGGATAAGTCCCTCGATTCCAGGCTCAATTTCAATGAATGCGCCGTAAGGGACAAGGTTGACAATTTTACCTTTGACTCGTGTGCCGGGAGGATATTTTTTTTCTATCTCTTCCCAAGGATTAGATTCTTTTTGTTTCATGCCCAAGGCAACTCTTCCCTTGTCTTTATCAACATGGAGAATAACAACTTCTAGTTCTTGTCCAACATTAACGATCTCAGAAGGGTGCTTGATCCTTTTCCATGTCATATCTGTAATATGGAGGAGGCCATCGATACCATCTAGATCGAGGAACACGCCGAAGTCTGTGATATTTTTCACAACGCCTATACGGATATCCCCTTCGTGGATGTTTTCTAGCATCTCAGCTTTTTTAGAAATTCTCTCTTCTTCGAGAAGTTCGCGGCGAGAGACGACAATATTTTTGCGCTCTGTATTGATTTTTAAAATTTTAAAGTCATAAGTGTGGCCGACATACTCATCGAGGTTCTTAATTCTCTTATTGTCAATTTGAGAGCCAGGGAGGAAGGCTTCCATTCCGATATCAACCATCAAGCCACCCTTAACTTTACGGATGACTTTTCCTCTAACCATCGAGCCTTCTTGGCAATGATTCACAATGTATTCCCATTGTCTTAATCTTCTCGCTTTTTCTCTGGAAAGGACGATTTGACCATCTTCTCCTTCCGCCTGGTCGAGGAACACTTCAACTTCATTACCGAGTAGAAGTTCTTCAGGATCAGAAAATTCTTCAATTGGTACTAGTCCTTCTGATTTAAGGCCCACGTCGATAACGACAAAATCTTTAGTGATTTCAACAATCTTTCCTTTCAAAATGTGACCTGCATGCATCGAGGAAACGGTTCCCTCGCTCGATGAAGATTCTTTCCGGTCTAATAGCTTTCTAAACTGATTGGCTTCTTCTTCTTGAAATTCGACATCGTCGATGACTTTGCTTTCGCTCCACGCATCTTTTAAATTTTTGGACATGTTAAGGGTTACTCCTAAGGGTTTATAACTAATAGAGAAAAGCCTAACAAAACTTTAGTAATAAGACAAGCGGAAAAAAGAAGGAGAGGAAGATCGGGCACGCACGCGGGCACGGGCACGGGCACGAAAGAGGGAGGGAAAACAACTTAAAGTTTTTTTTCTTTCAAGTTCATTTATTAATCGGGCCAGGCGGCAAACTTTTTTAAGAGGCGTTGAATATGAAGAGGTGTGGAATCTGGATTTTCTAAAAACTTTTATTAACAAACATCTCCCATAGGGTCTAGTATTTGAAAAGGCTGGCCTGCTTGGTAGTTGTTTCTTTGTAAAAACGCTTGATAGTGTGCATTCTTTTCAATATACTGTCTTTTGTATCCATCGATCTTTTTTGAGTAGTTCCTTTTAAAATTACATAGAGCTAAGAGAGAGCTAAATGTAAGAAATGCCCCGCAAGAAACTAATGAAATCCAGACTTTTTCCTGAAGAAAAGCTTTTGGAAGGTGGGTCGTACATGAACATGCAATTCCGAGGCTGATTGCTGCGAGTCCTACAAGTAATATAACAAGAGCAACGCGGTTCCACTTATTCATTTCAGGTTTGTTAATCCACCCCGGATGAAATGTATAGACTGGTTCACTCTTCGGTCCTAAATTTAATTCTTCAGGAACCCCATCTTTTGTAAAGTTATAAAATACTAGACCCGCTTCGCTCGCCATAAGCTTTTCCTTTTATTAGATTAATTTCATAGAAATTATATCATTAATATTTCATTGAATCCACTTTAAAATAAATAATATGTTTTTTTAATTTTTTAATTGTTCTGCGAAATATGCGACGGCGCTATCACTACCCACTTCTAGAGCAGTAGCTAGATCAGCGTTTCTCATTTTATCATTCCCCATATATCCATGTATGAGTCCTCGCACAAAGTAGGCTTCTCCAAAGTTGGGGTCGAGCTGAATCGACTTATTTAATTCTTCTAGTGCTTCGTTCAATTCAGGTTGCATGTCTATCGATTCCATGTTCAAGAATTTAAATGTTCCGTTAAAAAAGTGGTAATAATAGGAATATTCACTATTGCAAGAATCGATGAGCTGATTCGTTATTGATAGAATTTGCCCACTGTTGCGGGAGCCGACGAGTTTGTTGGTTGCGATCGAGTCACTGAGTAGATCGGAGGTGGGTTCTGGATCAAGTGGATCTGGTGTTTCTGTAAGTTCTTCAAGTTTTTGGACGAGAGTTTTTTCAAGGTCAGAAATTTTCCCAATTTCAAGAATTTCAGCCATTGTTTCTTCGTGTATTGCCTCAATCTCTAGGAATGCCAGAAACAGAGGGTCTTTATTATTAACGATTTGTCCGAAAGTAGTACTCCTTGTTACAGGAAATGTTTGAGTATTCAATGTATTTATATCTTTTATTTCAATCATATTTTTATCCCATTTTAACTAATTTGCTGTAATTATGCATTTAATGTATTAATCGTAAAAGTAAATAAATTTTTATGGACAGCCTGATGTGCATGCAGACAATCGTCTATTGAATTATCTTGAGTATCTACAAGTTTGCGCATATCATGAGTCGGTATTAATTTAGGATTGAATATGTCAAATGTATGTCAAGTAAATAATAGGGGTGTTAGTTCAACAGTATTACCTAGCCCTAGTAATGCTAGTAGCAATTCCAGTTTAGCAATATTACCTAGCCCTAGCAATGCTGGCGTTATGGAAAATAGGGTGGTTGTTCCTCTTAATGTCCAAAGCCCTCAGAGGGGCCCTGCCCAATCTAATGATCCGTCAAATGTAGCACAAGCGGTTAGCTCTGTCGTTGTTCATGGTAATGGTGACGGGACTCATCGCATTAACCTTCCTCACCCCGATTTCGATTTTCCTGATCGTACTGGACCTGTTGCGGCTAGAGCTCTCAAAAGAATCGGTATTTCTGCTGTAGTGATGCTTGTGGGGATGGGACTTATGGATGCTGGTTTTGCGGAAAATAATTATGTGTATAAGGTAATCGGTATAATTCTTATAGTTGTCGGAGGGTTACTTATGATAGGGTCTATATGCGCACAATGTGCAGAAATTCCTGATTAAACTATTTATCTTGATCCCTAACGGGATAAAGATTAAATACATTCTTATCCATTGTCCACGGGCGCTTCTTCTGGGCGCGAATTATCTTGAGTATGTACAAGTTTGCGCATATGATGAATCGGTATTAATTTAGGAGTGAATATGTCAAGTGTACCTCAAGTAACTAGTGGTAATCCCAATTCAACGGTATTATCTACTGCTAGCAATACTGGCGTTATGGAAAATAGGGTGGTTGTTCCTCTTAATGTTCAAAGCCCTCAGAGGGGCCCTGCCCAATCTAATGATCCGTCAAATGTAGCACAAGCGGTTAGCTCTGCCGTTGCTCATAGTCATGGTGACGGGACTTATCGCATCAACCTTCCTCCACCCAATTTTCATACTGTTAATGCAGCTTCTGGGCCTAATGTTGAAGGAAGACTCTGTATTGCCATTATAATGATAATCGTGGGAATAGCACTTGTGATTGTTGGTTCTGAAATAAATAATAGTAGACTTGAGATAAGCGGTTGGGTTCTTATGGGTGTTGGAGCAGGAGGAGGAGTAGGAACTATTTGTTTTTCGACATGTGAGGAGTGCCCTCCTGATGATGACTGATAGGGCTACTTTGGTGATGAAGTTTGGAGGGGCGTCGCTGGCGCTGCCGGAAAATTTTGAGAAGATCGCCGATATTATTCTAATGCGGGCGAAGGAATATGGGAGGATTGTCGTTGTGGTGAGCGCCATGGGCAATACCACAGATGAGCTTTTGAAGCTTGGGAGGAGGGTGAATGCTAATCCTCCGAGGAGGGAGCTGGACATGCTCATATCAGCCGGGGAACGGATTAGTATGGCCCTTTTGGCAATGGCGCTTGTGGGCAAAGGCAAAGAGGCTATTAGCTTTACGGGGAGCCAGTCGGGGATCATCACTTCTGTAGAGCATTCTGAGGCGCGTATTGTAGATGTGCGCCCTTTTAGGTTGCTGCCCCATTTGGAAGCGGGGAGGGTGGTCATTGTAGCTGGGTTTCAAGGGGTGAGCGGGAAGGGGGAGATCACGACGCTCGGAAGGGGAGGCTCTGATACAACGGCTGTGGCGCTCGGGGCAGCTCTGCGCGCTGACAAGGTAGAATTCTACAAAGATGTCGGGGGCGTTTATGAAGAAGACCCTAAAATAAATCCCGCAGCTAAAATATATCCAAAACTGTCCTATGAGGATGCATATGACCTTATGCAAAAAGGGGCAAAAGTGCTACATTGCAGATGTGTCAATTTAGCTTTTAAAAATAAGCTTCCCCTGCATGTGCGCCCCTTTAGTGATTTAAACTCATCGGGTACACGGATAGGGGATGTATCAGAGGGGAGTGTCCCTATTTATGAGCAGCACCAGGATTGAAACGGTATTCGATGCGGGGGTGGGCGGTATTGTCTTTAACCATCCCATTCAAAATATTTTGCGTAAAATCCTCCCTCACGGTTTTTTTTTTCAGGAGCCGGAGAGATTTCTTGCTGAGCTAAATGCGCAGCTTCCGCTCGTTAAATGGATGATCTGGGAAACAAACGCCGTTTCTGTTTTCCTCCTTTGTCCTGAAAGAGCTGAGGTGGGGAAGTTTTTCTACGATATGATCAGTAGGTGGCTTCTTCCTGGTCAGCAGTTAAATATCGGACTTTTTTTCTCGACAAATTTTAAGTTTCCTGAACTTAGCGATTCTTCATATTCTCTTTCGAAAATAGTGGTCTCTTTTGATAAGGACCAAGATATGGAACTAGTGAAAAATAATCTTGAGATTATTGAAAATGAGATCCGCCTTGGGGTTAACTCTGCTTTTCACGCGAGCCGCATATTAGAAATCAAGGGGCTTTCAATCAATCAAAAAACTTCTCTTATTCAAGAGCGTATCTCCACTCTTGTCAATAAACGGCCCGACGTATTTGATTATGATATTTTTGGGCATATGCAACAGTTTTTAGTGGGCTGTAAAGAGGAGTTCAAAGAGATAAGGGAATACGAGCATCTGACACGGATCATCTATGTGCTTTACCTTTTTCAAAAAGCCCTTCAAATGCAAGGGGAACAATTTCCCCTCGCGCGTCATTTGAGCCTTAAATTATGCAGAACCCGTCTTAATCTCCCCTTTGGTTCGAAAGTCACATTGGCAGTTTTTGTGGGGGTGAATTTTCTAAAGGAAAATGAGATTTTTGAGGAAAAGCATCTGCTCAAAGCTTTATCCAATCATATCCCTGATATCCAGATGGTGGATGATTCTTTGTTTACAAATCACGATCGGGAAAACAAAAGTCAAACCCTCTATCTGGAAGTGGAGAAAGGTTCAGATTTTTCATCGGAAGAGATCGCCCGCTTACGAAGGGTGCTCCCAACAGAGCTTAAAAATTCGATTGAGCAGCTTGTCCGGCCCATATTTATGCCTCGTAATGAAGAAGAGGTGATGCGTAATATTCTCACTTTAAGCAATCAATTAAAGTATATCCGCGATATCCCTCAGATGATCATCTCGTTTGATGAACAGACAGATAAAGAGCTCTCTTTTACTGTTGTCCTTTTAAGGATCTTGTTTCCCGATTCAAGTTCTGTTGGGGATCTTTTTCATAAATCAAAAACCTTTTTAAAATTTATTCCCGACCGAGTGAAAAAAGTGGGCCTCTTGCGTAAAAAACACATTAAGGAAGCTACGGTTTTTAGAGTCAGACTTCCTAATACAGGCTTTTTAAGGGAAGATCACTCAGTAGATCTGTATAAGGTGAGGTTGCATGTAGTGACTGAATTGCAAAGAATCCTAGGAGAGGTGCGCGACTATAACGGCGGCATGATTTCTAAGCAGATTGAGCTCCTCTCCAATCTTAAAAACATCCTCGGTGAAGTTGCAAGTAAACACGAGTTTTTGCTCGAAAACTTCTACCACTCGATCACTCCAGTTGAAATGCGCACAGTTGTGAATCCCCACCTTTTAAAAACATTATTCCTTATGCTGCTAAAACCAGAGTCTCACGCCTTTGCCCAAGAAAATAACCATTACTATTTCATGATCAAAACGGAAAAAGAAGAGCTCGTGGCGAAAATTTTTGAAGCCATCGAAGAGATCCGCCCCTCAAAACTCATCACCACCCACTTTAAGGTCTTTGAGACCACTTACCTCGGCTTTATTTCTTCTGACGAGCTAGTTTTCCGGTTTTTTCTTTTATGATCCTAAATGATTTTGGTCGCTTGATGAATAGCTGAGGAGGAATAGTGGGGCTGAACCGTTGATTGAAAATGGGAATGCGCCTTCAGGGTGAAGTATGCGTGGGGGCCTGCTGAAGGGCCGCTGCCTAATTAGTTCCGTCACCTGCACAATCATGAAGTTTATTATCCTCTTCGCTATACTTCTAGCCATTTCTCGTTTCATCAGCACAATCTGCTGATTAATCGGAAATATTATCCAGAAATTGTTCGGGTGTTGTTTCAAAACCCAACCGATCCGGTCGTTCTGCTGACCCAATTGGTCATAGATGTGTTCAAAGAGATCGCTACCGACTAGTTGATATAGCAGTTGATGGAGACGTTGATGGAACTTTTGCGTGGTCTTCTGAATCTGCCGTTGGAGCCGCCGGTATTTCTGAGGCTCTTGTTGTCTGGATTCCTCGGCCTTCGGGAGCTCCTTCTCCAGGGTCAGAAGGCGCCTTTGGAGAGTCCAGGATGAATATTTTAAAGAGGTGAGTTCCAAGGATGAACGTACTACATGTTTTATTGCGGAAACGCTCTCATCTGAGGCGACTGGCATAGGTGCCCCTCCGGCAGATTCTCCGAGAACGCTTGGTGTAGATGTAGCTCCTGCTGTTCCTACTGGTGGTATTGACATAATTTCTCCTAATGGCTTAAAATGTCTAATTTATCAAACTTAATAATAATTCAATACTGAAATATTAATTACCTGGTTTTTTAAACAATAGGTGTAAGGAGAAAAATTATGCCAGTTAGAAATGTATTACCATCACAAGCGCTCATATCTTCAGGGCCTTCTGATCAAAATAACGGTTCAGAAAGACCATTAGTATCCGCATCTGTGGCACGACCGGCTGCTTTCTCGGCATCTGCAAGCGCTGTATCTAGAGCATCCTCATCAGCTCTTATGGTGCAAATGCCTATGGTAGGTGCGCGCGCAGTAGCTCCAATAGGAGTAAATACAGTAACGTTAATTCCAGTAGATGAAGTAGCTCTATCGTTGTTATCAGTTCTAGCAACTCGAGCAACTCGAGAAGCCCCAGATGCTCCAGAAAGCCTGACCCGTTTTTTTAATTGTTGCGATCAGCTGCTCCGACTGTTCCAGCGTATGTAAAAGCTCCAGCATCTATAACAAAATTAAAATATTCATTATATAGAATGATTGTTCCTTGACTTTTGAGGGGCTAAAACCTTAAATTCAATGTCATGGGAAATATACTGGTGGAACCCTCTATCCTTTCAGGGGATTTTGGGAGGCTCGCTGAAGAAGCCAAAAGGATGGAAGGAGCGGGGGCTGATGCTATTCATATTGACATTATGGATGGGCATTTTGTCCCCAATCTAACTTTAGGCCCAAAGGCTGTGGCAGCCATCAATAAGGCCACCAATCTTTTTTTAGACGTCCATATCATGATCTATAATCCCTTTGACTATGTAGAGCGCTTGGTTGCGTCTGGGGCCGATAGGATCACGTTTCATTTCGAAGCCACTGAGGATGTGGAAGATACGCTAAATTATATCAAAAAATCTGGCATTCAGGCTGGACTTGCTTTTAATCCGGAGACATCTGAGTCATTCATTGTTAAGTACTTAGATAAATGCGACCTCATTTTGATCATGACGGTTAATCCAGGCTTTGGGGGGCAAGAATTCATCCCGGAAATGCTCGAAAAGGTCAGGTTTACTAGAGAACTTTGCGACAAATTCAAACTCAAACAAAATATTCAGGTGGATGGAGGGATTTCCGATAGGACGGCAAAGCTCTGTATTGAAGCTGGGGCAAACGTTTTGGTATCGGGAAATTATCTTTTTAATGCTCCCAATATGAAAGAGGCGATTACGCTTTTAAAAGGAACAAAATGAAGAAAATTGTGGTTGTTGGCGGAGGTACCGGAAATTTTGCTGTCCTAATGGGCCTCAGAAACTACGAGGTTGATCTTAGCGCTATTGTCTCTATGGCAGATGATGGAGGAAGCACAGGTATCTTGCGCGATGAACTGGGCGTTTTGCCGCCAGGGGATGTGAGGCAATGTCTCATCGCCCTTTCTGATTCTTCCCAGCTCTTGCGCAGCTTAATGAATTACCGCTTTGAAAACGGGGGCTTGGGGGGCCATAGTTTTGGAAATCTTCTCCTTTCTGCGCTAGAGAAGGTGACCGGAAGCTTTGAGACGGCTGTCGAAGAGGTAGGAAAGATTTTAAATATTAAGGGGAAAGTGATCCCCGTTACGACCCATCAGGTCAGACTGAAAATGCTTCTCAATAATCGCAAATTGCTCGAAGGGGAAAAAGAGGTTTATCTCTCTCAAGAAATCGATCAAGGTTATAAGAGCATTTATCTCGAGCCTTTTCCCAAAGCAAATCCTCAGGCAATTGAGGGGATTATGAATGCTGATTTTGTGGTTGTAGGTCCGGGTGGTTTGCATACTTCGCTGATTCCTAATCTTCTTGTTGAAGGGGTTGCGGAGGCCCTAAGAGTTACAAAGGCTAAAAAGATCTTCGTTGTTAATTTGATGAATAGAAAAGGGCAGACGACAAAGTTTAAGGTAAGCGATTACCTCGAGCAGCTTGTCCGTTTCATCGGAGAAGATGTTTTTGATTATATTCTCGTGAATAATCAGGTTCCTACGCAGGAACTCATTAAAGTTTACGAAGAGGAAGGAGATCTTGTTCACAATGACTTAAATGAAAAAAGGGTGATTTTAGCGCCGCTTCTTGGAGAGCTGAAAGAAGCGGAAAAAAATGATCTTATTAAACGAAACCTTATCCGTCATAATCCAAATAAACTGGCTCAGGAGTTAATGAACATTGTTAATTATTTTTGATTTAGACGATACCCTCATCGATACTTCAGGTTCGATCACTCCCATAAAGCTTGAAAGAGCACTGCAAAAAATGGTGGAAGCTGGGTTTCAGACAGTCTCATTTAAAGAGAGCTTAGAGCTGTTAAAGCGCCTTGATGAACTGGCTTCTAACGGCGGCAAAGCCCTTGCAGAATTTGTAGAGATGCACGACGCTGATCCCTCCTTTTATGAGATTGGAATCAAAGAACTGTATGACAATATTTGTTTTGACGCGCCTATTTTTTCTGTTGATCAGGCGGTCGAAACCCTTTCTGATTTAAGAATTTCCCATCAGCTCGCCCTCGTCACCATTGGAAACCCGACTCAGCAATACGAGAAGATGAAAAAAGCTGGTATTGATTCTACAATGTTTAGTAAGATTGTTATCACAGAAGAAAAAAACAAAAAAATTTACTATCAGGCGATTGTTGCTGAGTTAGGGGTCATCCCTACAGATGTTTTGGTTTGCGGAGATAAAATTGAAGTTGACCTCTCTCCTGCCAAAGAGCTTGGTTTTAAAACAGTACATATGTGTTTTGGACGGGGTAAAAACAGCTTAGGATTAAAAGAAGATGTCGACTACACCATCACACGTCTCTCACAAATTAAGGAACTAATATAATATATGATTACAAGCAATCAATTAACGCCGGGCGCTATGATCTCTGTCGATAACAAAGTTTATCGGGTAGAGTCGTGCGTAAAAGTCACAGTGGCCAAAGGTGTCCCATTCGTCAAGACAAAACTAAAGAACTTGATGACGAGTGAGGTTCTGGAGAAAAATTTTAAGCTGGGGCAATCGGTACAGGATGTCACTCTTACAGAGAGAAAGCTTGAATACCTTTATCTGGAAGGAAAAGATTATCTTTTTCTCGATATAGGCACTTTAGAGCAAGTGATGGTCCCTAAGGATGTGATTGGAGAGAAAGTGAATTACCTCAAAGAGGGGATTGATATTAGAGCGATGTTTTATGGAGAATCGATCTTTTCAGTTGAGCTGCCCCAATTCCTGGAATTAATGGTAGTGAAAGCAGATGGAGGAGAAGCTCCGAGTGCGATGTCAAATGCCACAAAGGGGGCTATTCTTGAAACAGGCGCTAGAATCGAGGTCCCGTTATTTGTAGAAACTGGTGACATTATTAAAGTTGATACGCAAACAAACGAATACATTCAAAGAGTCTAGGAGATTTTGTGGAATTAAAGCAGATCAAAGAACTTATGGCAGCTATGGAGCGGGCCGGGTTAAAGAAAATCAGCATTAAAGAGAAAGATGGGTCAGAGTTGATGCTAGAGCGGGCAGAAGAAAATCAAGGCCACCTGCAGCATCAAGCGCCGGCCTATCAGCCCCATACCCATCCTGTATACCATCCCCCTTCCCCGGTTGTAAAAGCACCACATCCAGAGCCGGAAAAAGCCGTAGAAGGGCGTTTTGTAACATCTCCTATGGTGGGAACCTATTATTCTTCCCCTTCTCCGGACGATCCCATTTTTGTAAAAGTGGGTGACCGTGTTGAAGAGAATACCGTTGTCTGTATTATCGAGGCGATGAAAGTCATGAATGAAGTGAAAGCTGGAGTGAGTGGTGTTATTGCTGAGATCTACATCAATAATGGACATCCGGTAGAATTTGGAACTAAAATATTTCGAGTAACATGAAGAAAGTACTTATAGCTAATAGAGGCGAAATCGCCGTCCGAATTATCCGCGCTTGTCATGATTTGGGACTTCAAACGGTGGCCCTTTATTCTGAAGCAGATGCGGAAGCTCTTCATGTTCTTCACGCTGATGAGGCAATATGCATTGGGGAAGCTCCTTCTGCAAAATCGTATTTAAAAATTCCTAATATTATTTCCGCCTGTGAAATCACAGGTGCCGATGCGATCCACCCAGGTTACGGTTTTTTAAGCGAGAATGCCAATTTTGCTTCGATTTGCGAAAGCTGCGGGCTAAATTTTATTGGGCCATCACCCCATACCATTTCTCTACTTGGCAACAAAGCCAAGGCTAAAGAGATTGCAAAAAGTGTAAAATGCCCCCTTATTCCCGGATCAGTGGGCATAGTTGCAGACGTTAAAGAGGGGATTAAAGAAGTTAGAAAATATGGGTTCCCGATTTTTATTAAAGCAACTGCTGGCGGTGGAGGGAAGGGGATAAGAATTGCCCACAATGAGGATGAATTTGTCCGTCAGTTTGCAGCAGCGCGCGCCGAGGCAGAGGCGAGCTTTGGCAACCCTGATGTTTATCTTGAAAAGATGATTGTTAACCCCCGTCATATAGAAGTGCAAATTATGGGTGACAAACATGGCAACTATGTCCATCTTGGAGAAAGAGATTGCACCATTCAGAGAAGGCGGCAAAAACTCATTGAGGAGGCGCCTAGCCCAGTGTTAAGCCCTGCTATGCGTAAGAAAATAGGTGAATGTGCTGTGAATATAGCCAAGGCAGCAAAATACCACTCTGTTGGCACAGTAGAGTTCTTACTCGATCAGAAGAAAGACTTTTACTTCATGGAAGTCAATACGAGGATTCAGGTGGAGCATACAATCACAGAAGAGCTTACTGGGATTGACCTTGTCAGAGAGCAGCTAAAAATTGCCATGGGTGAGAAGCTTAAAATGAAACAGAAAGATATTGAGTTCAAAGGGCATGTCATTCAATGCCGGATCAATGCAGAAAATCCTGCAAATAATTTTGCCCCCTCTCCTGGTAACCTAGAATATTATATTCCTCCCGGCGGCCCCCATGTAAGGATCGATAGCGCGTGTTATGCCGGATACAGGATCCCTCCTAATTATGATTCGATGATTGCAAAGCTCATCGTGAAAGGAAAGGACAGAAAAGAAGCTATTGCAGTTGCAAAAAGAGCTCTCCGTGAATTTCACATTGGTGGAGTGCAATCCACCATCCCTTTCCATCTTTTTATGTTTCAGGATGAAAGATTTTTAAACAATGATTACACTATTAACTATATCGACCAACTGATCGCAGAAGGTTGTAACTTTGTAGGAAAACCATGAAAGAAGAATTAGAATTAATGATTAGTGAGAAGGAAATTAACGAAAAAATTTGTGAGATTGGCAAGATTATTGACCGGGAATATGCCGGAGAAGAATTGACCATTATCATGGTTATGAAAGGAGCTGTATGTTTAGTTGCAGATCTTATCCGCAATATCCATATTCCTTGCTCGATTGAATTTGTCCAGGCATGCAGCTATGGGCAAAGGGGGATGCTAAGAGGTGTCTTAACTATTAACGGGCTAGATAACGTTGAAATTCACTCAAAAAATATCCTCCTCGTTGACGACATCTTTGATTCCGGAACAACGTTAACATCGATACTCGATGCCATTTCTTTAAAAAAACCCAAAACACTTAAGTCTCTCGTACTCCTTTCTAAAAACATTCCAAGGGAGACCAAATATAAACCAGATCATGTGTTATTCACTATTGAAGACCGGTTTGTAGTGGGTTACGGCCTTGACTACAAAGAACTATATAGAGGACTCCCTGGAGTCTATGTTCTCGTTTTAGAACACCAACCTGTGTAAAATATGAAAGGAATCATTCTTGCCGGTGGCAAAGGATCGCGCCTTTACCCCATAACCTTAAGCACCTGTAAGCAGCTTTTGCCGGTTTTTGACAAGCCGATGATTTATTATCCCCTTTCTGTGCTCATGTATGCAAAAGTGAGAGATATTCTGATTATTTCCACTCCCGAAGACTTGTCTAGATTTGAGAATTTATTTGGAGATGGAAAGCACCTTGGGTTGAATATCAGTTACGCCTCTCAAGCAAAACCTGAGGGGATTGCGCAGGCTTTTCTCATTGGCAAGAGTTTCATAGGCAATGAGAGCGTCGCCTTGATTTTAGGGGATAATATTTTCTATGGACACAACTTGCCTGAGCTCGTCCAAGATTGCCATCAACTCCAAAAAGGGGGAATTATTTTCGGCTACGAAGTGAGAGACCCTCAAAGATATGGGGTCGTCGAGTTCGACGAGCAGAGATCAGTAAAATCGATCATAGAAAAGCCCAACGTTCCCAAAAGCAACTACGCAGTGACGGGCCTTTATTTTTATGACAATCAAGTCATCGACATTGCTGCATCACTAAAACCCTCCCCAAGGGGGGAGCTAGAGATTACCGACGTGAATATGGAATATCTTAAACGGGGCACTCTCACTTTAAAAACACTGGGCAGGGGATTTGCTTGGCTTGATACCGGCACTCACGATGCCCTCCAAAAAGCCTCTTCCTACGTCCAAACCATCCAAGAAAGACAGGGGATAAAAATCGCCTGCATCGAAGAGATCGCCTACCAAATGGGCTTCATCGACTCAGAACAACTCGAGCGGTTCGCCTCCCTCTACGCCAGCACAGACTACGGCGAATACCTAAAGACAATCTCTTTTAGCACGCAATCTTTTTAAGAAAAAGATGAGGACCGGGC